>CAJHYE010000405.1_pt1 | contig 16987 bp, 15 predicted proteins | sample 9198651 | NCBI WGS metagenome assembly CAJHYE01 (sample SAMEA7708366, study PRJEB35096) | sediment metagenome | biome: marine neritic benthic zone biome [ENVO:01000025]; feature: sediment [ENVO:00002007]; material: shallow marine sediment [ENVO:03000034] sea grass bed [ENVO_01000059] ...
GCAAAATAATCATAGGCGCGGATCTCCATATGCAGGTCGGTCAGGTTGAGAAGTCGCAGATGAACAGCGCCTTGGCCAACGCGCTTGGCAAAAGGCGGGTCGGTATTCTCATGTGTGACAAGGTCCTCCATTTTCACAGCTATAAAGCGAGTTTTGCTGGGGAACCAGCGCTCCTATTTGCGCCGCGCGACGCACCGTGTCACACCGGCGGCAAGGGAAAGGTGTGTTCATGAAAGATGCGGAAACGGTGATGTTCGGTGGATCCGGTCTCAACCGTGCCGCCGAGCTTCGGCGGGATGAGGTTCGGATCGCCAAACTCCTGTCAGAAGGGGGAGTTCTGCCGATCTGGCGGGGCAAACCGCTTCTTGATGAGGAAACCCGGCAGCCTGTTTTTCTTCCGGCAACGCATGGCGTATTCGCTGTGGCACGTGAGGCCCCGGTCTTTCTGGGATTGGACGGCGAAACGCCACGCTTTGCACGCGACATCTCGGCGTTTGAACCGGCGTCGGACACCGAAATGGTGGGAAAGTTCACCGATCCGTCGGTGCAGCGACACCCCGAGCTTCCGAATAGCCAGATCTTCGCTGAACTGCGTGCCAATATGGCCACTCTCACGCCGCGCGCGGCCGAGTTGCTGGCCAGCGGAAAAGCCTTGATCGAGTGGCATCGCACGCACCGGTTCTGCGCCCGTTGTGGTGGCCCGAGCGAGATGGAGGAGGCCGGATGGCAAAGGGTTTGTCCCGCGTGCAATGGGCACCACTTTCCGCGCACGGATCCGGTCGTGATCATGCTGATAACACACGGAAACTCAGTTCTCATGGGCCGCTCGCCGCATTGGCCGGAGGGGATGTATTCGTTGCTCGCAGGTTTCGTCGAACCCGGGGAGACAATCGAGGCGGCGGTGCGGCGTGAGGTCTTCGAGGAATCCGGCGTCAGGGTCGGCGATGTCCGCTATCTGTCCTCCCAGCCGTGGCCATTTCCGACGTCGCTCATGTTCGGATGCCAGGGGTTTGCCACCTCAAAGGAGATCAAGATCGATCCGGAAGAAATCGAGGATGCGTTCTGGGTTGCCCGCGAAGACATGATGTCGGCGATCGCCGGGCTTCGCCCTGATATGCGACCGGCGAGGCAGGGCTCCATTGCACGCTTTCTGATTGAAAAGTGGCTTGCGGATGCGCTGGACTAGGTGCGAAGACAGGCCATGAAGTTCTCTACCCGCGAAGATATCGAAGCGCCAATCGACAGTGTATTCAAGGCGGTATCGGATTTCGATGCGTTCGAGCGCCGGATGTTGCGGCGGGGCGTCGACATAACGCGCGACGAAGCCACAGCGTTGGATCAGGTTGGTGCACGCTGGAAGGCGAAGTTTTCGTGGCGTGGCCGCTTGCATGACGTGGATGCCGAACTGGTCACTTTGGATCCGGGAGAAGGATACGCCATCGAAAGCATGTCGAGTGGTGTTGAATGCATGAGCACGGTCGATCTTGTGGCCCTGTCGAAGGCCCGTACCCGCATGTTCGTTTCGATTGATCTGAAGCCTACAACGCTGTCGTCGCGCTTGCTGGTACAGTCGCTGCGACTGGCGAAAGGCAACTTGTCGCGGCGGTTCAAGGCGCGGGTTCAGGAGTTCGCGGCGGGCCTGTCGAGTTAGCTGGTAGCACGGTAGCCCCGCACACGGTCGAGCGTGAAATTGATCAGCGGCGCAATGATGGCGGTGATCAATGCGCCTCCGAGGCCGACGATGTAAATCACTCCGATGATTTCGCTCAACACATCCCATTCGAATGTTTTCATGGCGCTGAAGACCCCTAAAGCCAGTGCGGCAACCCAGCCGGCGCCCGACATTCCAGCAAGCGCGCCCAGCCGCAGACGGTGGGCGAAGGGTAGGGCGCCAAAACGGCATCCGGCCCAGGCGATCATTGTCGGGAGGCCGATCCGGCCGATCAGATAGGCATTGACCGTGAGAAGCCCGACAACACAGAGCTTGGCAATCAGTTTGGGAGAGAAGTTTTCGAGAGCGAGTCCAGTTCTGAGCCATAGCAATACAAGGCCACTGGCCCAGAAGAGCGCCAGACCAAGTGCGACGGTACGGTGGTAGCGGTGAAGATCGTCAAATTCGTGCTCTTGAAGAGGCCGGAACAGTGAGCGGGCCGCACAGAGGTCCGCCATAATTGCGACGCCAAAACCCAGGGCCAACCCGATCAAGTGTGCCGCACGGGCCGCATCATTCAATACGCTCAAGTCCATTGTCGTTCCCCGGCAAACCTTCAAATCGCGTTTTGGAACCGTCAGGTGAAGCCGAACCTCCCCTGATTAATATTGGGCATCGTCCTGCGAAAATGTGGCAGGTGTGGGACGTGATTGTGACTGCGCGGAATCCGACTGTCGCGATACCGGCGCTCTGAAGGGTGGCGTTGGTGGAATTGTTTCGCTATCATAAAACGAGACCCGGAAAACGGGCTAGAGGCAGCGAGCAGGTCTCATGACAGAGATGGTGTATGGCTCGGCTCCGGTCGGGAACGGCGAGCCGATTCTTCCCCGGTGGTGGCGGACCATCGACAAGTGGTCGATGAGTTGTGTCCTGTTGTTGTTCGGGATCGGGTTGCTTCTGGGCCTGGCGTCCTCCCCGCCGCTGGCCGAACGCAATGGGTTCGGCGCGTTTCATTACGTCGAACGGCAGGTTCTTTTTGGCTCGATAGCACTTCTGACGATGTTCATCATTACGCTGATGTCGCCGCGAATGGTGCGTCGCCTGGCGGTTCTCGGCTTTGTAATATCATTCATCGCCCTTCTGCTTTTGCCCGTCTTCGGCACCGATTTCGGCAAGGGTGCGGTGCGGTGGTACTCTCTCGGTTTCGGATCGATGCAACCATCCGAATTCCTGAAGCCCGGTTTCATCGTACTGGTCGGCTGGATGATCGCCGCCTCGAACGAGGTCGCAGGGCCGCCCGGCAAGACCTATTCCTTCGGGATCGCACTGATCATTGTGCTGCTTCTGGCGTTGCAGCCGGACTTCGGGCAGGCCTGCCTGATCCTGTTTTCGTGGGGCGTGATGTATTACGTCGGTGGCGCACCTTTTCTGATCCTGGCGGGCATTGCCGGATTGGCGGTTCTGGGCGGCGCTTTGGCTTACCAGCATTCAGAGCATTTCGCGCGTCGAATCGATGGTTTCCTGTCAGCGGAGGTCGACCCGACAACGCAGCTTGGCTATGCGGCTAATGCGATCCGGGAAGGTGGTTTCTTCGGTGTGGGCGTGGGCGAAGGGACGGTGAAGTGGTCGTTGCCGGATGCGCATTCGGATTTCATCATCGCGGTCGCGGCTGAGGAATACGGCCTGATCCTCGTCCTGGTTATCATACTCCTGTATGCAACGATCGTGTTGAGGTCGCTGTTTCGTCTGATGCGTGAACGCGACCCGTTCATTCGGCTGGCCGGAACCGGACTTGCCTGTACCTTCGCGATGCAGGCGATGATCAACATGAGCGTCGCGGTACGCCTGCTTCCGGCCAAGGGAATGACGTTGCCGTTCGTCAGTTACGGTGGGTCGTCTCTGGTGGCTGGCGGGATCATGATCGGGATGTTGCTGGCTCTCACGCGCACGCGGCCGCAGGGTGAAATCCGCGACTACTTGGTCCGGAGTGGACGGTGAGTGGGCCGCGCCGACTGGTGATCGCCGCAGGCGGAACCGGAGGTCATATGTTTCCGGCGCAGGCCCTTGCAGAGGAAGTGTTGACCCGCGGTTGGCAGGCAACGCTTTCGACGGATGTTCGTGGGGCGAGGTATGCAGGCGGGTTTCCGGACACGGTGCACATTCAGCGGGTGGCCAGTGCCACGCCCGCCCGCGGTGGGATTGCGGGCAAGGTTTTGGCCCCATTTCGGATAGGCTTTGGAGTTATGACGGCGGTGATTGGTTTTCTAGTCGACAGACCAAGCGTTGTGGCGGGCTTTGGGGGGTATCCCTCCATCCCGGCGCTTGCCGCGGCGTGGGTATTGCGCATCCCCAGGATGATCCACGAACAGAATGGCGTACTCGGTCGGGTCAACCAGGTTTTTGCGAAGCGTGTCGATCGGGTGGCCTGTGGAACATGGCCAACGGTACTGCCGGACGGGGTGGATGCGATCCACACGGGCAACCCGGTTCGGGCAGCTGTTCTGGCTCAAGCGCGATCTCCCTATCCGGGCTCGGATGGCCCGCTCAGGGTCGTGGCTTTCGGCGGCAGTCAGGGCGCGCGGGTGATTTCCGATACGGTTCCCGAAGCGGTCGCACGATTGCCTAACAGCCTGCGGTCACGGTTGGAAATCTCGCATCAGGCGCGGCCCGAAGACACCGAGCGTGTGCGCGCGCTGTACGAAAAGGCCGGTGTGACGGTCGATATTCAACCGTTCTTCACCGATATGCCCAGACTGATGGCAGGGGCGCATCTGGTGATCAGCCGGTCTGGCGCGTCTTCCGTCGCCGACATCAGCATCATCGGTCGTCCCTCCATTCTGATCCCGCTCGCCGCTGCGATCCGGGATGAACAAACGGCCAATGCGCGCGGGCTGGTTGACGCCAATGCAGCGATCCTCATCCCTGAATCCAAGCTTGACCCGGCGTCCTTGTCAGAGCAGATGATGGTCGTTCTAACAACACCGGATGTCGGGAGGCGGATGGGCGAGAACGCTTTGACGCAGGGCAACCCGGAAGCGGCCCGAATGCTGGCCGATCTCGTCGAACGTCTGGCAGGAGAGTGACATGAACGCAGCCGCCGCAACGAAACTTCCCACCGAGATGGGGCCAATCCACTTTGTTGGTATCGGTGGCATTGGCATGTCGGGGATTGCCGAAGTGCTGTTGGAAGCGGGGTATACCGTCCAGGGTTCGGACCTGAAGCGGTCGAAGATCACCGACCGGCTGGAAGAGAAGGGCGCGCGCATCTTCGAAGGTCAGCAGGCGAAGAATCTGGACGGCGCGGAAGTCATCGTAATTTCTTCGGCGATCAAACGCGGCAATACTGAACTGGACGAGGCGCGTCGTCTCGGCCTTCCGGTCGTGCGCCGGGCAGAGATGCTGGCTGAACTAATGCGCCTGCGCTCGAATATCGCGGTGGCCGGGACGCATGGAAAGACGACGACTACCACGATGGTGGCTGCGCTTTTGGATCACGGCGGCATCGACCCGACGGTGATTAATGGCGGGATTATCCATGCCTATGGCTCGAATGCGCGGGTCGGCACTGGCGAATGGATGGTGGTCGAAGCCGATGAAAGCGACGGCACCTTCAACCGGTTGCCCGCGACCATCGCCATCGTCACTAATATCGACCCCGAGCATATGGAGCATTGGGGGACGATCGAGAACCTGCGCAAAGGGTTCGACGATTTCGTGTCCAACATTCCCTTCTATGGGTTGGCAGTTCTTTGCACCGATCACCCCGAAGTGCAGGCGCTGGTCGGTCGCGTCACGGATCGGCGGGTTGTCACGTTCGGCTTCAACGCGCAGGCTGATGTGCGTGCCGCCAACCTGACGTACGAACGTGGCAATGCGCATTTCGACATCGAACTGTCTGATGGCGTGTTAATCGAGGGATGCACGCTGCCGATGCCCGGCGATCACAACGTGTCCAACGCGCTGGCCGCCGTTGCTGTCGCGCGTCACTTAGGCATGAAGTCGGTGGAAATCCGGGAGGCGCTGGAGAATTTCAAGGGTGTGAACCGTCGCTTCACGCGCGTGGGCGACGTCGGCGGGGTCACGATCATTGACGATTACGGGCATCACCCAGTGGAAATCACAGCGGTGCTGAAAGCCGCGCGGCAAGCTGTGGAGCCAGAAGCACGGGTGATCGCCGTACATCAACCTCACCGTTATTCGCGCCTCGCATCGCTGTTCGATGATTTCTGTACCTGCTTCAACGAGGCGGATGTAGTGGGGATCGCGGAGGTTTATGCGGCGGGAGAGGAACTGATCCCCGGTGCCTCGCGCGAGGACCTAGTCGCAGGACTGATCCGGCATGGGCACCGGCATGCGCGCGCCGTGACGAGCGAGGACGACCTGGAACGCCTGGTGCGGGAACAGGCGCGGCCTGGCGACATCGTCGTCTGTCTTGGTGCGGGCACAATCGGCGCCTGGGCAAACAACCTGCCTGAGCGTTTGTCGAAGACCGCAGCCTGAGGTCAAACAAGTCCGTTTTGCCGGAACAGAGCGCCAAGGTCGGTCTCGGGCCGAGCCCCGTAATGGCTGATAACCTCAGCGGCTGCGACGCATCCCATCTTTCCAGCGGTTTCGAGCGAGGTTCCCGTCGCGAAGCCATACAGGAACCCGGCGGCAAACAAGTCACCCGCGCCCGTCGCATCGACCGGTTTAACCTTGGTGACCGGCACTGCCACGGTTTCGCCACTTCGAACCAGAAGTACATCCGCGCCAGAACGGGTGCAGACGGCCAGACCCGCATCGTCGGCGGCTTGTTCCAGCGCGGTGGACAGATCGGTCTGATATAACGCTTCCCACTCGTGTTCGTTCCCGATCACATAGTCGAGTTCCTTGACCAGCCGCCGGAAGTCGTCGCGGTGCCGGTTCACACAGAATGGGTCCGAAAGAGCGATGCCCGCACGCCCCCCATTGTCGCGACAGAGCTTGGCGGCGCGCTCAAACGCGGCTTTGCCTTTGTCCTTGTCGTAGAGATATCCCTCAAGGAACAGGATCTTTGCCTTGCCGGCCACGTCGTCGGCCACATCCTCCGGTCCGAGCTCCGACGATATCCCGAGATAGGTGTTCATCGACCGCTCGCCATCCGGGGAAACGAAGATCATCGAGCGCGATGTTGGCAGTTCGCCTTCTGGAACAGGGGCGTTCACGAATTCGGTGCCGCCGTCCTTCATCGATGCAGCATAGAATTGCCCCAGTGCGTCGGCATGGACGCGCCCGATAAAGCCCGTGTGCAAGCCAAGATTGCCGAGCCCCGCCAGTGTGTTCGCCACCGATCCACCTGGTGCCTGTACTCGGTCGTTCATTGCGGCGTAAAGCAACTCGCCCCGGTCGCGTTCGACCAGTTGCATGATTCCCTTTTCGATCCCCATGTGATCGAGGAAGCTGTCATCGGCAGGCGCAATGACGTCGACGATGGCATTGCCGATGCCAACAACCTCGTAAGTCATGTGGTTTTCTCCTCGAACTGACAAAGATCCGCGATCAGGCAGGCCTGGCATTTGGGCTTCCGGGCCACGCAAGTGTAACGCCCGTGCAGGATCAGCCAGTGATGCGCATGAAGCTGGAACTCGGCGGGCACATTGTCTTCGATAGCCCTTTCGACGGCGTCCACATCTTTACCGGGTGCGATGCCGGTGCGGTTGCCGACCCGGAAGATATGCGTGTCTACAGCCTGTGCCGGGTGTTTCCACCACATGTTCAGAACGACATTCGCCGTCTTGCGCCCGACGCCCGGCAGCGATTGCAGAGCGGCGCGGGAGGTGGGGACTTCGCCACCATACTCCTCGACCAGGATGCGCGCCATTTTCATCACGTTCTTGGCCTTGTTGCGATAAAGGCCGATGGTCTTGATATGCTCGATCAGGGCGTCCTCGCCGAGGGCAAGCATCTTTTCCGGCGTATCGGCAATCTCGAATAGCTTAGCGGTCGCCTTGTTCACCCCGGCATCGGTGGCTTGCGCCGAGAGTGCCACGGCGACGACGAGCGTGTAGGCGTTCTTGTGGTGCAGTTCCCCCTTCGGTTCCGCCTCCGCAGTTCGAAAGCGGGTGAAGATATCGACGAGCGTCGGATAGGGAAGTTGCTTGGCCATCCCGGGCGTTGTGGCGGATTGTGTAAGCCCGTGCAATCCCGCAACTTCCGGGTCGCATCTGCGGTCGTCATCCGCGATTGTCGGATGCAGAGAAGAGGTGCGCTTATGGCCGATATGGAAACCGGATATCACTACCAACTGATGCGCCGCGCAATCGATTTGATCGATGCCGATCCAGGTCGTGATCTGACACTGGAGGAGATCGCTGGCGAGATGCGGATGAGCCCGGCCCATTTCCAGCGGATTTTCAGCCGATGGGCTGGAGTTTCACCCAAGCGGTATCAACAGTGGCTGAAGCTCGATCACGCGAAGGCGCTTCTGGCCTCGCGGCACACGATGTTGGAGACGGCGGATCGCGTCGGGCTGTCCGGGTCTGGGCGCTTGCATGATATGTTCGTGCGATGGGAAGCGATGAGCCCGGGCGACTATGCCAAGGGTGGTGAAGGTCTGGACATCCTCTGGGGCTGGTTTGAAAGCCCGTTCGGACCGGCCCTGATCATGGGAACGGAGCGCGGTATTTGCGGCATTGGTTTTGCGGTAGAAGCCGGCGCGGAGGCAACGATGGCTGATCTGAAAAGTCGCTGGCCCAAGGCGAATTTCGTGGAAGATGCGGACACGCTGCGCCCACATGCGGAGGCCGCCTTTCCGGCCTCGGGCGAAGCGACGGCGCGGCTCTTTCTGATCGGCGCGCCCTTCCAGATCAAGGTCTGGGAAGCGCTGTTACACGTGCCCACGGGTCATGTAACGACCTATTCCGACATCGCCCGCGTTATCGGACATCCGAAGGCCGTGCGTGCTGTGGGGTCGGCGGTTGGGCGCAATCCCATTTCCTGGCTGATCCCGTGTCACCGCGCCTTGCGCAAGTCGGGTGGACTTGGCGGTTATCATTGGGGGTTGCCGGTTAAGCGTGCGATGCTGGCCTGGGAAGCCGCCGAAACTGCCTGATATTCGATAACAGCCCACTGTTCTTGTGTATCAGGTGGGACTCGGCTGTTCTTCGCCCAAGTCGGGAAACCGCCTGTACGTCAGGCGCATTGACCGGCAATTAAGGAGATGCGCTATCATGAGGATTACCATGCGTAACAAGACATCTATCGTGCTGGGCGTCGCGGGACTACTGACTTTGACAGCTTGTGCGACTGACCCGTCGCAATATCCAGGCACCGAAGGCAACCGGACGCAGGAAGGTGCCATCGCGGGCGCCGCTTTGGGCGGTGTTATCGGTGCCATCACCGGCGACGGCAGTCGTGGCGACGACATCGTGCGCGGCGCCGTGATCGGCGGCGTTGCGGGTGCTGTAACCGGCAACATCATGGATCGGCAAGCGGCAGAGCTTCGCAACCAGTTCGGCAATGGCGAGATTGAGGTCATCAACACAGGCAACGAGCTGATTGTGCGGATGCCGGAAGCGATCCTGTTTGCCACCGACAGTGCGTCGCTGAACCCGAACCTGCGTTCCGATCTCTTTGTTCTGGCCGAGAGCTTGAACAAGTACCCGCAGTCCATCGTGACCGTGACCGGACATACCGACAACACCGGTTCGGCGGGTTACAATCAGGACCTGTCACAGCGCCGTGCGGCATCCGTGGCTTCGGTTCTACGGACCGGTGGCGTGTCTTCCTCGCGTATCAGGACTGTGGGTGCGGGCGAAGGTCGGCCGATCGCGACCAACCAGACTTCTGCGGGCCGTGCGCAGAACCGGCGTGTGGACATCACGATCACGCCGACGGGATAAGTTAAGGCAGGCAAGAAACAAAAACGGCGGGTCGTCTGACCCGCCGTTTTCATATTGTGCGCCTGCGCCGCAAATCTTCGTCTCGTCGTCGGGACTGCGCCCTCCGTCCCCGGACCCGGGCGGAGAGGTCAGTCCGCCGTCAGGAGTGGCGGCTTCTTCTTCGCGATTCGCTTGGTTTTGGGCTCGATCCGAAGCTCCAGTTTGCCGTCCTTGACGCCGACCTTGACTATGCCACCCTTTGCGAGCTTGCCGAAGAGCAGTTCTTCCGCCAGCGGTTTCTTGATCTCTTCCTGGATAACCCGCGCGAGGGGCCGTGCACCCATCTTGTCGTCATATCCTTTGGTGGCCAAGATTTCCGCTGCAGGCCGGGTCAGTTCGATATGAACTCCCCGATCCATGAGTTGTGCTTCGAGTTGCAGGACGAACTTCTCAACCACCTGTAGGATAACTTCTTTCGGCAAGGCACCAAAGCTGATGACGGCATCCAGACGGTTGCGGAACTCCGGCGTGAACGTGCGTTCAATGGCGGCCGTATCCTCGCCTTCGCGCCTGTCCCGTCCAAAGCCGATCGCGGCCTTCGCCATCTCCGTCGCGCCTGCGTTAGAGGTCATGATCAGGATGACATTGCGGAAATCGACCGTCCGACCGTTGTGATCGGTCAGCTTCCCGTGGTCCATGACCTGCAACAGGATGTTGTAGACGTCCGGATGCGCTTTTTCGATCTCATCCAGCAAGAGCACGCAATGCGGATGCTGGTCCACGCCGTCGGTCAGAAGACCGCCCTGATCGAACCCGACATAGCCCGGAGGCGCACCAATGAGACGGCTGACGGCGTGCTTTTCCATGTACTCCGACATATCGAAACGCATGAGTTCCACACCCAGCGTGTCGGCCAGCTGTTTTGCCACTTCGGTTTTTCCGACACCGGTGGGGCCCGCGAAGAGGTAATTCCCGATGGGCTTTTCCGGTTCCCGCAAGCCGGCGCGGCTCAGTTTGATCGCCGAAGACAGGGCTTCGATCGCCTTGTCCTGCCCAAAGACCACGCGTTTCAAGGCCGCTTCCAGGTCTTTCAACACTGCGGCATCGTCCTTGGAGACGTTCTTCGGTGGGATACGGGCAATCTTGGCCACGACATTCTCGATCTGCGTGACGTCAATGGTTTTCGCGCGCTTTTCTTCCGCGACAAGATGCTGGGCGGCACCGGCCTCGTCGATCACGTCGATGGCCTTGTCGGGCAGTTTCCGGTCGTTGATATAGCGTGCCGACAGTTCGACGGCCGTACGCACTGCGTCATCGGTGTAGGTGACCGAGTGATGCTCCTCGAAATAGGGCTTCAAGCCCCGCAGGATTTGCACGCTATCTTCAACCGAAGGTTCGGTGACGTCGATTTTCTGGAAGCGCCGCGACAAGGCACGATCCTTCTCAAAATGCTGGCGAAACTCCTTGTAGGTCGTAGATCCCATGCAGCGGAGCTTGCCGCCTTGCAGCGCGGGCTTCAGGAGGTTGGACGCATCCATCGCTCCTCCGGATGTCGCGCCAGCACCGATCACCGTGTGGATTTCGTCAATGAAGAGGATCGCATCCTCATGCTCTTCTAGTTCAGTGACGACGGCTTTCAATCGCTCCTCGAAGTCGCCGCGATAGCGTGTGCCAGCCAGAAGCGCGCCCATGTCGAGTGAATAAATGGTCGAGGCCTGCAGGACTTCGGGCGTCGTTTTTTCCACGATTTTCTTGGCGAGGCCTTCGGCAATGGCAGTTTTGCCGACACCGGGGTCGCCCACTAGAAGCGGGTTGTTTTTGCGACGGCGGCAAAGGACTTGCACGCAACGCTCAACCTCATGTTCGCGCCCGATTAGCGGGTCGACTTCGCCCTGCAACGCCTTGGCATTCAAGTCGACGCAATACTTGGCGAGAGCGGATTCCTTATTCTCTTCTTCGCCAGCGGTGCTGGAAGCCGCTTGTTCTTCCTCAAATTCTGGAGCGCCACTTACGGAGCGCGTTTCACCGAAGGACGGGTCCTTGGCAACGCCATGTGCGATGAAGTTGACAGCATCGTAACGCGTCATGTCCTGGGCTTGGAGGAAGTAGGCCGCGTTCGATTCCCGTTCGGCGAAGATGGCTACCAACACGTTGGCACCGGTCACTTCGGTCCGGCCAGAGGACTGGACGTGAATTGCCGCGCGCTGGATTACCCGCTGGAAGGCAGCGGTGGGCACGGCTTCGGACCCTTCGATTTCCGTCACGAGCGTCGAGAGGTCGTCGTCAATGAAATCGTTCAGTGTCTTTCGCAGGTCGTCCAGATCGACGGAACACGCCTGCATCACCTTGGCGGCGTCCGGTTCGTCGATCAGCGCGAGCAGCAGATGCTCAAGTGTTGCGAGTTCGTGGCGACGCGAGTTCGCAATGGCCAGGGCCGCATGGATCGCGTCTTCGAGCGTCTTGGAAAACGATGGCACGCTCTAGTGCTCCTTTAACAAGGGCCCGGGAGGGATTTCGGTTGGGCCCCTCACGGACCGTGACCTCATAGTGTTAGAGTTCGGTTAGATTCCCAAACCTTCAAGAGTTTTTTCTTCACGACTGCTCACATTTTTCCGTTGTTATGGAGTCTGGAGCGTAAATTGAGGCAAAATGTGGCGATTTCAGAACGAATCCTTGCGCCGCCGGATTTCGGCGAAAACCGCTGCATCGTCCGCGTTCGACATATTTAGTCGGGATTTCAGCTCTGCCAACCCCGCCCGCAAAAACGGGTTGGTCGCGAGTTCATCCGAGAGTTGCGAGGGAACGGTCGGCTCGTCTTTCGATCTGGCCTCCTTTACCGCTTCAATGCGGTTCAAAAGAGCCTGATTGTTCGGTTCAACGGTCAATGCGAAGCGCCCGTTGGCCTCTGTATACTCATGGCCGGAGTAGATGAGCGTTTCGGGCGGCAGCGCCGCGAGTTTCGAGAGGCTGCCCCACATTTGATCGAATGTACCTTCGAGTACGCGACCACATCCGAGGGCCATCAAACTGTCAGCAGTAAAAACAGCGGATTCGTCCGGGATATAGAAGGCGATGTGCCCGACAGTGTGACCTGACACGTCGAGAACCTTCACCTCGCTTCCGGCAAAGTCGAATGTATCGCCGTCCTCGTGCGCGACGTCCAGGCTCGGCAACCGGTGTGCATCTGCCCTTGCGCCGCGCACGATTGTACCGGCGCGCAGGTCTTCGACGGCATCGATGTGGTCGCTATGATGGTGAGTGATCCAGATCTCATCGAGGGTCCAATTGTGGGCCGCAAGCGCTTTTTTGATCGGCCCGGCTTCCGGTGCGTCGATGAGAGCCGTCTTTCCGTTGCCGTGCACCAAATAGGCGTAGTTGTCTGAAAGACAGGGAACAACAGCGAATTTGAAAGACATCCGGACGGTCCTTTGGCTATGGTCGTCCTGACCATCGGATAAAGAACCGCCCGCCGCAATGCATCTCGACGTGCTGGACCTCAGAACCTTTTATTACCGGACGCGATTGGGGCGGACCGCGCAGAAGGCGATCCGCGAGCGGGTACTGGGACTTTGGCCGGACGCGACGGGGTTGAACATGGCGGGCTTCGGTTTCGCCGCGCCACTTCTCAGGCCATACCTGAAAGACGCCCGCCGCGTGATCGGGCTAATGCCGGGTCAGCAAGGTGTGATGCACTGGCCTGCCGGCATGCCCAACGTGTCGGTCCTCTGCCCGGAGACCGATTGGCCGCTGGAAAACGACAGCGTTGACCGGCTGATCGTCATGCACGGGCTTGAGACCAGCGAAGATCCGATCGCGCTTCTGGATGAATGTTACCGCGTGCTTGCGCCAGAAGGGAGCGGGTTGTTCATCGTGCCGAACCGTGCAGGCCTTTGGGCGCGGCGTGATGAAACCCCGTTCGGCTTTGGGCGTCCCTACACGCTCGGTCAACTCGAGGGCAAACTGGCCGCGATAGGACTGAAGCCACGCCGCCATGTGGGCGCGCTCTTTCATCCCCCAACGGATAAGTCGTTCTGGCATAAGACAAGCGGGTTCTGGGAAAAGGTCGGGGGGCGTGTGTCCAACAGGTTCGCTGGCGGGGTTCTAATCGTCGAAGTGTCGAAACAGGTGCCCGCCCCGCCGCGCACGGGATTGCCCGAAGCGATACGCAAACCTTTGCGAGTTTTGGACGGGATAAGTGTGCCCGATCCGAAACCAGTCTGAGGCCGGATAAGGGAGAGTTACCGGTCCCACCGATGGGAATCGTCCCCCAGAAAACGCCTCAGTTTTGTGCATTCGGTCGCACCCTTATCTAAGTCCTTGAAAACACTGAAACTGATCCTCCCAATTGCTGGTCTCTTGAGTGTTGCGAGCCGATAGGACCTCTGCTACACGACCGCTGATTTGTTCGCTGAGCGTGGAACCGCTTGGTTGTGATATGGCGCCGCGCGAGCATTCGTGCGGCTCCAAACACAAAGAACACGTAGACGTGGGAAAGGGGACACGTGTCAGAATCAGCGTCTATTTCCACAGGCATTGCCGCGCGCTATGCCACAGCGGTGTTCGGGCTTGCCAAGGAAGGCAACGACCTCGTCACACTGGAACAGGATGTCGATGCGCTCGAGGCAGCGTTGGGTGGAAGCGAGGACTTCCGGGACCTTATCCACTCCCCGGTTTATTCCCGCGACGCCCAAGGCAAAGCCATCGGTGCCATCGCCGACAAAATGGAACTTTCGGGAACCGTCGGAAACACTCTGAAACTGATGGCCAGCAAGCGCCGCTTGTTCGTGTTGCCTCAGCTTGTCACGGCCCTTCGCGACCTCATCGCTGATGAAAAGGGCGAAGTAACTGCGGACGTGCGCGCGGCGACCGCATTGTCGGCGGATCAGGAAGTGAAACTTGCCGAGACGCTGAAGGGCGCCGTTGGCAAGGACGTCAAAATGAACATCACTGTCGATGAAAGCCTCATCGGTGGTCTTATCGTGAAGGTGGGCTCGAAAATGATCGACACGTCGATCAGTTCCAAGCTCATGAGCCTGCAGAATACCATGAAAGAGGTCGGATAAATGGCGATCCAAGCAGCAGAGATTTCTGCGATCCTAAAGGACCAGATCAAGAATTTCGGCCAGGAAGCCGAAGTGGCCGAAGTCGGCCGTGTGCTTTCGGTCGGTGACGGTATCGCCCGTGTCTATGGCCTCGACAGCGTTCAGGCCGGCGAGATGGTCGAGTTTCCCGGCGGCATCATGGGGATGGCGCTGAACCTGGAAAGCGACAACGTCGGGATCGTTATCTTCGGTTCTGACCGGGACATTAAGGAAGGCGACACCGTCAAGCGCACGAACTCCATCGTGGACGTGCCTGCGGGTGATGCGCTGCTTGGTCGTGTCGTTGATGGCCTTGGCAATCCGGTGGACGGCAAGGGCGCCGTTGAAGCCGCCGAGCGTCGCGTGGCTGACGTGAAGGCCCCCGGCATCATTCCGCGCAAATCGGTGCACGAACCGATGGCGACCGGCCTGAAGGCCGTGGACGCCATGATACCGATTGGCCGTGGTCAACGAGAGCTCATCATCGGCGACCGTCAGACCGGGAAAACCGCCGTCGCGCTCGACACGATCCTGAACCAGAAATCATATAACGATGCTGCTGGCGACGACGAATCGAAGAAGCTTTACTGTATCTACGTCGCGGTAGGTCAGAAGCGGTCGACTGTGGCGCAGCTGGTGAAGAAGCTCGAAGAATCGGGTGCCATCGAATACACCATCGTGGTCGCCGCAACCGCGTCCGACCCGGCGCCGATGCAGTTTCTGGCACCTTACTCGGCAACAGCAATGGCGGAGTACTTCCGTGATAATGGACGCCACGCGCTGATTATCTACGACGACTTGTCGAAGCAGGCCGTGTCCTATCGCCAGATGTCGTTGCTCCTTCGCCGTCCGCCGGGCCGCGAAGCCTATCCGGGTGACGTTTTCTACCTCCACTCTCGTCTGTTGGAGCGTTCGGCTAAGCTGAACGAAGACAATGGGGCCGGTTCGTTGACGGCACTGCCGATCATCGAAACGCAAGGTGGTGACGTTTCGGCGTTTATTCCAACCAACGTGATCTCAATCACCGATGGTCAGATCTTCCTTGAAACCGATTTGTTCTATCAGGGCATCCGACCCGCCGTGAACACTGGTCTGTCGGTGTCGCGCGTTGGCTCCTCGGCCCAGACAAGTGCGATGTCGTCGGTCGCGGGTCCGGTCAAACTGTCGCTCGCACAGTATCGCGAAATGGCGGCGTTCGCCCAGTTTGGCTCCGACCTCGACGCCGCAACCCAACGTCTGCTGAACCGCGGTGCGCGCTTGACGGAGTTGATGAAGCAGTCGCAATACTCGCCGTTGACCAACGCCGAAATCGTTGTGGTCATCTTCGCGGGCACAAACGGATATCTCGACAAGCTGGAACTGAACCAGGTTGCGCGGTTTGAGAAAGAGCTTCTTACGCACATGCACGCGAAGCACTCGGACGTGATGGACTGGATTACGAACGAGGACCCGAAAATCAAAGGCGATGCGGCAGACAAGCTGAAAGCCGCGATCGACGGTTTCGCCGCAGATTTTGCCTGAGCATAAGCTGACACCCGAAAGGACAGGGTAGATGCCCAACCTCAAGGACCTGAAAACTCGGATCGACTCGGTCAAATCGACCCGGAAGATCACCCAGGCGATGCAAATGGTCGCCGCCGCCAAACTCCGCCGCGCGGAAGAGGCGGCCGGCGCCGCACGCCCCTATGCCGAACAGTTCAACGCTGTGATGGCAGGGCTGGCGGGTTCCGTGGGCGAAGGCGGACCAAAGCTGCTTGCCGGAACAGGTTCCGATCAGACCCACCTGCTGGTGGTGATGACCTCGGAACGCGGCCTCTGCGGCGGTTTCAACACAAATATCGTCAAGCTGGCCAAGGCGCGCGCCGCAGCGCTGCTCCAGGCCAACAAGACCGTGAAGATATTGACGGTTGGAAAGAAAGGGCGCGAACAATTGCGTCGTGAGTACGCCGACCATCTGATCGGCCATGTCGATCTGACCGAGGTTAAGAACGTGGGATACGCCAACGCGCAGGACGTTGCCACGGACATTCTGAGCCGCTTCGATGCGGGCGAGTTCGACGTCGCGACGATCTTCTTTTCTCAGTTCGAAAGCGTGATCAGTCAGGTGCCGACCGAAACGCAGATAATCCCTGCCAAGTTTGAGGATGCTGACGACGACGCAGCTTCGACCGTGTTCGACTATGAACCGGGCGAAGAGGAAATCCTGCGCGAGCTTTTGCCGCGTAGCGTGGCGACGCAGATTTTCTCGGGGCTCCTGGAAAACGGCGCTTCCGAACAGGGCGCACGGATGAGCGCCATGGACAATGCGACCCGCAACGCTGGCGAGATGATCGACAAGCTGACGATCCAGTTCAACCGGACCCGTCAGGCGGTGATCACCAACGAACTTATCGAAATCATTTCGGGCGCCGAGGCGC
>CAJHYE010000334.1_pt1 | contig 16636 bp, 12 predicted proteins | sample 9198651 | NCBI WGS metagenome assembly CAJHYE01 (sample SAMEA7708366, study PRJEB35096) | sediment metagenome | biome: marine neritic benthic zone biome [ENVO:01000025]; feature: sediment [ENVO:00002007]; material: shallow marine sediment [ENVO:03000034] sea grass bed [ENVO_01000059] ...
CCGCCGGGCCTGACGCCGGGATACAAGACGTCCGTCGCGCGGTCGCCGGGATACTCGCTGATTTCGCTGCGGAACTCGGTGTCCGAAGCCACCGGACCGGTTTTCGGTCATGACGATATCGCGCCGGGCGACAACGATCTTCTGTCGAACTATGCCAAGCCGGGGGAAGGCCCGATTGGCGAGCGCATCATTCTCCATGGCCGCGTGCTGGACGAGAATGCGCGGCCTGTTCCGAACGCGCTACTGGAGGTCTGGCAAGCCAATGCCGGAGGGCGGTATCGGCATCGCAATGACACGTACTTCGCCCCCATCGATCCGAATTTCGGCGGATGTGGGCGGACGCTGACGGACGAAAATGGGGCTTATGCCTTTCGGACCGTCAAACCCGGTGCCTATCCTTGGCGCAACCGCGGTAATGACTGGCGGCCGGCGCATGTTCACGTGTCGGTTTTCGGGAGCGCCTTTTGTCAACGGCTGATCACGCAATGCTATTTCGAGGGAGACCCGCTGATCCCCCGTTGTCCCATCGTGGCGACGATTTCGGATGGCGATGCGATCGACCAACTGACAGCCAAGCTTGACCTCAATGCCACGATCCCGCTCGACACAATTGCCTACAAGTTCGACATCGTGCTGCGAGGCCGCCGGTCGACGCTGTTCGAGAACCGGATGGAGGGAAACTGAGATGGCTCAGAAGCTGCATTACCTCAAGGAATCCGCCTCGCAGACCGCTGGTCCTTACGTGCATATCGGTTTGGCACCGGGTGCCGCCGGGTTTGACATCTACGAGCACGAACTGGGCGGAGACATTGCCGGACCCCACGCGGCGGGCGAACGCATTCGCGTCGAGGGCCGGGTGATCGATGGTATGGGCGCACCGATCAAAGATGTGCTGCTGGAAATCTGGCAAGCCAATGCCGCAGGGAATTATGCCGGTCTTGACGGAGACGCGGTGGAGGACGGGTTTCGCGGTTGGGGGCGGGTGGTCCCGAATTTCGAAACCGGCGAGTGGGGATTTGAAACGGTGAAGCCCGGCGGTTCGGCGGGCCGAAACGGAGGCCTCCAGGCGCCGCATCTGAATTTCTGGATCGTGGCACGTGGCATCAATATCGGCCTCAACACGCGGATGTATTTTGCCGATGAAGCTGAGGCGAACGCGGCTGACCCTGTTCTGAACCTGATCGAATGGGAACATCGCCGAGCGACACTGATAGCAGCGCGCGATGACGCCAGCAAAGTGCCGCATTATCGTTTCGACATCAAACTGCAAGGCACAGACGAAACCGTGTTTTTTGACATCTAGTCGCGCCAGCAACAGGACAAAGCACATGACCAACCCCTGTATCATCTGCGTCGCCATCACCGGCTCGGTGCCACGCAAGGCGGACAATCCGGCGGTTCCGATTTCGATCGAAGAACAGGTTGAAAGCACACAAGAATCGTTCGAGGCGGGGGCGAGCATCATGCATGCCCATGTGCGGAACCCGGACGAAACGACAACCAGCGACCCTGAGAAGTTTGCCCGGTTGATGGAAGGCATCACCAAGCATTGCCCGGGCATGATCGTCCAGTTCTCCACCGGCGGCCGATCCGGCGCCGGACAGGAACGCGGCGGGATGCTGCCGCTTCGGCCCGACATGGCGTCTCTGACAGTGGGCTCAAACAATTTTCCGACGCGTGTTTATGAAAACCCCCCCGATCTGGTGGCATGGCTGGCATCCGAGATGCTGAAATACGACGTGAAACCCGAGATCGAAGCCTTTGATCTGAGCCATATTTTTCAATCGAAGGAGATGGCCGACAAAGGAGAGCTGGCGGGCACGCCTTATGTGCAGTTCGTCATGGGAGTGAAGAACGCGATGCCCGTCGATCGCGAGGGTTTCGACTTTTACGTGAAGACGGTTCATCGCCTGTTCGGCCCTGACGCGCCGTGGTGTGCGGCGGGGATCGGGCGAAACCAGATTGTCGTGAACGAATGGGCTGTGGCCGCGGGCGGGCACGCGCGCACCGGTCTGGAAGACAACGTGCGGCTGGATCGGGACACGCTCGCGCCTTCAAACGCAGCACTTGTCCGCCGTGCGACCGAAGTTTGTGAAAAGCACGAACGTCCGGTTGCGACCTGGCAAGAGGCGCGGCAGATCCTAGGGCTGCGAGATGCCGCCTGATGGTTGCTGACGGCTTCCTTGCCAAAGCTGCCTTTGGCCACGAACCGACGCGGACGTGTTTCGCCGACGACGCCATCCTTGCGGCAATGATCCGGGTCGAAGCAGCACTCGCCCTTGCGCAGGCCGACCTCGGTATGATCCCGCCTTCGGCAGCGGCGGCGATAGCGGCACTTGGAGATGGGGCCGCCATCAGTATCGACGTGCTCTCTGACGGCGTGCGAGACGCCGGCGTGCCGGTTCCAGCTTTGCTCGGGGCGTTGCGGTCGAAACTCGACCCTGCCGATGCCGATTGGCTGCATTACGGTGCCACCAGTCAGGATATCGTCGATACAGCGTTTTGCCTGTGCTTTCGCGAAGGCCTGGACGGGCTGGAGGACGCACTCGGCGCGCTCATTGACGCCCTCCAGGTGAAAAGTAGAGAATTTGACACCACGCCGATGCTCGCCCGTACACGCGGACAATTGGCGACGCCCATCACAGCAGGCCTGCGCGTCGCTGAGTGGGCCCAACCCCTGATCACATTGGAGGCTGAACTGGCGGGTGTTCGCAACGCGGCACTGCGCGTTCAGTTCGGAGGCGCGTCGGGCAGCCGCAACATCGTTGCGCCGCATGGCGCGGCAATTGCCGAAGCCATGGCCAAAGCGCTGGGGCTTTCAGACAGCCCGCCGTGGCACACGGATCGCTCGGGGTTCCTTCGCCTTGCCGACTGGCTCAATCGTCTTGCTGGCGCGCTCGGCAAGATCGGCACGGATCTTGCGATTTCGTCTCGCGGTGAGATCGGCGAGATGCGGGCGGGCGCTAGCGGCGGGTCTTCGACCATGCCGCACAAGTCAAACCCGGTGACCGCGGAAGCGTTGCAGTCGCTCGCAGTGCTGGCGCGGACCTTTCACACGGGCCTTATGTCGGCAGCGGTTCATGCCGAGGAGCGTGACGGCGTGATGTGGCCTGTTGAATGGGCCTTTTTCCCCGCGCTTTTCGAGGTTGCAGGCGCGTCTTTGGCGAACACTACGACCTTAATGGCCACCCTCACTGTGAACGCCACGGCAATGCAGGCCCGGATCGACGACAACCCCGGTGTGATGGCGGAGGCGGCTGTTTTCGCGCTTTCGACCTCGCTTGGCGTTGTCGAAGCGAAGCGGATCGTGGGCGAGGCCCTTTCGGCGGACGAGCCATTCCTCCAGGCCGTCGCCGCGCGCAGCAGTTTCAACTGGTCCGCCTGGGATCCGAATGCCGCGTCCGTCGCGGCGGCGCAGTCCGTCTCCGAGCAGATTTTCGCCGCGCGCAACAGGTCGTAACCGTCAGAGATCGACCGATAGGCAGAGATACTTGAGTTCCATGAACTCATCCATGCCGTGGCGGCTGCCTTCCCGACCGAGGCCCGACTGTTTGACACCGCCGAAGGGAGCCACCTCGGTGGAAATTAGGCCCGTATTGATCCCGACCATGCCGTATTCCAGAGCTTCCGAGACTTTGGTGATGCGGCTGATATCCTTGGCATAAAAGTAGCAGGCGAGCCCGAAGATCGTGTCATTTGCCTTGTCGATCACCTCGTCCACCGTGTCGAACTTGAATAGCGGGGCGAGCGGGCCGAAGGTTTCCTCCTGCGCGAAGGCCATATCCTGCGTCGCACCGGTGATGATCGTCGGTTCGAAGAACGTGCCGCCCAATTCGTGCGCCTTGCCGCCCGTCAAGACCGCGCCACCCTTGGCTGTCGCGTCGGCGATATGTTCCTCGACCTTTGCGACCGCTTCCCTGTTGATAAGCGGGCCGAGTTGGCTGCCTTCCGACAATCCGTCGCCAACTTGCATTTTGCCCACGGCAGCGGCCAGTTTATCAGCGAAAGCGTCGTAGACACCCGCCTGCACGTAAATGCGGTTGGCGCAGACGCAGGTTTGACCGTTATTGCGGTATTTGGAGATCATCGCGCCATCGACTGCTGCGTCGAGATTGGCGTCGTCGAAAACGATGAAGGGCGCGTTGCCCCCCAGCTCCATCGAACACTTCATCACCTGATCCGCCGCCTGCTTCATCAGAATACGGCCCACTTCGGTCGATCCGGTAAAGGTCAGTTTCCGGACGGCGGGGTTCTCGCAGAACTCTTTGCCGATGTCGGAAGATCGCGACGAGGGAATGATCGACAGCACGCCTTTCGGGATCCCCGCGCGATCCGCCAGGACGCCGAGTGCCAGCGCAGAGAGCGGGGTTTCGGCAGCAGGGCGCGCGACGAAGGCGCATCCGGCGGCAAGCGCCGGGCCGGCCTTGCGGGTGATCATCGCGTTCGGGAAATTCCACGGTGTGATCGACGCCGCGACGCCAATCGGCTGGCTGATCACGGTGATACGCTTGTCGCGCTGGTGGCCCGGCACGGTCTCACCGTAGACGCGCTTGGCTTCCTCGGAGAACCACTCGACGAATGAGGCACCATAGAGGACCTCCCCTTTGGCTTCGGCATGAGGTTTGCCTTGTTCGGCTGTGAGGATCGTGCCGAGATCATCGGCGTTCTCGACCATCAGATCGTACCATTTGCGAAGGATGCCGGCGCGTTCCTTGCCGGTCATCGCGGCCCAGTCTTTCTGGGCATTTTCGGCCGTGGCGATCGCTCGCGCTGTTTCGGCACGCGACAGGTCGGCAACCGACGCGATCACATCGCCTCGGGCCGGGTTCGTGACATCGAAGGTCGCGCCGTCATCCGCATCAGCCCAGTCGCCAGCGAGGTAGGCCTTTGTCGCAAGGAGGGACGGGTCGTTGAGCAATGCGCTCAACTGAGTGACTTGATCGAGCATGTGTCTTGCCTTCTTATGTTTGCGAACGGTGTTCGTTGGTTAAGCATCATCGAGTGGTTCAAACCCGGCGGAGCGCGCTCGGTTCCATCTTCCGAGATACCCAAAATCGTCTTTCTCGCCACGGACGAGAAATCCTTCTGGCAGGTAGGGATAAACATCCTCGCCCGTCACCATGTTGCGATCGCTTTCCCGCATCAGCAAGTGGTGAGGGCGAAATTCTCCGGGGTGCGCGAGGCCAGCGGCGCCGGTCATCTCTGCCAGAGCCTTTAACGTGTTCTTGTGGAAGCGATAGACGCGCTCGGATTTCTCAGGAACGTGCAAAGCACGTTGACGGGTGTGGTCCTGCGTTGCGACGCCGACTGGACAGTGATTTGTGTGACACGCCTGGGCCTGGATGCAGCCGATGGCGAACATGAAGCCACGCGCCGAGTTCGCCCAGTCGGCGCCAAGCGCCAAAGCCTTGGCGATGTCGAACGATGTCACCAGCTTGCCGGACGCCCCGAGTTTCAATCGATCGCGAATACCTGCGCCGCGCAAAGTGTTATGCGCGAACGTCAATCCTTCGACGAGCGGCATGCCGACATGGTTGGCGAATTCGAGGGGGGCAGCACCTGTGCCACCTTCCTTCCCGTCAATTACGATGAAGTCGGGGACGATGTCGGTATCCATCATCGCTTTGACAATGCACATGAATTCGCGCCGGTGGCCGATGCAAAGCTTGAAGCCCACAGGTTTTCCGTCGGCGTTATCCCGGAGCGTCTTGATGAACTGGACGAGTTCCAGAGGCGTCGCAAACTCGGGATGCGAGGCAGGAGATACGCAGTCCTTGCCCATAGGCACACCGCGCGCCTCTGCGATCTCTGGCGTGATCTTGGAAGCGGGCAATACCCCGCCATGACCGGGTTTCGCGCCCTGGCTGAGCTTCAATTCCACCATCTTGACTTGCGGGTCGGCTGCCTGAGCGCGGAACTTCTCTAGGTCGAAGCTGCCATCTGGCGAGCGGCAGCCGAAATAGCCCGACCCGATCTCCCAGATGATGTCGCCACCGCCTTCGCGGTGATAGCGGCTGATCCCGCCTTCGCCGGTATCATGCGCGAACCCGCCTTTCGCAGCACCCTTGTTGAGCGCGCTGATGGCGTTCGCCGACAGCGAGCCAAAGGACATCGCGGAGATGTTGTAGATCGACGCATCATAGGGTTTTGCGCAGTCGGGACCGCCGATGCGAATACGGAAATCCTGATCTTCGATTTTGATCGGCGCGACCGAATGGGTGATCCACTCGTAGCCGGAATCGTAAACACGCTGCCTTGTGCCGAACGGGCGTTTGTCTTCAACCCCCTTGGCACGTTGGTAAACGATGGAGCGTTCATCGCGGGAGAACGGTTCTTCATCCTGATCGCTTTCGATCAGGTATTGCCGGATTTCGGGGCGAATGCCTTCGAAGAGGAACCGCATATGCCCGATCACCGGGTAATTCTTGAGGATCGAATGGCTTGTCTGGGTCACATCGTAAACGCCGAGCGAAGTGAGGCCACCAAACAGAAGCACTCCAAGTATGAACCAGCCTGTCCACGCGAGCCCAATCAGGCTCAGAACCGCCAGAACAGCACAGCCGACAAAAACAAAAAACCGCATATGGTCCCCTCAGATCGCTGCTGAAATCGCACGGTCGAGCTTGTCGGTCAATTCGTCAAGCTGGGCGTCTTCGATGATGAAGGGTGGCGCAAGCAGAATGTGATCGCCCTGACGCCCATCGATGGTGCCCGACATCGGATAGCAGATCAGACCCTCGGCGAATGCCGCCTTCTTGATCTTCGCGGCCACGCCCTTTGCCGGATCGAACGGGGTCTTCGTTGCACGGTCTGCGACCAGTTCGATGCCTCGGAACAACCCGCGTCCGCGGATATCACCCACGTTCGGATGTTGGCCGAAGCGGCTTTCAAGACATTGCTGCAATCCTGCGCCCTGAACTTGCACTCTTTCGATCAACCCCCGATCCAGTATCGCGGAGACGACGGCATGCCCGGCCGCTGCCGCAGCGGGATGGCCGAGATAGGTGTGGCCGTGCTGGAAAAAACCCGATCCTTGCGCGATTGCGTCGAAGATTTCGCCGGTGCAGAGCATCGCGCCGATGGGCTGGTAACCGGCCCCCAATCCCTTGGCGATGCAAGCGATATCCGGCGCGATCCCGTCTTGTTCACATGCGAACAGGCTGCCAGTGCGACCCATGCCGCACATCACTTCGTCGAGAATTAAGAGGACGCCGTAAGTGTCACATATTTCGCGGATTCTCTTAAAATAGCCGGGCGCAGGGGCGAGTGCACCGGCGGTCGCGCCAACCACCGGTTCGGCAATAAAGGCCATCACGGTGTCCGGCCCGACGCGCAGGATCTCGTCTTCCAGCGCTTGTGCCGCGCGAAGACCGTAGTCTTCCGCGCTCTCATCGTCGCGGCGGTAGCGATACTCGTAACAGGGGTCGATGTGGCTCACATCCAGCAGCAAAGGCCCGAACTGCTGGCGCCGCCATTCGTTGCCGCCAGCACTGAGCGCTCCGATGGTGTTGCCGTGATAGCTTTGCTTGCGTGCGATCAGGCGGCTTTTTTCCGGCTGACCCATCTCGACCCAGTATTGCCGGGCAAGTTTGATGGCCGCTTCGATTGCTTCCGACCCACCGGACACCAGATAAACGCGGGACAGGTCGCCGGGCGCATGCTCGATCAGCAGGTCGGCAAGCGCCTCGGCCGGTTCGGACGTGAAAAACCCCGTATGCGCGAAGGCGAGGGTGTCGAGCTGCGCCTTGATGGCGCCCGTGATTGCCGGATCGCCGTGGCCGAGGCAACTCACTGCCGCGCCGCCGGAACCGTCGAGATACTTTTTGCCCGAGGCGTCGATCAGATAGCATCCCTCGCCGCCGACAGCGACCGGGGGCGAGGCATGGCAATGACGGGCGAAGATATGCGACATCGGGCGTATCCCTGTTGGCGGCGAACCGTTGGGGTTTGCAATTGGAACAGACTGCCGCAATCGCACTTCAAAGCAACCCCCGAAGGTCCGCAAATTTTGCGAGCCTCACCATCGGCAAGGCCTCTGAGATTCCGCCGCTCTTCGGCCAGGCGTCCAAAGGCTTCCGCGGGCGGGGAAGAGAATGAATTGTATCTTTCCGTGGTTCTGTCGTTAAGTCGCCTTGATCGCGATAACCGGAGTAAAAATGAATTCGTCTTCCATCCGGCTTGGCGTAGATATCGGTGGAACTTTCACCGACGTGGTTCTTGAGAACGGCGATACGTCCTTGTCCGCCAAGGTTTTGACGACCTACGCCGCGCCCGAAACCGCGATTGTCGACGGGATGCATCAGGTTTGCGAGAAGGCAGGCATTCGTGCCTCCCGGATCGGCCAGATCGTGCATGGCACAACGCTGGCAACCAATGCTCTGATCGAACGGCGAGGGGCGAAAACCGCGCTGATCACAACGGAGGGCTTCCGAGATGTGATCGAGATGCGAACCGAAAGTCGTTTCGAGCAATACGATCTCAACCTGACACTGCCGGAGCCGCTTTTGGCACGGCACATGCGGTTTACCGTAAAGGAGCGTGTGAATGCCAAGGGAGAGGTCCTGATCGATCTCGACCCGTCGGGCGTCGCCGAAGTTGTCGACCGGATCGAAATGGCTGGGTTTGAAAGTGTCGCCGTCGGGTTGATCCATTCCTATCTGAACCCAAAGCATGAGCAGATGATCCGGGATATGCTGAGGGCGCGGTTGCCGGATGTATCCGTCTCGATCTCGTCCGAAGTCTCGCCTCAGATGCGCGAATACGAGCGCTTCAACACGGTTGTGGCGAACGCCTATATCAAGCCGCTCATGGCGTCCTACCTCGGGCGTCTGGAAGGGCGACTGAAGGAAGAAGGTGTCGATTGTCGCATTTTCCTGATGCATTCCGGAGGCGGCATCATTTCGCTTCAGAACGCGGCGGAGTTTCCAGTGCGACTGGTCGAATCCGGGCCAGCCGGCGGGGCGGTTTTCGCCGCCAATATTGCTGCACGATACGGCATCGATAAAGCCCTGAGTTTCGACATGGGCGGGACAACGGCCAAGATATGCCTGATCAAGAACCAGACACCGAAGACGTCCCGCGTTTTCGAGGTCGCCCGTACTTATCGATTCAAGAAAGGCTCGGGTATGCCCATCTCGATCCCGGTGATCGACATGGTGGAGATTGGGGCGGGCGGCGGCAGCCTCGCCCATGTCGATGCGATGCGGCAAATCCGGGTCGGACCGGAAAGTGCCGGCTCCGAGCCGGGACCTGCGTGTTATGGGCGTGGGGGAGAAAAACCCGGTGTCACGGATGCCGACCTTGTTCTGGGCCGCCTTGACCCGGATAATTTCGCAGGTGGTTCGATCAGGTTACATGCCGACAAGTCCCGAACAGCGTTGTCGACCCATGTCGGCGACGTGCTGGGTATGGAAGGGGAGGAAGCTGCCTTTGGCGTTGCCGAAGTGGTGGATGAGAACATGGCGAACGCCGCGCGCGTCCATGCGGTGGAGAACGGCGAAGACCTGAGCGAGTATACGATGATCGCGTTTGGCGGCGCCGCTCCGTTGCACGCGGGACGGCTCTGCGAAAAACTGGGTGTCAGTCGTTTGCTGGTTCCGCCGGGCGCCGGTGTCGGATCCGCTATTGGCTTTCTGCGGGCACCTTTCAGCTTCGAAGCCAACCGCTCCGTCTACATGAAGCTCAGCGATTTTGACGGCGACAGGATAAAGTCGCTCTTGTCCGAACTGAAGGCGGAGGCGACCAGTTTCGTCCGAACTTGCGATGCAGAAAGCCCGATCCTGTCCGAATTCAAAGTCTATATGCGCTATACCGGGCAGGGGTGGGAAATTCCCATCGAGCTGACCGAAGCGCAGGCGATGGATCCCGATGTTGCGACGTTTCAGGCGCGGTTCGAAGAAGACTACACCAAACTATTCGGTCGACCGGTAGTTGGCATGGGTGTCGAGATCACGGTCTGGTCCGTAAACGCGACAACACCGGCCGAGGATGTGGAGCCGACACACGCTCCAGAAACTGTCGTCACCGCCGAAAACTCGATCACGCGCGCCTTGTTCGATCCGGCGGTCGGGCAGGTGGTCGAAGCGAGGGAACTGGATCGTGTCTCGATGAAGCCGGGTGCTTCGGTTGCCGGTCCAGCCGCGATTACCGAGGCTGAAACAACGATCATTGTCCCGGCCAGTCGTGTGGCTGTTGGCCAAACGGACGGCTGCATCGAACTAAAACGGAAGGGAGATGTTCCATGACCCGCTCCAGCGTCGCATATCAGGTCATGTGGAATCGCCTCATTTCGGTCGTGGAAGAACAGGCGCGCGCCCTGGTCCGAACAGCCTTTTCAACGTCAGTGCGGGAAGGCGGCGCCCTTTCGGCGGGTATCTACGACCCGCAAGGCAACATGCTCGCTCAGGCCGTTACGGGCACGCCCGGTCATGTGAATGCCATGGCCGACGCGGTTGCGCATTTCATCCGCCGGATCGGGCGGCAGAACATGTTCGAAGGCGACGTTTATATCACCAACGACCCTTGGGAGGGGACGGGTCATTTGCACGATATCACCATGGTGACACCGTCCTTCCGGAACGGGGTGCTTGTCGGGTTCTTTGCCTGCACAGCGCATATCGTGGACATCGGCGGGCGTGGCTTCGGGGCAGATGCGCACTCGGTCTATGAAGAAGGTCTCTACATCCCGATCATGAAATTCGCCGAGCGCGGTGAGGTTGATCAAACCCTTGTCAGGATCGTCCGCGGCAATGTCCGCGAACCGGATCAGCTGATTGGTGACATCTATGCACTCGCCACCTGCAACGAGATCGGGCATCGGCGCCTGATCGACATGATGGACGAGTTCGCGCTCGATGACCTCGACGGGATCGCCGCGTTCATTCTGGAGAACTCGCGCCGCGCGACGCTTGAGCGTATCGCTGCCCTTCCGCGCATGGAGGCGGCTGGAGAAATGACGATGGACGGTTTCGACCGCCCGATCACGCTGAAAGTCAGTGTTCGCGTGGAAGAAGACCGGATCGTCACCGACTTCGCGGGAACAACGGGTGTCGACAAGAAAGGGATCAATTGCCCCCTCGTCTACACCAAGGCCTATGCCTGCTACGCACTCAAAGTCGCGATTGCGCCGGAGATCCCCAACAACGCCGCCTCGCTTGCGCCATTCGAAGTGACGGCGCCCGAGAACACCATCGTCAACGCAGTGCATCCTGCGCCGGTGGCGCTTCGCCATATCGTGGGGCACTTCGTGCCGGACGCGGTTTACGACGCGTTCGACAAGATCGTTCCGGGATTGGTCCCGGCCGAAGGCGCTGGATGCCTTTGCAATTTTCAGCTCAGCCTTCGCCCCCGCACAGATGCTCCGGCACCTGCGGATGCGCGCCGCTCGGAGGTTCTGACTTTCAACTCCGGCGGTTCCGGGGCCCGCCCGGATTTCGACGGCTTGAACGCGACGGCTTTCCCCTCGGGCGTGATGACCATGCCCATCGAAGCCACCGAACATGCCGGCCCCGTCATCATCTGGAGAAAGGAACTTCGCCCGGACAGCGGCGGTCCCGGCAAGACCCGCGGTGGTTTGGGTCAGTTCATGGACGTTGGTGCGATAGAAGGCCACGAGTTTGACATCCAGGCGATGTTCGACCGTGGCGAACACCCGGCACGAGGTCGTCGCGGCGGACACGCAGGGGCTGCCACAACCATCGCGCAGGATGACGGGTCGCCGATGCATGTGAAAGGCAAACAATTCGTGCCACACGGGCGCAAAGTGGTGATGGCATTTCCAGGCGGTGCAGGTTACGGCGATCCGTCAGAGCGACCCAAGGCACAGGTCCGTCGCGATTTGGCGCTAGGATACATTTCCGCTGAAACGGCGAGAGACATATACGGCCTCTCGCCGGAGGAAATCGCGGAAGTTGTCGCCGAAGTTGCAAAAGGGGAGGTCACTTGAATGCAGAGCACGTGGACATCAGAAAAGCGCACAGGAGAACAGTCATGACAGAAGTTGCTTTGATCACAGCTGGTGGTTCCGGCATGGGGGCCGACAGCGCACGGGCGCTCGCGGCGGACGGTTTCAAGGTCGGCATCCTGTCTTCGTCCGGCAAAGGCGAGGCGCTGGCCAAGGAACTGGCGGGAGTCGGCGTGACCGGCACCAACAAATCCGAAGCCGATCTGCAGAAACTGGTCGACGCGGCCATGTCTCACTGGGGTCGCATCGATGTTCTGGTAAATTCGGCGGGGCACGGACCCCGGGCCCCGATCCTGGACCTGACCGATGACGACTGGCACGAGGGGATGGAGGTCTATTTTCTCAACGCGGTGCGTCCTTCGCGGTTGGTCACTCCGATCATGCAGGAACAGGGTGGTGGCGCGATCATCAACATTTCCACGTTCGCGGCGTTCGAACCCAATCCGGTCTTCCCGACCTCCGGCGTAATGCGTGCGGGCTTGGCAGCTTTCACGAAGCTCTTCGCTGACAAATACGCCGCAGAAAACATCCGGATGAACAATGTCTTACCCGGGTTCATCGATAGCCTGCCGGAGAAGGACGAGTTTCGCGAGATGATCCCGATGGGCCGCTACGGATCCTCGCTGAACGAGATTGCGAGTGTTGTCGCGTTTCTCGCGGGGCCAGGCGGCGCCTATATCACCGGTCAAAACATCCGGGTGGATGGCGGGATCACGCGGTCGGTCTAGTAAAGCAGCGCCATGACGCTCATCGACACGACGAGGAAAATGATCGTCATGATACCCCCGCTCTTGATGAAATCGGCGACGCGATAGCCAGCGGGCCCCATGATCAGCGCGTTCACCTGATGGGTTGGGATCAGGAAGGAATTCGATGTGGCAATCGCCACGGTCAACGCGAAGATCGCCGGGTCGCCACCTGCCGCAATCGCGATGGAAATGGCGAGCGGAACCAACAGGACCGTCGCCCCGACATTTGACATCACGAGCGTGAAACCCGTCGCCAGAATGGCGACGCCAACCTGAAGACCGAAGACCGGAACGCCATCAAGCAGCACGAGGATCTGCTGCGCGATCCATTCGGCGGTGCCCGTATTCTGAACGGCTTGGCCGAGGGGAATGAGGCTCGCCAATAGAAAGATCGTGGACCAACTGACGGCCTCATACGCCTCTTCGATCGAGATCACGCGCGTCAGGATCATGCCAGCGGCTCCGGTTAAAAGGCAGAGCGACAGTCTGACGTCGGAGAAGAGGATGAGAGCAAGTGCGATGAGGAAGAAAGTCGCAGCATGTGGCACCTTTTGGGGGCGCAGTTCTTCTCGCGGGAAGCCTTGAGTGACGACCACGAAATCCCGATCCTGGGTCAGGCGTGACAATCGATCCCATTGAGTCAGGCCCACCATAGTGTCACCGGCGCGCAGGGGTTCCATCCCGACACGAGTTGGCTCGTGATCCTCGGTTTCGACAAGGCTCAGCGTTTCGCCGCCTCTGTGGATGGCAACAACACTGAACCCATGAACCCGCCGCATTTCGAGTTCGATGGCGCATTTGCCGATCACATCGGAACCGGGGGGGATCACAACTTCCGCCATTCCCGCGACGGTCGGCGCATAGTCTTCAGCAAACACATCAAGCTTTGGCAGAATGTCGGCCACATGATCGTCCGCCATGCGTTCGATCTCACGCTTTTCGCCGAGGATCGCCAAGCGACACGGTGCGGTGATCGTGGTCGTGGTGGGCGGAAGGAAAAACTTCTCGCCTTCGTAAAAAGAGCCAACGATATGGACATGATACAATTGCATCGCGTCTGACATAAGAATGTGGTCAAGCGTGCTGCCAAGCGGGATCTCGACTTCGAAAAGGTCGGTGTGGATGCCGTACAGATCGCGCATATACGCCTTGACGGATTTCGCGCGCGTGCCGCTTCCCCGTGTACTACTGGGCAGCAAAAAGCGCCCGAAAAACACGAAGTAAATTATGCCGGAAAACACAAGCGCCAGCCCGATGGGCGTAACATCGAACAGATCGAAGGTTTCGATCTTGTGCTGATCGGGGAGGCTGCCGTTCGCCGCGACAATAAGGTCGTTCAACAGGATAAGGGGTGAAGATCCTACCATTGTCATGGTGCCGCCCAGAATTGCGCAAAAGCCCATCGGCATCAGCAGACGGCTGAGCGGTATCTGGGTCCGCAGAGATATCCGGCTCATCACCGGCAGAAAGAGTGCGGCGGCCCCGACATTCTGCATGAAGGAGGAAATGATACCGACAGTGCCCGAGACGATGGGGATGATGCGCCCTTCGGACGAGCCACCGTATTTCAGGATCAGGCTTGCAACGCGACTCATCAGCCCGGTCTTGTCCAATCCGGCCCCGATGATCATCACCGCAATAATGGAAATGACCGCGTTCGAGGCGAAACCGTTGAAAAGCTGTTCGGGGTCAGCGAGATTTCCAAGTCCCGGGATTTGAGACAGAAGCCCAAGTGCCAGCATCACGAGGATGGCGGTGAAGTCGATCCGGAACACCTCTGTCACAAACATGGCGACCGTTGTTGCGAGCAGCGCCAGAACGACCATCATTTCCGTGGTGAGTTCAATCGCTGGCATTGGTTCTCCGGTCCTCCCGACACCATCCTCTCAGAACTCGCGACGGACCGCGCGCCCCAAATTCGGTAATACTTACGCCAAACTGGTCGTATATCGAAGAAATTTGCAACCGTCGGTGAGCCTGCACCGATCCCAAGAACGCAACTCTCCGCGACGTATCGGCCTGCGTTAGAATGACCTATTCGTTCGAGACTTCAAAACCGACTGCATCCTTATAGGCAGAACGGGCAGTGCAGGGCCTTCAGGCCGCAGATCGAAGCTTTAAACTCTGGCCCATCCGTCCCGTTGAAATCAGCTCCGCGACATCATCCGAGCGGTCGCCGCATCCACAGGCATCTCGGCGCCTTCCTCTGCGCTGTCGCCGGTCTCATCCACCAACCGGGTCGAGTGGGCATCGAGCAATGCGACATTGCCACGGCGCACCGGTCGGACGACTGCTTTTTCGTGCCGCACCTTGACGACGGCGAAAGAGATATTGTCCTGCTCCGGGTTATCGAGCGCCTTCACGGCCTGCAAAAGGGCATTGGCGATATCCGCGCTCGGTTTGCGCCGGTTGCGGCCGATGATCCGTGCGATTGTCTTTTCTTCCAGAAACTGTAGCCCGTCGCTCGACACAACGATGATATCGCCAGCCTTGAGATCAAGGACGATGCCGCGGTTGTCGATCCGGTTTATCTTGCCGCCCGCAATGGCGGATGTCAGACAGTTGCGTTCTGGATGGTTTGCCCCGTCCTCGGGCCTGATCGCGCCCGCAGCGACCATCGCGTCGATCTGCGGGGCCATCGAATGATCTTCGTTCACCTGGGTCATTTGACCGCCACGGTAATGATAAAGCGGGCTGTCGCCGACCGAACTCCAGACCATCCGGTTGCCAGCCATGACGGCGGCGACCAACGTGCTTCCCATCCCGTGGGCGTCGACATTCTCGGCCATGGCGTCGCGCATGCAATCATTCGCATTTTCGATAGCACTCGACATCAGCGCCGGCATGCCGTCCGCGTGATCGAAGAAGAGGTCGCAGTGGAACTTCAACTCGCTGAATACCTCCGTCACGACGATCTTGCTGGCAATGTCACCGGCGGAGTGACCGCCCATGCCATCGGCCAAAACGACAATGCCGCAGTCATCGCCCACGGCAAAATCCGATACGAGCGAGTCCTCCTGGTAATCCCGATTGCCCCGATCCAACGCGGATGCGACATCGAAACGTGGTTCAGGCAATTTCCAGATCATCGTCTTCCCCTTCTTCGTCTTGTTCGGCGTCTTCCCAGTTGAGCTCCTGGGAACAGAACGCGATGAACCGCATGCGCGTCTCCCGGCTTCCGATCTCGTCGCCGCTTATAAGATCCGAGGTAGAAACAACCGGTTTTCCCTTCAGACGAACGACATTCGACTTGTCGCCGTAACCCGCCGGAAACGCATGCCCCTTGGGATCATGGATGATGGCGGCATGGTTCTCGCGGCGGAAAAACATCGATCACCTAATACGTCGTGACTATCTGGTTTTCGAAATTCAGTTGGCCAGAGCAGCGAGCTGGAAGTCCTTGACCCAAATCTCGCCCTGCCGCTCGATTGCGAAACTGAAATTGGTTCGCCCTGCCGCCAATTCGCGTTCGATAAGCTCCTTCATCGAGAGGGATCCATCGAGCGCTTCGCCTGTCGCCATGAAGGCCACGACCTTGTCGCTGACACTGAACCCGGACCCGACGGGCGCGGCGATCACACGTGTCACCGGAGTGCCGTCTTCATTTTGCGTGGCAAAGGAAAACCCGTTCAGCAAAACGGTCTGTCGCGCAACGGCGACTTCCAGATTTCGCTCGATCACCGCGCCACCGATTTCCGCGTCTGTACGGATGACGATTGTTGCATCATCTCCGACAGCAGTCGTGGCTTCGGTGATCCGTGCCGTGATATCGCTATTCGTCGGTGTGGCCTCGCCTCCGACCGAGACAATGCGCATTCCGGCGGCCAGCCATTCCGGAGCACCGTCTGTGACGCTTTCGATCACACCCGGTTCGTCGGATGATAGAGTGAACGGAATGAGCGGCTCACTTGTCTCCATAACGGAA
>CAJHYE010000559.1_pt1 | contig 16193 bp, 13 predicted proteins | sample 9198651 | NCBI WGS metagenome assembly CAJHYE01 (sample SAMEA7708366, study PRJEB35096) | sediment metagenome | biome: marine neritic benthic zone biome [ENVO:01000025]; feature: sediment [ENVO:00002007]; material: shallow marine sediment [ENVO:03000034] sea grass bed [ENVO_01000059] ...
AAGAACAGGCCGACAGGATCATCGCACAGGCCAAGGAAAGTGCAGTGGAAGCCGCCGAACAGGCCAAGCTGGACCTCGCGAGTTCGATCGAGCGTCGGGTGCAGGGCGCGCAGGACCAGATCGCTTCTGCCGAGCAGCGCGCCGTGAAACAAGTACGTGACGAGGCTGCCCGCATCGCGATCTCCGCCGCCTCGGAAGTGATTTCGACGAAGATGAGCAGGGCAAAGGCTGGCTCCCTGATCGACGACGCGATCAAAACCGTGCAGGCCAAGTTACACTGAGAACTGCAGAGTTCTTGGGAAAACCCGGCTTTCAGGCCGGGTTTTTTTAAGCCGGCACAGGCTAGAATTTGTGGACCTGCACGTTGGGCGCGTCGATGAACTGGTAGAGGACGCCTAGCGCTCCTCGTCTTCGACGGCGTGCTGCATCAGAACGGCAAGCGGCACAATCTTCAAAGCGCGGCGATGTGTCGATGCAAGCTTGATCCTGGGCGCCACACCTTCCTCCGCCGCCTGCGAAAAGCGCCCAGCGCAGAGACACCAGCAATCCCCCGCCTTCAGACCTTGAAACAGATACTCTGGCCGCGGTGTCGAAAGATCGTTTCCAAGATACTTCGAGAACGCCAGAAACTCATCAGTCATGATCGCGCAGACAGTATGGCTGCCTTCGTCTTCCTTGCATGAGTTGCATGTGCCGTCCCGGAAAAATCCGGTCATGGGGTCAAGCGAACACGGTACCAATCGCTCGCCAAGGACGTTCACAGGCTCGTCTTTTTCCACTTTTTGTTCCTGTTCCCTTCAGAGCCAGCAACCACCCCCGCAATCCAAAACCTAGGCCACGGTCGTGGAAATCAACCCGGGCTTGACGCTGGGCACCAAGGTCGCTTACGCGAAGAAGCGTGAAACGCGAGATCCCACTGGATGCCGTTTTTTCGGCACTCGCCGATCCGACACGGCGCAAGATCCTCACCATGCTACTCGAGGACGATATGGCTGTCACGGATGTTGCCGACCCGTTCGAGATGTCGCTGGCCGCGATTTCCAAGCACCTCGGCGTACTCGGTCGCGCCGGACTGATCAGTCAGGAACGTCGCGGAAGGGTGATCTGGTGCAAGCTCGAACCCGGTGCCATGAAGGCCGCCAGTATCTGGATGCAGGGATTTGGTCAGTTCGAACCGGTGGACCTCGATGCGTTCGAGACTTTCCTTGAAACCGAACTGGCCGGGAAACCGGACGCCGACTAGGCTATCCTACCAGTCCTTCGCCTCTTCCTTCAGGAACGACAGGAACGCTTGCACCTTGGTCGTGCGGTGCAGGTCCACATGTGTGACCATCCACATAGGTGCTGACCACTCGGGCTTAGGTTCGAATAATTCAACAAGGTTCGGATACCGCTCTGCTTCCCAACAGGTCAGCGCACCGATGCCGACGCCCTCCAGGATCGCATCGCGCAGCACACGATTGTCAGACCCGCGAAAGACGATGTTTCTCGCAGGGACCCGTTCAACCAGCCACCGCATGACAGGGGCGCGTGAATTGAAATCGTCGAGGCTGACAAAGCGGTGCCTGGCAAGATCGTCGACCAAAATCGGCCGACCCATCCGTTTAATGTAATCCTCCGACGCGTAGAAGGACACACAGAGCGGCACGAAGGGCTGCACGACATTGTCAGGGTTGTCAGGTTTCGAGCCGGCCCGAAGTGCCACATGCGCCTCACCATATTCCAGGCGCAGCACTTCTTCGCCTGTCAGAAAACGGACGATCACTTCCGGATATCGTTCCTGAAAGCGGGCCAGCGTCGGGGTCAGTCGAGGCGACACGAATGCCAGTGATGTCACGACCAATTCGCCGGAGACTTCGTCGCCGCGCCCCCGGATCCGGCTGACGAGTTGCGAAAACTGGTCATCTGTCGCCTGAGCGACCTGCAGCAGATCCTGCCCGGCCTCGGTTGAGCTGTAGCCGCGCGGATGGCGCTGAAACAGCTTTACGCCAAGCCGGTCCTCGAGTGAATCGATATGGCGAATGACCGTCGCATGGTGAACCCCAAGTTCATCGGCTGCACCGCTGACGGTGCCAGCGCGCGCCACATGATAGGCGGTTCGGATTTCGTCCCAAGTACTGATCGACATCTCATGTTTCCCCGTTGCTTGCCGCCTTTTTTGGTGCGGAAATCTATCAATCTCAACAAAATACTAAGACATCACGCAAATTTGCACAGCACCGGTGGGAATTCTGGGAATTCTCGCGTGGCTTCCTTGGACCTAGGAAATGAGCCAGCCAAATTGAAGGAGTGACCCCCAATGTCGATCAACATTCTTCGTATCGATGCGTCCGCCCGCCGCACTGGATCAGTGACTCGGGATCTGAATGACCGGATCATCGAAAAGTTCAAACCTTCGAATGACGCAGATGTTGTCATTCGCGATCTTGCCAATCCGCTTCCTCTGCTGACCGAGGACTGGATCGGCGCCAACTTCACCGATCCGTCCGAACGGACAAACGCCCAGAAGGAAACGCTTGCCTTGTCCGACCAACTCGTTGCCGAGGTCAAGGGCGCAGACATCTTGCTGATCGGCCTTCCGATCTACAACTTCGGTGTCCCCGGTGGTCTCAAGGCGTGGATCGACTTAATTGCCCGTGCGCGGGAAACCTTCCGCTATGGCGAAAACGGTCCGGTCGGACTTCTTGAAGGCAAACGTGCCATCGTCACCGTTGCGTCGGGCGGCACCGAGGCCGGGTCCAGCATCGACTTTGCGACCGGGTATCTGAAACATGTTCTCGGCTTTATCGGGATCACAGACGTCGTCTTCGTTAACGCCGACCAGATGATGGTCAATGCCGATGTCAGCCTCGCCAATGCCGCCGCGCAGATCGAAACGCTGAAACTCGCGGCCTGAATACCCTCTGGTCAGTCACCGATGGTGTAAACAACCGTCACCGTGATCCGGATATCCAGTTCGCCTGAGGCGATCGGCATCGCCGCCGACTCCATCATGGCCCCCCGCATCATCGGTGCGGGTGTGCCGCTGCCGCCACCTTCCGAAATGGTTTGCACCGGCCCCAGTGTTAATCCCGCCGCTTCGGCCAATGTCTCTGCCTTGCCCCGCGCCCGCGCCACGGCATCCGCTCTCGCGGCTTCTTCCAACGGCTCAGGTTCGGCAATCCCGAAGACAAGCCCGTTCAGCCGGTTCGCCCCATCCCCGACCACGCCGTCCAGCAGATCGCCGAGACTGGCAAGATCGCGCACCCTGACCGTCAGCATCGTTGACGCGACATACCCCCGAACCTGAAGCGGGCGCATGTTTCCCTGATCCCAAACCGGATTGAGGTTCAGCGACGAGGTTTGCACATCCCGCGCCTCGATACCTACGGCAAGGATGCGGTCGATGACTTCACCGGCGGCAGCACCCGCAGTATTCATGGCTTCCGACGCCGTGCGCGCTTCCCGCGACACGCCAAGCGTTACGGTCGCCATATCCGGCGTTGCTTCAGCCGATCCGGTCGCACTGACAATGATCTGTCTAGGGGCATCCTCCGCCATCGCCGCGAAGGGCAGAAACACAACCGCAAGAAGAACGAAACGCCGCATAAGACCTGTCCTTTTCAGAGCCATGCCAACAGCTTACCAGATTGTCCCGAATTGACGTGAAATATCTTGCGGTTCCCCGTGACGGCTGATTCGAGCCATGTTATCCAACCTTTATGGAAATGCGATGGGGCCTCGATCTTGATATGAGCGCCGTCCGGCTGATGCGCCGGGAAGGTGATGCTTGGGTCGAACAGACATTCGAGAAAATCGACAGCCCTGACATCGAAGCTCGCCTTGAGCGTTTGATCGAACCGATCGAGGGTGGGGGACCGGTGACGGTGTTCCTGCCGCGCGAACAGATCCTTTACACCCGGGTCGAACTCGACGCCCGCAGCGAGCCGCAAACGCAAGTCGAACGCGCGCTCGAAGGACTGACGCCCTATAGCCTCGACGAATTGTCGTTCGACTGGGAGGCAGGGGGCGACGACGACGTTTGGGTTGCGGCTATTGCCCGCGACACGCTCGACGAAGCCGCTGCCTTCGCAGAAGTGCGCCACCTCAAGATCGCTGGCTACTCGACGTTGTTCAGTGGTGACGACTTCCCACGTCTTCCGAAGTTCGACGGCCCGGATCTGGTCGATGACGAAGATCCACCAGTGGCACCGGCACAATTCTCGACAGCCCGGGTGCCATCACGCCCACCGACCGCGTCGGTCGCCGCCGCTTCCGCTGCGGCCACAGCAAAAGCGCGCTTCACGCTGGAACCGGTCGTTCCCAAACCGCAAGAGCGCAACGTCAGCACTCCGGTGATCGAAGTCCAGGACACGATGCCGGTCGTTCAGGTCAAGCCGCCGCAATTGCCGCTCGATCCGGGGTTGCCAATTTCCGCACCCAACGCCCCACCAAGGGTGCGAAGCGATATCGGAGCCGCATCCGTCTCGGGTCACGCCGCCAGCCTTACACCGCCCGGCGGCTCGGTCCAGATGCGCAAGAGCCGCGCACCTGTCAGTACGCTGGCCGTATTCGCCGTTGCGTTCCTGTTGACCGTTGGCATCGCGGTTCTGGTCTGGAACTACCTGCCGATGCGTCCGAACAGCACGGTTGAAAAGCCGACCGACACTGGCGCACTGCCAAGCACCGTTGTCGAGGAAAGCTCTGCGGTCGAGCCAGAGGTCGATGCGACCGTCGATACCGCCATTGCGGATGAACCGCAGACGGAAGCGCCGGAAGAGACCGTGCTGGCGGATGAGCCGGAAATTCAAGCGCCCATTGAAACCGCCCGGCTTGATGCCGCCGTGATCGCGCCCTTGGCCGAGATCACGTCTGTCGCACCCGAAGCGCCGATGGCGGAGGATGCCCCAGTTCTGGCCGCACTCGACCCGACGGCGTCGCCGAATTCGTCCGTGAGAACGGTCATCGCCACACCGTCCGCTGAAACTCTGCCCCAGTACGACCGATCCACACCAGCATTCCAGTATCCAAAGATGGAAGCCAGTATCCAGACGGCGCCGCCCTATCAAGGGCCGGACCCGGATATCGACGAGACCAGCGACAGTATATACTTCTCGGCCTTCGAATTGCCCGATCCGGCTACCGACGCAATCGCCTTGCCAGATCCACGACGCCTGACGGCCGACGCTTTGCCGAATTTGTCCGGACGGGAGGTCGCTGCCCTGGAACCGCCAGAAGAAACCGATCCGGTTGCCTCCGCGGTCGAGCAAGCGCTGGCGGACGCTCTTGCCGGCCCGGCCGGCCTGATCCCGACCGACCTTGCCCGATCCTTGCCGAGAACCGCGCCCAGCGCCCGACCCAACCAGTTCACCGACGAGATCGAGCGTCGGCAATATGGCGGCCGGACACGCTCGGAGCTTGCCGGTCTTCGGCCTCCACCACGCCCGGAGTCGGCGCAGAGCCTCGCCGACGCGAGCAGCCCGCCAAGCGAACTCGCCGTGGTCTCGTCCCTTGCACCTCGCGACCGGCCCCAGAACATCGTGGCGCTCGTCAATGCCGCTCGCGTTCAGCAGGAAGCTGCCCGCGTCACCGCCTCTGCCGCGATCAGCACGCCCGATACATCGAGCGCCGTCGAAGCCGCGCTCGAACAAGAGGAAGAGCCGACCAATCGCGCGGTGCGTCCGCGCAGGCTGAACCTTCCTACTACGGCGTCAGTTGCTCGCCAGGCCACGATCGAGAATGCGATCCGATTGAACCGGATCAACCTCGTCGGCGTCTACGGCGCCCCGACGGACCGCCGCGCCCTCGTCCGGCTGTCTTCCGGTCGTTATGTCAAGGTGAAAGTCGGCGACCGGGTCGATGGCGGCACGGTCGCACAGATCACCGACAGCGAACTTTATTACCGCAAGGGCAATCGTACGCTGTCACTGCAGGTTCCGCAGGGCTGAGACTTACTCAGCCGCAACATTATCGTAATCGCCGTTGGCCATTTCTTCGGCTTCGATTGACTCGAACAGAGCTTTGAAGTTGCCCTCCCCGAACCCATCGTCGCCCTTCCGCTGAATGAACTCGAAGAATATTGGGCCGATCACGGTCTTTGAGAAGATCTGCAAAAGGATCTTCGTCTCGCCCCCATCAACCACGCCTTCGCCATCGATCAGGATGCCGTGCTTCTTCATCCGCTCCAGCGGCTCTTCATGGCCTTGCACCCGTTCGTGGGACAATTTGTAATACGCCTCCGGCGGCCCCGGCATGAACTGAATGCCGTTCTCTGAAATCTCATCCGTCGCTGCATAGATATCGCGGGCTCCAACGGCGATATGCTGGATGCCTTCGCCGTTGTACTTCTTGAGATAATTGACGATCTGCCCCGTCTCACCCCGATCTTCATTGATCGGAATACGGATCTTCCCGCAAGGCGAGGTCAAGGCTCGACTGAACAGCCCGGTGTGTTTGCCTTCAATGTCGAAGAACCGAATTTCCCTGAAGTTGAACTTGTCGCCATAGAACCGGAACCAGACGTCCATGTTTCCCTTGAACACGTTATGCGTCAGGTGGTCGAGATAGTGGAAACCCACTCCCTCGGGGTGCGCCTTGGCGACCCAGTCGAATTCTTCGTTGTAGGGCGAGGTGTCGTAGTACCGGTCGATGAAGTAGATCAGGCTGCCGCCAATCCCCTTGATCGCGGGCACATCCATCACTTTTCCCGTGCCTGTAAACTCCTCCGCACCATTCGCCACTGCGTGCCGCAATGCGTGATCTGCGTCGACAACGCGCCAGCCCATCGACGGCGCGCAAGGCCCGTGCTCCTCGATAAACGCGGCCGCATGAGTGCCCGGCTCGGCATTGATGACATAGGTGATGTCACCCTGCTGCCAAAGCTCCACCGCCTTGGTCTTGTGCGTGGCGGTGTGCTGATACCCCATCTTCGTGAATAGCTCGCGCAGCACCTGCGGATCGGGATGCGCAAACTCCACGAATTCAAACCCGTCGGTTCCGGCGGGGTTCTCGGTCGAAATCACGGCTTTCGGGGCATCATGCGGGAACGGACCCATGTCAGTCTCCTTTGGATTGCATCATTCATAATCGCCCGGTCACGCGGGTTCCCCGCAAAGAACAGAAAAGATGACGATATTTCGCGGTTCTCTTGCGTAAAATGACTAGATCACGCATATAATCCGCATGGAAGAACTAGACCCTACAGATATTGCGCTCCTGACCGCCCTTCAGCGCGATGCTCAAGTGACCTCCGAGAAGCTTGGAAACCTTCTGAATCTCTCTGCCAGCCAGGTCGGGCGCAGGCGTCAGCGCCTTGAAACGGCAGGCTACATCAAAGGCTATCACGCACGTCTCGACGCCCGCCGTGTCGGGCTGTCCGTCCAGGCCTTCGTTTCCGTCCAGATGGCCACGCACGCCCCCGACAAGGTCGCCACGTTCACCCGCATCCTTGAGACCAACCGGCAAGTCGTCAGTGTCTGGACCCTGACCGGAGAGGCGGACTATCTCCTCCGCGTCTATTGCGAAGACCTGTCCGCGCTCAACCGCCTGATCCATGAACACCTTCTGCCACATGCCGCCGTCGCGCGGGTGCAAAGCCAGATCGTAATGAACCAGTTGAAGATCGACGCGCCCCTGCCCGTCTAGGTCGCGCGCCGCTCCGGGCCGAAAACTGCGGCCATAGCGAGGATGATCCCGGACACTGTGCCGATCATGCCGGCGGCACTCACCGCGTTTTCGAACCCGAACCACAGGGGACCATAGCCTGCCAGAATGAACCCGAGCACGGCGGAGGCAACCGCGAATATCACCGACCAGACCACCTGCACGCCCAACCGGTTGGTCATCAACCGCGCCGCCGCCGGCGGGCAAAGAAACATCGCGATCACGATGATAGAACCAACGGCATCGAACGCCGTCACCGCCGCAATGGCGGCAGCGATCACAAGACCCAATCCGATGACGCGAACCGGTAGGCCCAGCGTGCCCGCGAACCCTTCATCAAAGGTCGACATGGCCAACGGCCTCCAGAACAGCAAAAGAAGGGCAACCATCGCCACAGTTACGGCAGCGATCCGGATCAGTTCATCCGGCAAGCCACTCAGCGCTGCCAGGTCGAATAGCGAGCCCCAGCCGGACGCATCAAGCCAGATCAGGCTTTCCAGATTGCCGAAAAGGGCGTGCTCCACATCGAGATGAACGCCCGACGTGTCGCTCTGCTCCAACAACAACACGCCGCCCGCGAACATCGCCGTGAACGTAACACCCATCGCCGCCCCGGGCTCGATGCGCGCAAACCGCCGGATCCCTTCGATCATTGCCACCGCGACCAGCGCGGCAACCGCCGACCCGATCAGCATGGGCCACGCGGCGATCGTTCCAGTCACCAGGAACGCCACGACGATCCCCGGCAGGACAACATGGCTGATCGCATCGCCAATCAGCGCTTCACGCCTGAGCACCAGAAAATTCCCCGGCAGCGCGCAGGCCACTGCCGCCAAAGCCCCGATCAGGATCGGAACCAGCGAGAATGGGACAAACTCAGCTCCGCTCATATCACCGCCTCCGGAGGAGCAATGCGCGCATCGATTTCCGCGATCTGGTCCGGTGTCAGCACATCTTCCAACCGCGTTAACCCGTCATAGCGCGCGGCGGCCAGTTCGAATTCCGGCATCCCGCGTGCGATTTCCCAGCGCTTTTCATCCCAATGCGCGCGCGCAGCGCGTGCATTGCCTGTCTCGGTCGGTACGCCGTCCGGGCGCGCCAGACCATCGGCCTTCAAGAGCCGCAAGGTGAGCGGCTCATAGATCGGCAAGCCTTGTGCCAAAGACAACAGCCCTTGCCGAATGTGAATGCCGCGCTGGAACCGACGATGGCGCATGTAAGTCGAGATCAGGCCGCGCGATGGCGCCAACGCCACCGACGCGACAAACAGCGCGAATGCCGTCAGCACGATCAAGGGACCGGTCGGCAGGTCCGGCGCACTTGCCGACAGCGACGCCCCGATCCAAGCCGCCAGCCCGCCAAGCCCGCCCGCGATCAGAACAACGTGGTCCGCCCGGTCCGACCAGAGCCGCGCCGTGACCGCCGGAATGATCAGCAACGCAACGATCATGATCAGGCCCACGACCTTTAGCCCCACCACGGTCACGCCAAGGACCAGCGCCATCATCACCAGATCCACCCGACCTTGCACCATACCGCGCGCGGTGGCGTAGTTCGGATCGAAACTCAAAAGCGTCATCGGCCGCCGAAAAAGGAACACCAGTCCGACTACCAGCGCGCCTCCCACTGCAATCAATGCGGCATCGGCAAAGATCATCCCGGCTGTCGAGCCAAGCAGAAACCCTTCCAATCCCGCTTGCCCGCCGCTCGGCAAGGTCTGGATGACGGTCAGAAGCACGATCCCGAACGCGAAGAACACCGAAAGAACGGCACCAATAGCAGCATCTTCGGCAAGGCGCGTGCGCGTGGCCAACCACTGCACCGCCAGCAATCCGGCAAAGGCCGAGACCGCAGACCCGATCAACAGCCCGGGCAACCATCGGCCATCGAGACCCAGCGCTGTCATCACGATGAAGGCAAGACCGACGCCCGGAAGCGTCGCATGCGCGATGGCGTCGCTCACCAGCGCCCGCTTTCTGAGAAACAGGAACGTCCCTGTCACACCGGCGGCGATGCCCAATAGAATTGCACCGACAGTCACCAGCGTGGCGTTGTAGCCGAGTTGGAACAAGAGCGCTTCGAAGAACATGTCAGGCCGAGGCGTTCACCGGGTCGATCTCGGCCATGGCGAGACGGCCGCCGTAAGCGGTGTTCAGGGCCTCCTCGGTGAAGGCATCGCCAACCGGGCCTTCGATGATCTTGCGAGCGTTCAGGATCAGTACATCGTCGAAGTACTCGGGCACGGTGGTTAAATCGTGATGGACGGCAACGACTGTCTTGCCCTCGTCGCGAAGCCCCTGAAGCACACCGATGATCGCCCGTTCTGTCGCCGCATCGACACCGGCTAGCGGCTCATCCAGCAAATACAGGTCGGCATCCTGCGCCAATGCGCGCGCCAAAAAAACCCGCTGTTGCTGACCGCCGGACAACTGACCGATCTGGCGACCGGCAAAGTCCTCCATGCCCACGCGCTCAAGACAAGACTTGACCCGTCCGCGATGGGCTCCGGTGAACCTTCCAAGCAAACCGAGATCGCCGTAAAGCCCCATCGCCACCACATCGGCAACGCGTGCAGGGAAATCCCAATCCACACTCGCCCGCTGAGGCACATAAGCCACGCGGCGGCGCATCTGATTGAGAGGCGCTCCAAAGACCGAAGCAGACCCCGAAAGGGGCTTCACAAGGCCAAGCGCCGATTTCAAAAGCGTGGACTTGCCCGCTCCGTTAGGACCGACAATCGCCGTCATCCGGCCCCTTGCAAAGGTTGCATCGACCGAAAAGATCGCCGGCTTCTGGTCGTAGAAGACCGTCATGCCGCGGATCGCGAGGGGGCTTGTGTCGACAACGTCCCTGTTCATCGCTTCAGCAGCCTGCAACACAGCCATCGCTCAACTCCCTGCTTTCAGGCGACCGTTCATACCGCGGTTCGGCACAGCGCCGCCCAGCCCGGACGAAATCGTCGTCACGTTGTGGTCGATCATACCAACATAGGTGCCTTCATATGTCCCCGGCGCACCCATCGCGTCAGAGAATAGCTCGCCGCCGATCCGAACCTCATGCCCGCGCGCGGCGGCGCCTTCGATCAATGCCCGAACGGATCGGTCGGACACGGAGCTTTCGACGAAAACCGAAGCGATGCCGCGTTCTACCAGCATGTCCACCATCTCGGTCGTGCGGTTTAGCCCCGCCTCGCTTTCGGTGGAAATGCCCTGGATGCCCACGACCTCGAACCCGTAAGCGCGTCCGAAATAGTTGAAAGCGTCATGTGCGGTGACCAACAGACGCGCCGCCTCTGGCACGCTCTCCAATGCTTTATCCGCATAAGCTGTAAGTTGATCCAGTTCAGTCAGAAAGGCAGCGGCATTCGCCTCGAACACATCGCGGCGCTTGGGTGCTGCCTCGATCATGGCGTCCCTGATATCAAGCGCCACAAGACGCCACAGCGCCGGGTCCATCCACACATGCGGATCGAACCGATCGGCATAGTCATCATGCGAGATCCGCAGATCACCGGTCACTACCTCTGCCACGGCACGCACAGACGTCCGGCGGGCGATGTCAGCCAGCACCTCTTCCATTTGCGCTTCGAGGTAGAGACCGTTCCACAGCACAAGATCGGCCTGTGCCATGGCCACGATGTCGGTCCGCGTTTGACGATACGCGTGGGGGTCCACACCCGGCCCCATCAAAGCCTTGACCGTCACGGCCTCACCGCCGATGCGCAAAGCTGTATCGGCAATCATGCCGGTGGTAGCGACGACCTTAAGTGGCGCGCCTTCCGCCAGCGCCTGCCAGGGCAACAGGGCGACCACTGCCATCGCAAGTATGAAACGTTTGGTGATCGCCATATCCTGCAAACTCCATATTGCGACTAATTCGCAATCTCATGATATATATGAGAATGGTTCGCAAGAAGTCAACAAAAGACACACAATCCGTCCTTGCAATCAAGACAGCCGCAGAGTCTTGCCGTCCCCGAAAATGTGATCCCTTTCCCCTGTCCCTTTCCGCACGCAGATAATATTCCGGAAACACGCCACCTCGGCCCGATTGGGAGTGTCAGTTGCTGAAACAAGGTTTGTTCGCCGTCTTCATTCTTTGGCTGGCATCTGCCGCCACGGCGTTCGGGCAAACCCGCGTTCAATTCGCCGCACCGGGCGCGCCCGACGACTTACGCGATGCCCTGCGTGGAGCATCGCTGGTCGTTTCCGCGGGTGCCGACGCACCGGCGCAGGACCTTTTGGCAGCCGCGCGGGCGGACTACGCGCAACTCCTCGGCATCTTGTACGAAGAGGCCCGCTTCGGCGGTATTATCTTCATCCGTGTCGATGGCCGGGAGGCCGCGTCCATCCCTCCACTCAACGCGCCGTCCCGGATCGACACTATCCGGATCGAAGTGCGTCCGGGTCCGGTCTACCGGTTTGCGGACGCGCGTGTCGCACCCTTGGCACCGGACACAGACCTGCCAGAGGAGTTTCGCCGCGGCGCACCGGCCGGAACCGGAACGATCCGGGAGGCAGCGACGGCAGGCGTCGACGCGTGGCGCGCTGCCGGGCATGCAAAAGCGGAAGTGTCCACGCAGGATATCACCGCACAGCACGAGGCCCGAGCGATCTCCGCGCGGATCGGCCTTGACCCCGGGCCGCGTCTTCGCTTCGGAGAGACATCCGTCTCTGGCAATCGCGACGTCCGAACCCGACGTGTCCGTACCATTGCGGGTGTCACGGAAGGGCTGAGCGAAGGCCGCGTTTTCGACCCCGAAGAAGTGGAGCGCGCCGCAGCGCGCCTTCGTCGCACCGGCAGCTTTCGGTCTGTCACCATCGAGGAAGCCGACGATATCGGGACGGATAACACCCTGCCACTCACGATCAACGTCGTCGAAGCCGTTCCGCGCCGCTTCGGCGTCGGCGCCGAATTCAGCACCACCGACGGTGTGCGGCTCTCCGGCTTCTGGCTCCATCGCAATTTTCTTGGCGGGGCGGAACGCTTCCGCGTCGATGGCGCCATCGCCGGACTGGGGGGTGAAACCGGTGGCGTCGACTACGAATTCGGCGTCCGCTACGAACGCCCCGCGACACCGCGTGCAGACGTGGACCTCTTTGCCGAATTGCATTTCGAAGCGCTGGACGAACCCGACTTCACGTCCGACACGACTGAGTTCACCCTCGGATTCACGCGCTACGCGGCCGACACGTTGACCGTCGAATACGGTCTCGGATACCTCTATTCAGACACCAAAGATGCGTTCGAGCGCGAAACCTACCAGCTTTTGACCTTGCCGCTCGCTGCCGAACTGGACCGGCGAAACGACGCTCTCGATGCGACCGAAGGCTACTACGTCGACCTCGAACTCACGCCCTTCGCAGGGCTCGCGGGCACGACCGACGGCGCGCGCCTGGGCCTCGACACGCGCGTCTATCGTGGTCGGGAAGGTCTGACCTTCGCAGGGCGCCTGCAACTCGGCAGCCTGTTCGGTCCGTCTCTCGCGGAAAGCCCGCCTTTCTATCGCTTCTTCTCCGGCGGTGGCGGCACGGTGCGCGGACAAGGGTATCAGTCTCTCGCACTCGATATTGCTGGCAACCGCTCCGGCGGCCGGAGCTTCCTTGGGCTCTCGGGCGAAATACGGCGCGATCTGACCGAGAACTTGCAACTCGTCGGCTTTGCCGACTGGGGCTATATAGGCGCGGAGAGCTTTCCGGATTTCACCGGTGAAAGCCATGCAGGCGCAGGCCTCGGCGTGCGCTACAAAACGGGTATCGGTCCGATCCGTCTCGATCTGGCGACACCTGTTGCTGGCGACACGGACAGCTCGAGCATCTACATTTACGTCGGCATCGGGCAAGCATTCTGATGCGCTGGTTGCCGCTTCTTGTCTTTCTCGCCGCCACACCGGCTTTCGCGCAGGACGAACCGGGCTTTCTCGAACGCCTGTTCGGAACAGACACTGCCGAAAGCGACGCAGAACAGGGCTCCCTTCTCGAACGCCTGATCGAGGACTCTCTCTCCGATGCCGGACGCGCCGTGACGGTTACCGGCTTCCAAGGGGCCTTGTCGGGTCAGGCGACCCTCGAAAGCCTGACGATTGCGGATGCTGACGGGACCTGGCTGACCCTGACGGATGCCACGCTCGACTGGAACCGTGCCGCGCTGTTCGCCGGTCGGCTTGAAGTCGCTGAACTCTCGGCGCAGGAAATCCTTCTCCCGCGCCTCGCAACTCCGGCGGACTCGGTGACCCCCTCGCCCGAAGCCCGCCGGTTCCAGTTGCCAGACCTACCGGTCAGCGTGAATATCGGTCGCATCGCCGCCGAAAGGGTGGAACTGGGCGAGGCGCTCTTTGGCGTAGAGGCGGTGATCTCCCTCGATGGGTCGCTTTCACTGGCAGGCGGCAACGGCGCCGCCGACTTAGACGTCGTTAGGCTGGATCAACCGGGTGCAATCCGGCTGGATGCGGGCTACCAAAACGCCACCGAAAATTTACGCCTCGATCTGTCGATGGTCGAAGGCGAGGGCGGTATCATTGCCACACTCGCCGGCCTGCCGGGCACACCCTCGGTCGACTTTGCTATTGAGGGCGATGCGCCGTTGTCTGACTTCACGGCCAACATCCGGCTTGCAACCGACGGCGAGGAACGCTTGACCGGTCAGGTCCTTCTCGGAGAAACCGAAAACGCGTGGCGCATCACGGCGCAGATCGGCGGCGACATCGCGCCCGTCTTCGCCCCGCAGTTTGGCGGCTTCTTCGGCGACAACCTGACCCTCGAAGCCGAGGCCTTGCTGCATAAGGATGGCCGCACGGTCGTTCCCGAATTCTCGCTCTTCGCACGCGAACTCGCCCTGTTCGGCTCTGTTGAAATCGGCGCGGACCGGCTACCGCAGAAAATCGACATCACGGGCCGGATCGCACCAGAAGACGGCAACACCGTACTTCTCCCCATCGCCGGTATCGAAACCCGTGTCGCGCGCGCCAATCTCGCCGTTCAATTCAACGCCGAAGAGTCCGAGGACTATCGCACTGTCATCCGCCTCGACACGCTCACGCGAAACGGCCTCGCAGCCGAAGAGGTGGCCTTGCGCACCACTGGCCGGATCGGCGCAGGCACTCCCCCTGACATCTCGGGCGATGTGAATTTCGACGTGGCGGGCTTCGCAACGGATGATGGCTTGTCCGATGCTCTCGGCCCGGACCTCTCTGGCAATGCAACGGTCAGGTGGTCGGGTGGGCCCGTCATGGTCAACCGCTTCTCCCTTGAGGCGCGAGATCTTCTGGCCCAAGGGGCCGCAACCATTGACGGCGACGCCATCCGGGCAACCACGTCTTTAAGCGCGCGCCGTCTCGCCAACTTCGCCGCTCTCGCCAACCGCCCCCTGTCCGGGCAGGCAACGTTGGATGCGGAGGGCACAATCAACCCTTTGACGCAAGCGTTTGACGTCGTCGCCAAGGGCCAGACGACGAATCTTGCGATTGGTGAGCCCCGCGCCGACGCGATTTTCGCGGGCACCGCCCAACTCGACATGTCAGCGACCCGTGACACTGACGGGTTGCGCATTGACCTGACGTCTCTCGAAGGCAACGCTGCGCGTTTGACGGGGCAGGCGAGCCTCCGCTCGGGTGGGTCATCCGCCACGCTCGAAGGGCAATTGAACGACACAGCCCTGCTTCTGCCGGGCGTGACAGGCGCGTCGGAAGTCACCTTTTCGGGTCAGGAGGATCAGGCGCGCGACTGGACCCTCAGCACCACACTGGCCAGTCCGGCTCTGTCGGCGGAGCTCGCTGGATTGCTCAGCAACATCTACGACCTTCCCACCTTCCAAGGCACGATCCGCGCCAACAGTTCCGATCTCAGCGCCTTCTCGGAACTGGCCGGCCGAGCGCTCACTGGTCAGCTCTCGGTAAACGCGGAAGGCGGGGCCAATGCCGATCTGACGCGGATATTGATCAACGGAACCCTCAACGGACGAAACGTCTCCGTTGGCGACACTCGGTTCGATCCGTTGCTTTCGGGCGACGTGACCCTCGATGTGGAAGGCGGGCGCACCGACGACCGCGTTGATATCGTCTCTTTCGTACTGAACGGGCAGGCCCTGACGGCAAATGTCGCAGGCACCATCACCGCGCTGAGCGACATCCCCGCGTTCGAGGGTACCATCGAAGCGAACAGCCCCGATCTCGGCGTGTTCTCCGGGCTGGCTGAGCGCCCCCTCAGCGGGAGCGTCGAACTTACGGCAGACGGCGCCGCAAGTGCCGATCTCACGATGGTGCAGTTGAACGGCGATCTGACCGGTCAGGACATTTCGGTCGGTCTGGCTGAAGTCGATGCGCTGCTGCGCGGCCCGCTTGCCCTCAACATCGAAACCGACCGCGAAACCGACCGCATCGAAATCTCCGCCTTCTCGCTCACGACCAACGCCTTGACCGCCGAAACATCCGGTCAACTCGGCGCGGAAGGCGACCGACTGGCTCTGCGCGCACGCCTGAACGACGTGGCACCCTTCGTGCCAGGTTTCAGCGGTGCTGTTGCCGTTGACGGCACGCTCGGGCGCACAGGCGAATC
>CAJHYE010000365.1_pt1 | contig 15992 bp, 11 predicted proteins | sample 9198651 | NCBI WGS metagenome assembly CAJHYE01 (sample SAMEA7708366, study PRJEB35096) | sediment metagenome | biome: marine neritic benthic zone biome [ENVO:01000025]; feature: sediment [ENVO:00002007]; material: shallow marine sediment [ENVO:03000034] sea grass bed [ENVO_01000059] ...
CACACAAAGAACAGCCAGCAGCGCGAAGATCGAATAGAGCGTAAATACCTCGCCGCCGGGCCGAACGATCATCATCACCCCCAGAAATCCGATCGCAATGGCCGCAAACCGCCGCCAGCCCACCGGCTCCTTCAATAACAGGGCCGCCCCCAACGTTACGGTCAGCGGCAATGCCTGAATGATCGCAGTGACGTTGGCAATGGGCATGTTGAAGAGCGCATTCAAAAAGAAATAGGCGGCACCGATCTCGGCGAGAGTTCGGATCAGCATCAGGCGCCAATCTTCGCGAGATATCCGGCCACGGAGCGCCCCTGCCTGCCAGGCCAGAAGTGCGATAAACGAGGTCGTTAAAACGCTTCTCAGCAGCAAGAGCTGAAAGAAAGGAAACGCCTCGCTCAAGACCTTCATGAACGCGTCGTTCACAGTGAACGCCGTCATCGAACCTGTCATGAAAAGCGCACCGCGCAAGTTGGGTGAAAGTGCCATGCGACGGCGATGTCACGAATTGATTGGTTTCTCCAGCGCGAACGTTAGAGGTACTGGGCGAGGTGGAATTTTTGAACAAGACCCGGAGGGCCTTTTCAATCTGATTAATCAACGCTTGGAAGCAAAAAAGGAATTAGCTGCGCCGAGCTCAAATCGGTCATTCGACTGTTCAAAAAAAGCCCCGCCGTAGCGGGGCCCATTTGTTACATATGTTAGGGCCGATCAGTCGCGGCTTTCTGGGGTCTCCACCAGATCCGCGTCGATCTCGGTCACCTCTTCGCCCTCTATCGGCGCCGCCAGCGCTGCCGCGGCTTCCGCTTCGGCGCGCGCTTCCTGAATAACCTTCAAGTCACGTTCTGCCGCTATGCGGCGGACGCGCTGGGTCGCGCCACCGGTGCCCGCTGGGATTAGGCGACCGACGATGACGTTCTCTTTCAGACCGACCAGGGTGTCGCGCTTGCCTTGCACGCTCGCTTCGGTCAGCACCCGCGTGGTTTCCTGGAACGATGCTGCCGAAATGAACGACCGCGTCTGCAAGCTCGCCTTTGTGATCCCCAAGAGGATCGGCTCGCCCTCTGCAGGTCGACGTTTTTCGGCCAGCGCCTTTTCGTTCGCCGCGTCAAACTCAGCCTTGTCGACGTGCTCGCCCTTCAAAAGCGTCGTTTCTCCGCTGTCGAGGATCTCCCACTTTTGCAGCATCTGGCGCACGATGACCTCGATGTGCTTGTCGTTGATCTTCACGCCTTGCAGACGATAGACCTCCTGCACTTCGTCGATCATGTAATCGGCCAGTGCCTCGACACCCATGATGGAAAGGATGTCATGCGGCGCAGGATTGCCGTCCATGATGTAGTCGCCTTTTTGGACGAAATCGCCTTCGGCCACAGGAATGTGCTTGCCTTTGGGCACCATATATTCGACGGGCTCTTGGCTTTCGTCCGCGGGTTCGATCGCAATCCGGCGTTTGTTCTTGTAGTCGCGCCCGAATTTCACATAGCCGTCGATCTCGGCGATGATCGCGTGGTCCTTCGGACGGCGCGCCTCGAAAAGCTCCGCCACCCGCGGCAGACCACCGGTGATGTCCTTGGTCTTGGCGCCTTCGCGCGGGATCCGCGCGACGACATCACCCGCCTTAACCACGGACCCCTCTTCGACCGAGAGGATCGCGTCAACCGACATCGGATAGGTCACCGGGTTGCCCTGGTCGTTCCGAACCGGCTCGCCATCTTTGCCCGCCAGAATGACCTCTGGCTTCAGATCGCTGCCTTTTGGTGCCGAGCGCCAGTCGGTCACGATCTTCTGGGTCATGCCGGTCGCGTCGTCGGTGTCATCCCGGACCGAAATACCGCTGACCAGGTCGACGAATTTCGCTGTCCCGGCCTTTTCGGCGATGATCGGAAGCGTATACGGATCCCACTCAAACAGCTTGTCGCCGCGCTTAACCTTGGCGCCCTTTTTCGGGAACACCTTCGTGCCGTAGCCAAGCTTGTGGCTGGCCCGCTCTACGTCGTTTTCGTCGACGATCGCCATTTGCATATTGCGGCCAATGACAATCGTTTCGCCCAGGGCATTTTTGATCAGGTTCGGATTTTTGAACACGATCTTGCCTTCGGACGAAGACTCCATGAACGACTGCTGGCCACCCTGTGCAATGCCGCCGATGTGGAATGTCCGCATCGTCAGCTGCGTGCCGGGTTCACCGATGGACTGTGCGGCTATGATACCAACGGCTTCGCCAATGTTGACCAGCGTGCCGCGAGCAAGGTCACGGCCATAACACATAGCACAGACGCCTTCCTCAGCTTCGCAGGTCAACGGCGAGCGAATACGCACTGTTGGAATTTCCGCCGCTTCGATGGCGTCGGCCTTGCGTTCGTCAAGCAGCTCGCCCTTGGCGGCAAGAACCTCGCCGTCGCCCGGCACGACCACATCATCGGCCGCGACACGACCCAAAATGCGCTCTGAAAGCGATGCCACAACTTCACCGTCGTTGATTGCCGGTTCGGCATTGATGGCAGATTCAGTGCCGCAATCGTGCATGCGTACAATGCAGTCCTGTGCAACATCAACAAGGCGCCGGGTCAGATAGCCGGAGTTCGCGGTCTTCAAGGCCGTGTCAGCCAGACCCTTTCGGGCGCCGTGCGTCGAGTTGAAGTACTCAAGAACGGTCAGACCTTCCTTGAAGTTCGAGATGATCGGCGTCTCGATGATCTCGCCGGACGGCTTGGCCTTGAGGCCGCGCATCCCACCAAGCTGCTTCATCTGCGCGGGAGAGCCACGGGCACCGGAGTGCGACATCATGTAAACGCTGTTCGGCTCCATTTCGGCGCCGGCATCGTCCTTTTTCAACGACGAGATGTCGTCCATCATCGCCCCGGCCACGTCGTCCGAGCATTTCGACCAGGCATCGACTACCTTGTTGTATTTCTCGCCCTGAGTGATCAGTCCGTCCATATACTGCTGCTCGAATTCCTTGACCTGGTTGCGCACATCATCGACGATCTTCCACTTCGCGTCCGGGATCACCATGTCGTCCTTGCCGAACGAGATACCCGCCTTGAAGGCTTCGCGGAATCCCATCGTCATGATCTGGTCGCAGAAGATAACCGACTCTTTCTGTCCGCAGTACCGATAAACCGTGTCGATGACCTGCTGCACTTCCTTCTTTCGCAAAAGGCGGTTCACCAATTCAAACGGCGCTTTGGTGTTCAGCGGAAGAAGCGCGCCCAATTTGACTCGGCCAGGCGTGGTCTCGAAGCGCTCGTAGACTTCGCTACCTTCTTCGTCGATCTGGCGAAGACGCGCCGTGATTTTGGCATGCAGGTGAACTTCGCCCGCATCTAGCGCGTGCTGAACTTCGTCTGGGTCGGCAAAGACCATGCCTTCGCCTTTCATGCCGTCGCGCTCCATCGAAACGTAATATAGCCCCAGGATCATGTCCTGGGACGGAACGATAATGGGTGCGCCGTTGGCTGGCGACAAAACGTTGTTCGTCGACATCATCAGGACGCGCGCTTCCAGCTGCGCTTCCAGCGAAAGCGGCACGTGCACGGCCATCTGGTCGCCGTCGAAATCGGCATTGAACGCCGCGCAAACCAACGGGTGAAGCTGAATCGCCTTACCTTCGATCAGCACCGGCTCGAATGCCTGAATGCCCAGACGGTGCAGCGTTGGCGCACGGTTCAATAGCACAGGATGCTCGCGGATCACCTCGTCGAGGATGTCCCAGACTTCGGGGCGTTCCTTTTCAACCAGTTTCTTCGCCTGTTTTACCGTCGAGCTGAGTCCCTTGGCCTCAAGCCGCGAATAGATGAACGGCTTAAAGAGCTCGAGCGCCATTTTCTTAGGCAGACCGCACTGGTGCAACTTAAGCTCCGGTCCGGTCACAATGACCGAGCGGCCCGAAAAGTCGACGCGCTTGCCCAGCAAGTTCTGACGGAACCGGCCCTGCTTGCCCTTCAGCATATCGGAAAGCGATTTCAGCGGGCGCTTGTTCGCACCCGTAATCACGCGACCCCGACGGCCGTTGTCGAATAGCGCGTCGACCGATTCCTGCAACATCCGCTTTTCATTCCGAACGATGATATCGGGCGCGCGTAGTTCGATTAGCCGCTTCAGTCGATTGTTCCGGTTGATCACCCGGCGATAAAGATCGTTGAGGTCAGACGTCGCGAACCGGCCGCCGTCCAGCGGCACCAGCGGGCGCAACTCGGGCGGGATCACCGGAATCACCGTCAGTACCATCCATTCCGGTCGGTTGCCGGATTCGATGAAATTCTCGATGATTTTCAGACGCTTGATGATCTTTTTGGGTTTCAACTCACCGGTGGCTTCGGCCAGATCCAACCGCAGCTGTTCCGCCTCGGCCTCAAGGTCGATTTCTTGCAACATCTCGCGGATGGCTTCGGCGCCGATGTTCGCGGTGAACGCGTCCATGCCGTAGGCATCCTGCGCGTCCATGAACTCCTCTTCCGACATCAGCTGACCGTAATTCAGGTCCGTCAGACCGGGCTCGATCACTACGTAGTTCTCGAAATAGAGGATGCGCTCCAGATCGCGCAGTGTCATGTCCAGCATCAGGCCGATGCGGCTGGGCAGCGACTTCAGGAACCAGATATGAGCAACCGGCGCGGCCAGTTCGATGTGGCCCATGCGTTCGCGACGCACTTTCTGAAGCGTCACTTCCACACCGCATTTCTCGCAGACAACGCCGCGATACTTCATGCGCTTGTATTTGCCGCAGAGGCATTCATAGTCCTTGATCGGCCCGAATATGCGGGCGCAGAAAAGCCCGTCGCGTTCAGGCTTGAACGTTCGGTAATTGATGGTCTCAGGCTTTTTGATCTCGCCAAATGACCACGACAGAATCCGCTCGGGTGACGCCAGCGAGATCTTGATCTCGTCGAAAGTTTTTGGTGCCTGAAGCGGGTTGAACGGGTTAGTTGTCAGTTCCTGGTTCATCTTTAATCCTTAAAGGCTGGCGTTGAAGGAAATGGTGACGCGCAACCGCATCACGTCTCGTCCTCCACCGTATCCAGGAGTTCCATATTTAGGCCGAGGCCGCGGACTTCCTTCACCAGAACGTTAAAGCTCTCGGGCACTCCGGCCTCGAAGTTGTCCTCGCCTTTGACGATCGACTCGTAGACCTTGGTCCGGCCTGCGACATCGTCCGACTTGACGGTTAGCATCTCCTGCAGCGTGTAGGCCGCGCCGTAAGCTTCCAGCGCCCAGACTTCCATTTCCCCGAAACGCTGGCCGCCGAACTGGGCTTTGCCGCCCAAAGGCTGCTGCGTGACAAGGCTGTATGGCCCAGTTGATCGCGCGTGGATCTTGTCGTCGACCAAGTGGTGCAGCTTCAAGAGATACTTGATGCCCACCGTGACAGGCCGCGAAAATCGCTCGCCGGTGCGCCCGTCATAAAGGTCCGACTGACCGCTTTCCGAGAACCCGGCCTTCACCAGCGCCTCGTTCACGTCGGCTTCTTTCGCCCCGTCAAAGACCGGCGTCGCGATCGGCACACCGCGCGTGGCGTTTTCTGCCACTTCTTCCAGGCGCTCTTCGTTCAGGCCTTTGATGCCGTCTTTATAGACCTCGTCGCCATAGGCCAGTTTCAGCGCGTCCCTGACCGGGCTCATATCTCCCGAGCGGCGATATTCGCCCAATGCGTCGTCAATCTGGATACCCAGACCACGCGACGCCCAACCCATGTGGGTTTCCAGGATCTGCCCGACGTTCATCCGGCTGGGCACGCCCAGCGGATTTAGAACGAAATCAACCGGGGTGCCGTCCCCGAGAAACGGCATGTCCTCCATTGGGACTACCTTTGAGATCACGCCCTTGTTGCCGTGACGTCCCGCCATTTTGTCGCCGGGTTGAAGCTTGCGCTTCACGGCGACGAAGACTTTGACCATCTTCATCACACCCGGCGGCAAGTCGTCGCCGCGGCGAACCTTTTCGACCTTGTCTTCAAAACGATGGTCGAGGGTTCGCTTCTGCGTTTCGAACTGTGCGTTGAGCGCCTCGATGGATTTCGCCGCTTTCTCGTCGCCGATAGCAAGTTGCCACCACTGGCCGCGCGACAGGGTTTCAAGCAGCTCGTCGTTGATTTTCGACTTCGGCTTGACGCCCTTCGGGCCTTTCACAGCGACCTTGCCCATCAGCATGTCCCTCAAGCGCGCATAGATGTTGCGCTCGAGGATCGCCAATTCGTCGTCGCGGTCACGGGCCAAACGTTCGACCTCTTCACGCTCGATCTGCAGCGCACGCTCGTCTTTATCGACGCCGTGCCGATTGAAGACACGAACTTCAACGATCGTTCCGAAATCGCCTGGCGGCAGGCGCAGGGACGTGTCACGCACATCCGAAGCCTTTTCGCCGAAGATGGCGCGCAGAAGCTTTTCTTCGGGCGTCATCGGGCTTTCGCCCTTCGGCGTGATCTTGCCAACCAGTATATCGCCCGGTCCCACTTCGGCACCGATATAGACGATGCCCGCTTCGTCGAGGTTGCGCAAAGCCTCCTCGCCGACGTTCGGGATGTCGCGGGTAATCTCTTCCGGCCCAAGCTTTGTGTCACGCGCGGCGACTTCAAATTCCTCGATATGGATCGAGGTGAAGACATCGTCTCGCACGATCCGCTCAGAGATAAGGATCGAGTCCTCGTAGTTGTAGCCGTTCCACGGCATGAACGCGACGACGACGTTCTTGCCCAGCGCCAATTCACCCAGTTCGGTCGACGGGCCATCGGCGATCACTTCGCCCTTGCCCACGGTGTCACCGACCTTCACCAACGGACGCTGATTGATGCAGGTGTTTTGGTTCGACCGCTGGAACTTGCGCAGGCGATAAATGTCCACACCCGGGTCGCCCGGTTCCATATCCTCGGTTGCGCGAACAACGATCCGCTGCGCGTCAACTTGGTCGATTACACCGGCGCGCTTGGCCATAATGGCCGCGCCGGAATCTCGCGCCACAACTTCCTCGATGCCGGTGCCGACAAGCGGAGCTTCCGCTTGCAGCAAAGGCACTGCCTGGCGCTGCATGTTCGATCCCATCAGCGCGCGGTTTGCGTCGTCGTTTTCGAGAAACGGAATAAGCGAAGCCGCTACTGAGACCAGCTGCTTGGGCGACACGTCGATCAGATCGACGTTCTCGCGCGGCGCCATCGTGTATTCACCAGACTGGCGAGTATTCACCAAATCATTGATAAAGTTACCTTTACCGTCAAGCGTCGCGTTCGCTTGCGCCACGGTGTGACGCATTTCCTCGGTCGCCGACATATAGACGACTTTATCGGTGACTTTGCTTTTCTCGACCATGCGATACGGCGTTTCGATAAAGCCGTATTTGTTGACGCGCGCGAATGTCGCTAGCGAGTTGATCAGGCCGATATTCGGGCCTTCCGGTGTCTCGATCGGGCACATCCGGCCATAGTGTGTCGGGTGCACGTCGCGAACTTCAAATCCCGCGCGCTCGCGCGTCAGACCGCCCGGTCCAAGTGCCGAAAGCCGCCGCTTGTGCGTAACTTCCGAAAGCGGGTTGGTCTGGTCCATGAACTGGCTGAGCTGCGACGAGCCAAAGAATTCGCGCACAGCGGCAGCGGCCGGTTTTGCGTTGATCAAGTCCTGCGGCATAACGGTGTCAATCTCGACCGAAGACATGCGTTCCTTGATCGCGCGTTCCATCCGCAACAGGCCGACGCGATACTGGTTCTCCATCAATTCGCCAACCGAGCGGACCCGGCGGTTACCCAGATGGTCGATGTCATCGACATCGCCTTTGCCGTCGCGCAATTCGACCAGGGCCTTGATGCAGGCCACAATGTCGTCTTTGCGGAGCGTCCGAACCGTGTCTTCAGCATCGAGCGCAAGGCGCATGTTCATCTTCACTCGCCCGACCGCCGAGAGATCATAACGCTCGCCGTCGAAGAACAAAGTGTCGAACAGTGCCGAGGCCGCATCAACCGTCGGTGGCTCGCCAGGGCGCATGACGCGGTAGATGTCCATGAGCGCGGATTCGCGGTTCATGTTCTTGTCCTGCGCCATGGTGTTCCGCATGTACGGACCAACCGTGATGTTATCGATGTCGAGGACCGGAATATCCGTTATCCCGGCATCCATCAGCTCTTTCAATGACCCGCCGGTAACCTCGCCGTCTTTGTCGACTTCCCAGGTCAACTCGTCTCCGGCCTCGACATAAATTGCGCCGGTTTCCTCGTTGATGATGTCCTTGGCTGCGAACCGGCCGACAATGTTGTCAAACGGCACCAGCAGGTTGATAGCCTTGCCAGCGTCGATCAGCTTTTTGACCGCCCGCGGGGTGACTTTCTTCCCGGCCTCGGCGATCACTTTGCCCGTCTTGGCATCCACCAGATCGAATGCCGGACGCGTGCCGCGCACGCGCTCAGGGAAAAATCTAGTGACCCAGCCCTTCTTGGTCTTCTTGTAAGTGAAATCGACCGTCTCATAGTAGGCGTCCATAATGCCTTCTTGGTCGAGACCAAGCGCATACAGGAGCGTCGTTACCGGCAGTTTCCGGCGTCGATCAATCCGCGCGAACACGATATCCTTGGCGTCGAATTCGAAATCCAGCCACGAGCCGCGATATGGGATAATGCGGCACGCAAAAAGCAGCTTACCCGATGCGTGGGTTTTGCCCTTGTCGTGGTCAAAGAACACACCAGGCGAACGGTGCATCTGCGAAACGATCACTCGCTCAGTTCCGTTCACGATGAACGTACCGTTCGGCGTCATCAAAGGCATGTCGCCCATGAAAACGTCTTGTTCTTTAATGTCTTTCACCGATTTCGCGCCGGTGTCCTCGTCCACATCAAAGACAATCAGACGAAGCGTGACCTTCAACGGCGCCGAATAGGTCATATCGCGCTGCTGACATTCTTCGACGTCGTATTTCGGTTTCTCCAGTTCGTATTTCACGAACTCAAGCACTGCGGTTTCGTTGAAATCTTTGATCGGGAAAACAGACTGGAAGACACCCATTATGCCCTCGCCGTCCATCGGCTCCGGTTGGCTTCCGGAATTTAAAAACAGATCATATGATGATTTTTGTACCTCGATGAGGTTCGGCATTTCCAGAACTTCGCGAATTTTACCGAAGTATTTACGAAGACGTTTCTGGCCCAAATAGGTCGTCGCCATGCGCTCAAGCACCTTTCGTCGTTCCAGAGCGTGTCGGCCGTCGGGGCCCGGCGACACACCCAAGAAACCAGCCCAGAACCTGACTATACCAGGGCAACGTCCCACCGCTGCCCGCCCGTCAGGTTCCGCGCCTTAGGAAAAACAGTGTGCAAAATTGCTGCTCTTCCTGAGACGCGGAAAGTCGGACCCGGATTTCCCGGGCCCGACCTTTTCTCAGAGAAGCGGTTAACCCGCCTTCAATTACTTGAGCTCGACTTCGGCGCCAGCCGCTTCGAGCTTGCCTTTGATCTCTTCAGCTTCGTCCTTGGACACGCCTTCTTTGACGGCCTTGCCGCCCGCTTCGACGAGGTCCTTGGCTTCCTTCAGGCCCAAACCAGTGATCGCGCGAACTTCCTTGATCACGTTGATCTTCTGGCCACCAGCTGCCTTGAGGATGACGTCAAATTCGGTCTGCTCCTCGGCCGCACCGCCAGCGTCACCGCCAGCTGCCGGACCCGCCATCATCACAGCTCCACCAGCGGCGGGCTCGATTCCGTACTCGTCTTTCAGAATTGTTTTCAGTTCCTGGGCTTCGAGAAGCGTGAGACCCACGATCTCTTCAGCAAGTTTTTTCAGATCAGCCATTTCTGTCTTCCGTTTCCTAAGATGTGTTCCAACGCGCGGTGTTCAACCCCGCGCAGGCCTCTTCTTGTTTCACGCGGCTTCAGCGCGCTCCTCGATGGTCGAGAGAATGCTCGCAATGTTCGAAGCAGGTGCGCCAACCGCGCCGGCGATATTTGCGGCCGGAGCAGCGATGCAACCAACGATCGAAGCGATGAGCTCCTCACGCGACGGCATATCTGCCAAAGCCTTGACGCCAGCGACATCAAGCGACGTCTCACCCATTGCACCGCCAAGAATTTCAAGCTTCTTGTTGTCCTTAGCGTATCTATCCATGACCCGTGCCGCAGCAGTCGGATCTTCGGAATAGGCGAGTACAGTCATTCCCGTCAGAAGCTCAGCGATCGACTCGTTGGGCTTTCCTTGAAGGGCGATCTTGGCGAGCCTGTTCTTGGCGACACGAACGGACCCTTCTGCGTCGCGCATCCGCGCCCGCAAGTCCTGCATCTCGGCAACCGTGAGACCTGCGTAGTGGGCTACCACTACAACGCCAGAGCTTTCAAAGATCTGGCCGAGTTCATCGACCACTTTCTCTTTCTGGGCTCTATCCACAGTTTCACTCCAAGTTTGGAGGCATAACCCTCCGGCTCAACACGGGGCGGCACCTACCGCCCCACGGGTCCTTACGGGTCCGTCGCAATAGCGCCTTCGCGGTGAAACCTCGAAAACGTGTTCCTCTGTTCCCGTCTCGGGCAGGATTTATGGGCTTTGCATCAGCGGGGCCCACCCACCGTCTCGGACGAAGCGTCAAGGGGCTGCGCACGCGCAACCCCCGAACGCGCGCGTATTAGAGGGATTCTAATCGGATGAAAAGAGTTAATTTCTGCATTCGGTCCATTCCCTACCGAAAACTCGCATAAGGGAAGTAACGAACCGGATCGCCATGCTTGATCGTTAGGGCACCGTCGCCAAGTTCAACCAGACCATCCGCCCAGGCGATCCCGGTTATGCGCCCTGACCCTTCAGAGGCAAACACCTCCGCCGCGCCCTCCGAGTTAATCCGCGCCCGGAGGTATTCGCGACGGCCCGGTTTCTTGGCCTTTTCGAAAGCAGCCGGGACTTCAAATCCTTGCGGTTTTCGCCATTTCTCGCCGCCGAGAACTCCAAGCGCCGATCTGGCAAAAACAAGCGTACAGACCAGTGCCGCGACCGGGTTTCCCGGCAGGCCAAACACTGGCGTTCCGCCCCAGACACCGAGTGCCAGTGGTCGGCCCGGCTTCAGCGCAATCCGCCAGTCGCTCAGCGTCCCGGCGTCATGCAAAAGCGCCGAAACATGATCCTCATCGCCCGCCGACGCACCGCCTGATGTCAGAACCGCATCGGTCTTTTTCGCTGCAACATCGAGGCAAGTGGCAAGCTTGGCGCGATCATCGCCAACATGGCCAAGGTCGACAGGCTCCATCTGCCAATCCGCGATCAGCGACAGCAGCATCGGCCGATTGGCGTCGTAGGTTCGGGCCTGATCCGTGGTCGCTCCCGGCGCGGCCAATTCGTCGCCGGTGGAAAGCACGCCGACGCGCAAGGGGCGAAAAACGCTGACCTTGGTCACGCCAGTCGCCGCCAGCAAGGCCAGTTCGGCCGGCCCAAGGCGCGTGCCGGCGGCCAACGCCACATCACCTGCAGGGATATCTTCGCCCGCTTTTCGGGTATTGGACCCTCGTTTGATTGGGCCTTCGAAGGCGATCCGCGTGCCGTCAGACGTGACATCCTCTTCCAATACAACGGTGTCGACGCCATCGGGCAAAATCGCGCCCGTCAAAACACGCAACGCTCGTCCGGCTGAAACGGTACTTTTGAATGGCGCGCCTGCAGCCGCACGTCCATTCATCAAATCCAGCACCTGATCACCAGCACCGGTCGCCGCATGCGCAAACCCGTAGCCGTCGACGGCTGAGTTCGGGGCCGGCGGATTGGCTCGCTGGGCAACCACATCGCTGGCGAGGATGCGGCCCGCTTCAGGTGCGGAAGATTCAATCGTAACGACAGGCGCCAATCGTTCACGCAGCCGCTCCAGCGCGTCGTCCACCGGCGTCCAGTCGATACCCCGTGGCAACGCAAAACAATCGTTCTTCAATCGCGGAGGTTTCAGACTGGCCATGCCACTCAAAGTCCCAATTCTGTGGCAATAAAGTCCGCAATAGCGACGGTATCGTCCAGTCCGAACGTTGGCCGCGCATCGATGGTGGCTCCGTTGTCCGAAGCGATCGCCCGAATTGTCGTGTCTTCGGTCGCGATCAAAGTATTTCGGTTCTCGGATCGATGCGCTTCGATCTTTTGATGGCGGTCGCGCTTGTAACCTTCAACCAGCACCAGATCGACGGGTGCGAGCTTGGCTAACAATTCTCTAAGCTCAGGCTCATTTTCCGCCCGATGCTCGTGCATCAGCGCAAATCGCTTGCGGCTCGCCAGCAGCACTTCGTTCGCGCCGGCCTCGCGGTGGCGATAGCTATCCTTGCCCGGCTGATCGATGTCAAAGACATGATGCGCGTGTTTGATGGTCGAGACGCTGAACCCGCGTCCAACAAATTCCGAAACTAGCCGTTCCATCAGCCCGGTTTTTCCGGAGTTTTTCCAGCCCACGACGCCCCAGACCTTCATTGCGCCGCCTCGAGCAAAGCTTCGGCTTCGGCCAGATCTTCAGGCGTATTCACATTGAAAAACGGGTCAAATCCAGCAGTCGGAAAATCCGCATAAGTCGTCCCGTGTTTTTCGGTCCAGGCGACGACCTTGCGGGTGCCATTCTCAAGCGCTGCGCGCAGATCCTCCCTGAGATCAACCGGCCAAAGCCCAAATGTCGGGTGGCGGCCGACGCCGGTCCTAGCCAGTGCGATCGGTTTGGCAACGTTTTCGACGGCAAGCATCAGGCGCGGCACCAGGTCGGTGGGAAAAAACGGCGTGTCAGCGGCGGCGGTGACGATGTATTCGCTGCCCTCGCCCGCAGCCCAGTCGAGGCCGGCAAGAACGCCCGCAAGCGGTCCGGCGAATCCCTCGATGCTGTCGGGCACAACGGGAATATTGAAGTCCTTGAATCGCGCAGGATCGCCATTTGCATTCAGCGCCAAATCCGCCACCTGCGGCCTTAGCCTGTCGATCGAATACGTCAGAAGAGGCTTACCACCCAACGGCAAAAGGCATTTGTCGCCACCGCCCATGCGTGTCGCCAGCCCACCGGCAAGTATGACGCCAAGGGGCTGGGTCACGATGCGCATCTCCAGCCGTCGATTCGGGTGCGGAATTTCTCTGGCGATAATCCCTTTGGCAAGTCAGTGTCAGAAATGGGATAAGTCCAGGCGCCGACGCGCAGACCGGTCCCGCCGCGCAATACGGCAATCTCGTCAACGGTACTCCATCCGTGTTCGGTGCGTGCGTTGGTCATGTCCACGATGAACCGTCTGGGCGTAAACCGGAAACGGATCGGCTGGACCCGCGCCCGAGCTTCGGTCTGGATCTGTTTGACGTGCCTGTAACGCAACCTCCTTTCTAAGAACTCGTAAGCCGTTAAGACCAACAAACCGGCGACAAACACAGTCGCATGGGAATGATCAAATTGGGTCGCGAAGTAAGTCTCGAACGCCCGACGTCCCAAAAGAACTAAGGCGATGGCTGCAATCCCGAGTATCAACTTTGGACGTGAAGGCATATCTCGGAAGACCAGTCCAGTCGCCTCACGCTCCAGCCTCTCTGGAAAACTCGGCGTAAGTTCAATCGGATCATTCTCACTCATCTCTGCCTCCAAGCCGCAACCCGTTCGCGAAATACCTTCGGTCGAAGTTCACTCGGCAAGGCCGTATCGGGCACCACCAGCATAGAGATCCCGGATCGAAAAACCGTTCCGCCACGAACCGCGCGCACCGCGTCAACGGCCGCCCATGAAAGTGCTCGCTGCGAAACATTATCGCGGATCGCAAGACCACTCGCGTCGATCTTTACTTCGGTCTCGCCGGCGCGGTCCCAGTGACGGCCCAACTCATCCCAGAACCTGCTCATCCTGGTTCGCTGCAGGTAGGCGAATGATCCGATCATAATGCCAGCGCCGATCAGTCCGGAACCCACGTACCAGGGCGTCAAGCCAAAGGCGGCGACCCCTAGGGCAATTGCAAGAATTCCAAACCAGATCACCGCCCAGACAATCGCGCGTTTCAGAAACGGTTCCGGTGGAACAACGCTTTGCCACCACCCAGTCATCGCCCGACGACTGAGTGCGCGATCGTAGGTGAAGGAGACAATGATTGCTTCGTCGGAGATATCGGCGCCGACGGGCTCGGTTCGGTTCATGCCTCCGCTCCTTTGCGGCGGTGCTTTTTGTCTTCATCTGCGACAGATTTAGGATCGGCATCGCGAACCAATCTTTCCGCTCCGGAAAGACAATGAAACCGGCGTCCGCGCATACGGCCGATCAGCGTCAGGTCGACCTGACGCGCAATATCCACGCCCCAAGCCGTGAACCCGGACCGCGAGGCGAGGACGGGAATGCCCATATGGGCGCATTTGATGACCATTTCCGACGTCAGCCGCCCGGTGGTGTAGAGAATTTTATCGTCGCCTTTCACGCCCTCGCTGAGCATCCAGCCCGCGATCTTGTCGACCGCGTTGTGGCGGCCAACGTCCTCCATATAGACCAGCGGACGATCTTTTTTACAAAGCACGGTGCCATGGATCGCGCCTGCTTCGAGATAGAGCGACGGGGTGCGGTTGATCTTGTTGGCCAGCGCATAAAGCCACGATGTTCGCACCTCGGTTGCCGGTAGATTCAGGTCGTCGAGCCCTTCCATCATGTCACCGAAGACCGTTCCGACCGCGCAGCCACTGGTTCGGGTTTTTTTTCTTAACTTTTCTTCGTATGTGGTCTGTCCATCCGTTCGAACGACAACGGTTTCGAGTTCGGCATCAAAATCGACACCCAGGACAACCTCTTCATCCTGCAACATCGACTGATTACGCAAGAACCCCAGCGCCAGATATTCCGGATAGTCGCCGATCGTCATCGACGTCACGATCTCTTGACCGTTCAGAAAGATCGTCAGCGGGCGTTCCTCGACGACATCGATTCTGTCCGATGAACCGGATTCATCAACGCCTTCGACACCACGCGTCAGGCCGCGGCGCTTGGGATCGGGTGCGATCAGATACTCATCGAGATCATCACGTAGCATGATTTGAAGCGTTGTGTCCCTTGCTGTATGGGCGTCCCAAAGAGTTTACGGCGCGATCATGGCCTCCACCACAAGAAAATCCGCCTATATTCAAGGCGTAATCGCAGGATTGCCTTTTCTGCCAATTGGCGTTCCGTTTGCGGTCTTGTTTGGCGTGGTGTCCACCGAGGCCGGTCTGGACGTCGCACAGACAATCGGTTTCTCGGTTTTGGTGATCGCGGGTGCGGCGCAATTTACCGCCATTCAACTTATGACCGAAGCCGTGCCGGTTTGGTCAGTATTGGCGGCATCGCTTGGTGTGAATCTTCGCATGGCCATGTATTCTGCCAGCTTGCAGCCGCATCTTGGTGCGGCACCGCTTTGGCAGCGGATCTTCGCATCATATGTGAATGTCGATGCAAGTTATGCGCTTGGCATTCAAAGGTTCGAAGAGGTGCCTGAGGCGCCCGTCAGCGAAAAATTTGGGTTTTTCGTTGGAACTATGGTCTTGATGGCGCCGCTTTGGACAATCGGGACATGGGTTGGCGCAGTCACGGGCGATGCCATGCCGGATTGGATCACGATCGACTTTGCGATGCCGCTGCTTTTTCTTTCGATCGTTGGTCCGATGCTGAAAACACTTGCGCATGTTTCGGCAGCGTTGACGTCCATAGTTGCGGCACTGCTTTTCGGGTTTTTACCCTCGGGTATCGGGCTTTTGATTGCGGCTTTTGCGGCCATGGCCGTCGGTGCCGAGATGGAGCGCAGAAGAGGGCGGTGATGAATTACTCGTCGACAGAAATTTGGTTCATTGTTGCGGTCCTGGGCTTAGGCACATACCTGATCCGGTTCTCGTTCCTTGGCTTGATCGGCGACCGAAAAATGCCCGACTGGGTGTTGAGGCACCTGCGATATACGCCGGTTGCCGTTCTGCCTGGACTGGTTGCACCGCTGGTTCTTTGGCCCGCAGCAACCGGCGGAGAGCCTGACCCGGTGAGGCTCATTGCAGCCGCAGCGACGCTGGCGGTTGCCTGGTGGCAAAAGAGCCTGTTCTGGGGTG
>CAJHYE010000450.1_pt1 | contig 15986 bp, 15 predicted proteins | sample 9198651 | NCBI WGS metagenome assembly CAJHYE01 (sample SAMEA7708366, study PRJEB35096) | sediment metagenome | biome: marine neritic benthic zone biome [ENVO:01000025]; feature: sediment [ENVO:00002007]; material: shallow marine sediment [ENVO:03000034] sea grass bed [ENVO_01000059] ...
ATGGCCGAGGATGGCGCGCCGGACTGGGATCACTTCTTTCGGCTGGGACATATGGGGCATGTGAACGCACAAATGATTCTTGGCGCGCTCGCCACCATTGAGGCCGGGATGAAAGCGGTGGACATGCCGCATGCAACCGGCGGCATCGAACGCGCAGCGGCGGTGATCGCGGAAGAAAGCAAGGCCTGACGCCGTCCTCTGCCTGAAAAAGCAGCAGGGTCCGGGTGCCGCGGCAAATATGGTCGAAAGATCAGTTCCGGGATTTCAGATCGACTGTCATCAGACGATCCGCGCCCCAGGACACCAGCCCGGCAACGAGCAGCCCCCAGACCGCCCAAATGGCGAACAGAACCATGAAAACAAGGACCCCGGCAGAGACGAGGAAGGCATCGGTATAATTCTCAACTTGTCGCATGAGCAAAGTCTAACCAGAATTGTGTTACGCGCGAGTAACTTTGTTGCGCGAAGGCGATTTTTAGCCGTTTAGCGCGTCCGGCAGCACTTCCGCCAAGAGATCGAGGTCGCGGTCATGTCCGGCGCTGACGCGAATGCAGCGGTTGCCGGGTGTTGCGAAAGGCATGCGCACGAATATCCCACGTGCGACAAGGGCCGCGAGCACCGCTTTGGCATGGTCGGCCCCCTGCCCGCAATCGATGGTGACGAAATTGGTGGCAGACGGCAGCGGGGTCAGGCCATTCTCTGTCGCGATGGCGGCAATCCGGGTGCGGGCGGCATCCACTTTGCGGCGCACTTCGACCACCCAGTCAGGGTCATTCAAAGCGGCCAATGCGGCGGCCTGACTGACGCGGGAGAGGCCGAAATGATTGCGGATCTTCTCGAACCCGAGGATCACTTGCGGGTGTCCGACCGCATAGCCCACGCGCATGCCCGCAAGCCCGTAAGCTTTTGAAAAGGTGCGCATTCGGACGACACGCGGGTCTGTGACATTAATTTTCGGCACTGCGTTTTCGGGCGCGAATTCGACATAAGCCTCGTCCAGCACCAACAGGCAGTTTTCCGGCAGGCGGTCGATCATTGACTGAATGGTCGCAGCGTCGTGCCAGGTGCCCATCGGGTTGTCGGGATTGGCGAAGTAGATCAGCTTGGCCTTCACCTTGTGTGCCGCATCGAGCAGGCTCTCAGGGTCCTCTCGATCATCAACGTAAGGCACCTTGATCAAGTCACCTCCGAACCCGGCCACATGGTAGTTGAAGGTCGGATAGGCCCCGTCCGAGGTCACCACAGCGTCACCAGCGCCCACGTAAAGGCGCACGACATAGCCCAGAAGCCCATCGATCCCCTCGCCCACCACGACTTCGTCCGGGGCGATACCGAGGGAAGTCGCCAGCGCATGCCTCAGATCGTGCGATTCGGGATCGCCATACATCCAGGCCCCAGTCGCCGCGTCTCGAATGGCGTCAAGCACGCGCGGCGACGGGCCGAAGACGCTTTCGTTGGCGCCGAGGCGGGCTTCGAACAGGCGCCCGGTCTGCCGTTCGATCGCTTCCGGGCCGACGAAGGGCACAGTGGCGGGCAGGCTTTCGGCGAGCGGGGTTTCGAGCGGTCGTTTCATGGGAAGGCATACGATACCGAACGGCGTGTGCCCGCAAGGCGCGGTGCGAATTCTCCCGGAAATTTGGACCGAAAAACGCGCTTTTCTTCCACCCCGCGCCGCAATCAGGCGTTCCTGACCGCGTCGCTTTGCGCCATGTTCTACGGAACAACAGGAGGTGCGGGCATGAAAACCGGCTTTATCGGTCTGGGGAATGTCGGGGGCAAACTGGCGGGCAATCTGCTGCGAAACGGCGTGGAGGTGGTCGTGCGGGATTTGGACCAATCCGCCGCTGAGCCCTTTCTGGCCGAGGGTGCTGGCTGGGCCGAAAGCCCGGCCGCGATGGTCGAAGCGACCGATCTGGTGATTACCTGCCTGCCGTCACCCGCGGCCTCCGCTGCCGTCATGGAAGGAGCGGACGGGCTGTTGACAGCACTCGGGCCGGGGAAAATCTGGGCCGAGATGTCGACCACCGATTCCGATGAGATGATCCGGCTCGCTACCCGCGTCGAAGCGACCGGTGCCCGTGTCCTCGAATGCCCGGTGTCGGGCGGGTGCCATCGGGCCGCCACCGGCAATATCTCGATCTTCGCCGGCGGCGACCGGGAGACGTTCGAGGCGATGTTGCCGATCCTCACCATTCTCGGGCGGCAGGTGCTGCACACAGGCGAAATCGGAAGTGCCTCGAAGCTGAAGGTGATGACCAACTACCTCGCCACCACGCATCTCGTGGCCCTCGCCGAAGCGCTGACCACGATGAAGGCCGCGGGCCTCGATCTGGCCACGACCTATGAGGCGATCCGCATCTCGTCGGGCAACAGCTTTGTGCATGAGACCGAAAGCCAGGTGATCCTGAACGGCTCGCGCGACATCAACTTCACGATGGACCTCGTGTTGAAGGATATCGGCCTCTTCCAGGCGATTGCCGAGGAGATCGACGTGCCTCTGGCCCTCTCCCCCCTGCTGGTCCGCCTGTTCGCAGAGGCCAACGCGACCTATGGCGGCCGCGAACACTCGCCCAATATCATCCGGCGCTACGAGGACCAAACCGGTCTCGACATCCGCGCGCCCGGATTCCCGGCCGAAATGACCGATGAGGAACCGCCTGCGCGCGGCGCGGAAGTGATCCCGAAACGGGCCTGAATCTTCTTCTTGGCAAAAATATCCTCCAGGGGGTCCGGGGGACAGACTGTCCCCCGGTGGATCGCAGCCGCAAGGCAGCGAAATCCCCTCTCCTTTGGCCCAATCGATTTTCGTCTCGATAATCTGACCGGAACATGCGTCATATTCCGCCATGACCCGGGTGATCCTGTTCAACAAGCCGATGGGCGTCCTGCCGCAATTCACGGATGCCAAAAGCCCATCGCCGCGCCCGACCCTCTCGGGGTTCGGGCTGCCGAAAGGGGTCTATGCCGCCGGACGGCTGGATCGTGACAGCGAAGGGCTGCTGGTCCTCACGGATAACGGCAAGCTGCAGGCGCGGATCGCGTCGCCCAAGGCCGGGACCGAAAAGACCTATCTCGTTCAGGTGGAAGGTGTGCCGGGCGACGATGACCTTGCCCCTCTCCGGCAAGGGCTGACGCTGAAAGACGGACCGACCCGACCCGCAACCGCGCGTCTGATTGCGCCACCTGATCTTTGGCCGCGTGACCCGCCGGTGCGGGTGCGCAAGAGCGTGCCGGATGCCTGGATTGAGGTCACGTTGACCGAAGGACGGAACCGGCAGGTGCGGCGGATGTGCGCGGCGATCGGCTTTCCCTGCCTCAGGCTGGTGCGTTGGCGGGTGGGCACATGGTCCCTCGAGGACTTGGCACCGGGGGAGTGGCGCGAAGCCTGATTGCTCGCCCAGGCTTGAATTGACCGCAGGCACTGATCACCTGACAAAGCACAAATGGCAGTCCTTCTTTCTCTCATCGCACTCAGCGTGGCGTTCGTGGCCTACCGGTTTTGGTCCGGTCGCTCCACCCGTCGCGCCCTTCTGGAGTCGTCGCTGACGGATGCACAAAGAAACGTTGTCGACGCGCAGGTCCCATTGCTACGGAAACTGCCTGACGACCTGCGGCCGGACCTCGAGGGCAAGATCAACCGGTTCCTGCATCAGGTGGAATTCATCGGATGCGACGGGTTGGAAGTTACGGAGGAAATGCGCCTCGCCATCGCCGCACAGGCCTGCCTGCTCATCGCGAATATCGACCAGTGGTACGAAACGCTGCGAACGATCCTGATCTATCCCGGTGCCTTCAAGTCGCTGCAAAGGCGGCACGAAGGATATGTCGTAACCGAGCGCGACGAGGTGCGACTGGGCGAAAGCTGGGCGCGCGGACCCATCGTTCTGTCCTGGGCGCACAGTGATGCGGGTGCGCGGAACGCGGTGGATGGGCATAACGTGGTGCTGCACGAATTCGCGCATCAGATCGACCAGTTATCGGGCCATGCCGACGGCGCGCCGGTGATGAACACGGGGCAGAGTTTCGAGGATTGGTCGCGGGTCTTTCTTGAGGCCTTCGACGTGCATCAGAGGAATGTCGAGAAAGGGCGGCGCACCGTGCTCGATGCCTATGGGGCGACGGCCCATGAGGAGTTCTTCGCCGTGGCGATCGAGGTCTTTTTCGAGAAGCCCGAGCAACTCGAGGCGGAAGAACCCGAGGTTTACGCGCAGATCGCCGAATTGTTGCGGCTTGATCCGGCTCGGTGGACCTGAGGCGCCACGCCGGTCGCTGGGCAACCGGCGTTGGCATTTTCGATCAGCTCAGATGGGTTCCAAAGAAGTCGAGCGTGCGGCTCCAGGCCAGTTCGGCGGCCTCCGCGTCATAGCGTGGCGTCGTGTCGTTGTGAAAGCCGTGGTTCACGTCCGGGTAGACATGGACGGTGAAATCCTTGCCTGCGGCTTCGAGGGCCTGACGATACGCCTCCGCGCCTGCGTTGATCCGTTCGTCCAACCCTGCGTAATGGATCAGCAATGGAGCTTCGATCTTGGGCACGTCGGCGGCGTCAGGTTGCCGTCCGTAAAACGGCACGGACGCGGCGAGGTCGGGGAAGGCCACGGCGAGTGCATTGCAGACACCACCGCCGTAGCAGAAGCCGACAGCGCCGACTTTGCCGGTCGAGCCGTCGTGATCGCGGAGGAACGTGAAGGCGGCAAAGAAGTCAGCCATCAGTTTGGCCCCGTCGAGGCTGCGTTGCATGTCGCGCCCTTCATCATCGGTGCCGGGATAGCCGCCGAGCGGTGATAGACCGTCCGGTCCGAACGCGAGGTATCCCGCCTTGGCGGCGCGGCGCACAACGTCTTCGATGTAAGGGTTGAGGCCCCGGTTCTCGTGGATGACGAGGACGGCGGGCAACGGGCCGGTGGCCCCGGCGGGCCTCGCCATCAGGCCTTTGATCTCACCGTGGCCTTCGGGGCTTTGATAGGACGCTTCCATCACCTCGATGCCTGGATCGTCAGGAGCGACCTGCTCGGCCAGCGCATAGTTGGGCTTCAGTTGCTCGAGCAGCATGGCCCCCGTCACCCCGGCAGCAGCATATTTACCGGCCTGGCTGATGAACTGGCGCTTGGTGATCTTGCCGTGCACGTAGCCATCGAAAATCTCGAGGATAAGCTGGTCAAATTCGTGGGCTTTTTTGCGTTGTTGAAAGGTCATGGCCGTCTCCCTGGCAGAATACGCAAAGCGTAACATGCCAGGCGGCCGGAGGGCGTGCACAAATTCGCCAGCAGTGTCAGGCGGGGCAATTCAGGCCGCTGACCGCAGCGACGGCTGTCTCATTGAATGTCCCGGTCGTGGATTGACCGCTTGCCGTCACGGTCACCGCGGCGCCGACGATTTCGGACTGGGAAACCGTGATTTCGCGGGCGCCAAGCGTGTCGTCCACATCAATGGTGAAAGCCACTACAGCGCCTCCGTGCAAGGCCGACAGGTCGAGGCGCAGGGTTTTGTCGCCGTCCTGCACCTCGGACGATCCGATGACCCTTTCGCCGCCTGTGACCAGTTCGAAAGGCTGGAAGACTTCGACGCCTGCGCCACTGCCGGTCACGTCGAAGATGAGCTTGCCCGCCGAACCGGTCAGGTCGACTTCGATGGACATCGGGCCGGTCAGACAGGCCTCTGCAGCGTTTTCGATGCGGAACGTGTCCTTTGGCGCGCCTTCTATGAACCGCACATTGATGTCGGCCGTGGCCGCTGTTGCGCCGATGATCGAAGTTGCGGCGATGAGGAGCGTCGATTTCATGACTGACCTTTCCGGTATCCGTTCAAGCTGACATCGTCCGGTTTAGGAGAAGGTCAAGGTTCGGGCGCAGCACTAACGAAAACGGCCCCATAAGGGGCCGCTTCCGGGTTGTCTTTAATGGTGCGCTCAGTCCAGTTTTGGCAAAAGCGTATCGACCGAAGCTTTTGCGTCGCCATAGAACATCCGCGTGTTTTCCTTGAAGAACAACGGGTTCTCGATGCCAGAATATCCGGTGCCCTGCCCGCGCTTGGAGACGAAGACCTGCTTGGCTTTCCAGACCTCGAGCACCGGCATGCCCGCAATCGGCGAGTTGGGATCGTCCTGCGCGGCCGGGTTCACGATGTCATTCGAGCCGATGACGATAACGACGTCGGTATCGGGGAAGTCGTCGTTGATCTCGTCCATCTCCAGAACGATGTCATAAGGCACTTTGGCCTCGGCCAGCAGCACGTTCATGTGCCCCGGAAGGCGGCCCGCGACGGGGTGAATGGCAAAGCGCACCTCCTTGCCCGCCGCCCGCATCTTGCGGGTCAGCTCGCTGACCGATTGCTGCGCCTGTGCCACCGCCATGCCGTAACCTGGCACGATGATGACGCTGTCGGCTTCGGCCAGCGTGGCCGCGACACCGTCGGCATCGATGGCGATCTGTTCGCCCCCGCCGCCCCCGAAGCCGCCGAGGATGACCGAGACGAAGGACCGGTTCATCGCCTTGCACATGATGTAGGACAGGATCGCACCCGAAGAGCCAACCAGCGCGCCAACGACGATCAGAAGGTCGTTGCCGAGCGAAAAGCCGATGGCCGCTGCAGCCCAGCCCGAGTAGCTGTTCAGCATGGAGACGACGACCGGCATGTCGGCCCCGCCAATCCCCATGATCAGGTGATAGCCGATGAAGAGCGCGGCCAGCGTCATCAGGACCAGCGTCCAGCTTCCCGAGCCACCGAGATACAGGACCAAGAGGATAACCGAAAGCGCTGCTGCCGCCGCGTTCAGCGCGTGACCCGAGATGAAGGGAATGGGGTTCTCTTCACTTGGGAGTTTCAATTGCTTTGCGGCGGAGTCCACTTTGCCAGCCAGTTTGCCATAGGCAATAACTGAGCCGGTAAACGTGACTGCACCGATCCAGATGCCCAGAACCAGTTCAACCCGCAGAATGGTGATCTCGACCGGGGTCTTCTTGGCGACGAGTTCCGCAAAGACACCTTCGACGCTTTCGCCCGCAGCTCTCGCGGCATCGACCATGTTGATGGTCATGTCGGCGTTGAAGCCGACGAACACGGCGGCAAGGCCAACGAGCGAGTGCATGATGGCGACAAGCTCGGGCATCTGCGTCATCTCGACCTTGGTGGCGAGTTGGTAACCCACGGCGGCGCCGAGGCCGATCAGGATGATCGAGAGCGGCCAGAGCCCGGCCCCTGGTCCAATGAGGGTCGCCAGGACGGCGATGGCCATGCCGACAATGCCATACCAGACGGCGCGCTTCGCACTCTCCTGCCCCGAAAGGCCGCCGAGTGAGAAGATGAAGAGTACAGCCGCAACGACGTAGGCGGCAGTGGTAAATCCGAAGTCCATTTCCCTGCCCCTACTTTAAGATTTCTGGAACATGGCGAGCATCCGGCGCGTCACGAGGAAGCCGCCGAAGATGTTCACCGATGCCATGAGAATGCCGAGTGCCGCGAGGATCATGATGAGCCAACTCGCCGAGCCGACTTGCATCAGCGCGCCGAGAATGATGATCGACGAAATGGCGTTCGTCACCGCCATCAACGGCGTGTGCAAAGAATGCGAGACGTTCCAGATCACCTGGAAGCCGACAAAGACCGACAGCACGAAAACGATGAAGTGCTGCATGAAGCTGGCCGGGGCGACAAGGCCGACGGCCAGGATCAGCGCACCGCCGATGGCGAGAAGGCCGACCTGATTGCGCGTCTCCTTTTGGAAGGCCGCGGTTTCCTGGGCCCGCTTTTCTTCTACCGTCAGTTCCTTCGGCTTTTCCTTAGCCGGTTGCACCGCGATGGCCTGGGTTTTCGGCGGCGGCGGGGGCCAGGTGATTTCGCCCTTATGCGTGACGGTGGCGCCCCGGATCACGTCGTCTTCCATGTTGTGGTCGACCTGCCCGTCTTTTTCGGGCGTGAGATCGGTCATCATGTGACGGATATTGTTGGAATAAAGCAGCGAGGATTGCGTCGCCATGCGAGACGGGAAATCGGTGTAACCGACGATCGTAACCCCATTCGGCGTCACGATTTTCTCATCCTTCTTCGTCAACTCGCAGTTGCCGCCACGCTCGGCGGCGAGGTCGATGATCACCGAGCCCGGCTTCATCAATTCGACCATGTCCTTGGTCCAGAGGATCGGCGCATCCCGGTTCGGGATCAATGCCGTGGTGATGACGATGTCGATGTCGGGGGCCATTTCGCGGAACTTCTCAAGCTGCTTGGCCTGGAATTCGGGGCTTGAGGGTGCGGCGTAGCCGCCGGTGGCAGCCCCATCCTGCGCGGTTTCCTCGAAGTCGAGGAAGACGAATTCGGCTCCCATCGATTCGATCTGCTCGGCGACTTCCGGGCGCACATCGAAGGCATAGGTGATGGCCCCGAGCGATGTCGCCGTCCCGATCGCGGCGAGACCAGCAACACCAGCGCCGACGACCAGGACCTTGGCGGGCGGCACTTTGCCCGCAGCGGTGACCTGACCGGTGAAGAAACGTCCGAAATTGTTGCCTGCTTCGATCACGGCGCGGTAGCCCGCGATATTGGCCATGGACGACAGCGCGTCCATCTTCTGGGCGCGGCTGATGCGCGGAACCATGTCCATCGCGATCACGTTGGCCTTCTGGTTCTTAACGGTTTGCAGCAGTTTTTCGTTGGCGGCAGGGTAGAAGAACGAGATCAGCGTCTGACCGTCGCTCAGGTTCTTGGCTTCGGCGTTGGTGGGGGGACGGACCTTGGCGACGACATCGGCCTCTTTCCAGAGGGCGGCACCGCTGACAACCGAGACACCTGCTTCAGTATAGGCTTTATCGTCGAAGCCCGCTGCTTCGCCCGCACCCTTCTGGATCAGACATTCGTAGCCCAGCTTCGCCAGATCCTTGGCGCTTTGCGGCGTCATCGCCACGCGCGCTTCGTCGGCCGCAGATTCTTTCGGCGCTCCGATCTTCATGAATTTTTTCCCCCGTCTTCCGGTTTTGCCTTCATGTAAGACGGCAGCTTCTATCGACCAGCCCGATATTGCACAAGCAAGCAGTGACGTCGCGCGCCGGACCGGTCAAAGCCAACGTCGCGCTCTTTCGGAATAGGTCTGAAATTCATCCCCGAAGGCCGCACGAAGGCGGGCTTCCTCGCCGCGGATGAAGCGACGATCGAGCAAGAGGACGAGGAGCGGAACCAGGACGACGCCCAGCGCCTTGCCCCAAATCAATGTGAAACCCGCGAGGATCAGAACGTCGGCGAGATAGATCGGGTTTCGGGTCCAGCGGAAGATACCGTCGGTGATCAGGGCCGCGGGAGATTTGTGAGGAACAACCGTGGTGCGGGCCCGGACGAATTCCCAAAGTGCCGCGGCCGTAAGACCCGCGGCAAGGCCGAGAAGCACGACCCCCGGCAGAAAAGCGCCGCCCCAAGGCAACGACACCGGTGAGAGCCATGTGGCCACCAGAAACGCAATGAGCCAAAGCGGCGGCAGGTCTAGAAACCGCATATCAGGCGACCACCGAAAGGCGAGTGAGTTGGACAATTTCAACCATGACCACCAAATGTCGCGGTTTTCCGCCAAATTAACCGTAGTACTTGCGCGTAAACTTACCTTAAGGCAAAGTTAAAAGGCATGGAATCCCGCATGCTGCCAAAGACTGACGGGAGAAAAAAGAACTTGGGGGGAACGGCACACACTGTCGTTCCATGAGTGGTGTGGAATGCCGGTCGGGTATCGGGTTTTTCTTGGCGAGGCGATTCTGGATGTCGGTGACGTGGTCATCGGCCCTCAGGTCTATTTCGAGACCGATACCGTCATTGGCACCGGGTCGGCCACTTTCATAAATTTCGTGTTCAATGGCGGCTCGGGCGCGAGCGGGACAGGCGGGGGAACGTATATTCTCGCGTCGGACGGCTATGTCTATTTCGATCCCGACTTCAATCCGGACCTGCTGACGTCGTTCGATTCCGCTTCAGTCGCCAGCGCGCCTGCCTTTGACGGTGCCATTTTCGGCACGACCGGCGACGATCCGGCTCTGAACGGGACGGACGGCGATGACCGCATCTATGGCGGCGACGACCGGAGTTTCGGCAATTCGGGCAACGACACCATCGACGCGGGCGCAGGCGATGACACGGTGTTCGCCGAGAACGGCAACGATTCCGTTTTCGCAGGCCACGGGGATGACAGCGTCCAGGGCAATAATGGGGCCGACACGCTGACCGGCGGCACAGGCGAAGATACGCTGGAGGGTGGTGGCGGCGCAGATGTTCTGGACGGTGGCGGTCAGGCGTCGGTCGCGGCCACGAGCGAAGCGTTGAACTGGTCGGCCGAAGGCGCCGACGAGAGCTCGATCGCGGGCAGCTTCATTCAGTCCACGGGTACAATGGACGTGACGTTCACCTACGCGGATGATGGTGGCGGCAACGAAGCATCGGTTGAAAGCAGCTCGACGCAATACACGGAAACGGGTGAACCGTTCTCGACGACTTCTGCGCTGCAGCTTGGCGGGACGGGCCTTGGGGCGACATCGACTGTCCGGCTCGATTTTGCAGCCTCTGATGCGTCAGGAATGACCGACGCGGTCGAGACTGTGAGTTTCCGGATCAATGATGTCGATACCGGCGGCTGGCAGGACGAGATTGTCGTCACCGCCTTCGATGCCGATGGCAATGCCGTTGCAGTGACGCTGACGCCCGCCGGAAACGATACGGTTTCGGGAAACACCATCACCGCCGGACCGGGAAATGACAATAGTTTTGAAGCCGCCGGATCGGTTCTGGTCGAAATCGCCGGTCCGGTGCAGCAGATTTTTCTGGAATACTCCAATCTCGGGACTTCCGGTCAGCTCATTTACGTCACCGATATCCATTTCGAAACCATACCGGATGTCGACGGAGCGGATTCGCTGGTGGGCGGTGGCGGTGCGGATAGCCTGACGCTGGGCGACGGGGATACCGGCCTTGGCGGCGATGGCGACGACACGTTCAGTCTCGATCCAGCGGCCCTGGGCGGGGGCGGCACGATCACGGTCGTGGGCGGCGAAGGCGGCGAGACGAGCGGCGATGTGCTCGATTTGTCCGCGATCGAGACCAGCTCCATCGTCTACACCAATACCGACGATGCCGCAGGTGGGTTGTCGGGGACGGCGACGCTGGTGGACGGCACGCTGGTCAATTTCTCGGAAATCGAGACCATCATCTGCTTTACCGCCGGGACGGCTATTCAGACACCGTCGGGCGAACGGCGGATCGAGAAGCTGAAGGCGGGCGATCTGGTGCTGACGCTCGACAACGGACCGCGGCGCATCCGCTGGATCGGACAAAAGACCGTGCGCGCAACGGGCGCATTGGCGCCAATCCGGTTCACGAAGGGCAGCATCGGCAATCATCGCGATCTGCTGGTCAGCCCTCAGCACAGGATGCTGTGCGGCGGATACCTGACGCAGTTGCATTTCGGAGAGCCGGAAGTGCTGGCACCGGCAAAAAGCCTTGTGGACGAACTGGGTGTCACCGTCGCGTATGGCGGGATGGTGACCTACATCCACATGCTGTTCGATCGCCATGAGATCGTTCTGGCCAATGGCGCACCTTCAGAGAGCTTCTTTCCCGGGTCTCAGGGGATGGACACGCTGGCCGCGCCTTCGCGCGATGAGATTTTCCGGCTGTTTCCCGAATTGCGCAGTGACATGGGCGCCTATGGCCCGGCGAGCCGGGTATGCGTCAAGGCCACGGAGGCACGGGCGCTGGTTTCGGCCTGAGCGCGTGCGTCTTCGGTTATTTCAAAACTCGCAATTCAAAGGTCCGCCCGCTTGGAGACGATAACGCTGCTGCAGAATGGCGCGTCAAATGCTGCTCAGGCGAACCAGCGGTCGTAATCGCTGACCAGAAGGTGGGTGGGGTCCACGTCTTCCTCGATCTCGGCGAAGCGGCCAATGGGCTCGCGGAAGATGTTGTCGGTGACGTCGTCGTTGACCGTCGAGACTTCACCAATCAGGACATCGCCGCCCTCGCCCCAGAAGGCGTGCCAGTCGCCGGGGTTGAGCGTGACACTTTCGCCGGGGGCCAGCTTCAGCTTCTCCCCTGGGCCAAAAGGCCGCGCGAGACCATCGCAAAGGACGGTGCCGCCCTTGTCAGCGGCGTAATTGCCTGCGTCGTCCGAGCCGTTGAGTTCGACGACAAGCGTCGCCCCACCCCGGTTGATGATGTCTTCGGACTTGATGACATGGGTGTGCATGGGGCTGATCTGGTCCTGCTTCGAGATCAGCAGTTTCTCGGCATAGACCATGCCGCGCCCGCGTTCGAGATCAGCGAGGTGACCGTTTCGCAGCGTGAAAAGGAAGAGGCCGAGATTGTCGTAATCCCCCTGCCCGTAATCAGTGATGTCCCAGCCCATGCGAGCCTCGGCGATCCGCCGGGCGGACCCATCCGAGACACGCGCCTTGAAGTCACCGGGCGTCCAAAAGGCGAAAGGCGGCAGGGTGAAGCCGTGGCTGCGGATCATGTCATCTGCGTCGGCCATGATGGTGTTGACGGTTGAGCGTTTCATTGGGCGGCGTCCTCCGGCGGTGTCCATCCTCTGAAACCAGACTGCCGCGCGTACGTCCAGCCCCCTAGCCTGTCCAGTCGTCGAGTATCTTCTCAAGGGCGTCCCAATCGGTGTATTCGCGGTCAGTACCGGGCTTGGCGGACGGGTCCTTCTTCGTCTCGATCCAGCGCATGGCCCAGGATTTGAAGAAACCGTACTCGCCGAAGCGGAAAGCTCCGGCGACGTGTTCGACCCGGTTCGGGGTCCAGCCGGTTTCGGAGGTGAAGGCGTCGACTGCGCGTTCGATCCCGGCCCAGTCGTCGGGATCATCGCCAGCCGCGGAAAGCGAGACCGAGAGAAAGAGCGTCTTCATCGCATTCAGCGCTTTGCTGTGGTGGGTGGCATAATCGGACATCGGCGTCTGGAAGTTTCCCGCGTGAATAGAGGCCGCGAGGATCGCAGCATCGAACTCTGACGGGTCCACGTCCATATTTCCTTCGGCTGACAGCAGCGCTGCCGAGTGACCCGCGGCCGTCAGGTGCGACATCACGAACTGACAGATCTTGCGGGTCTGGCCTTCGGTCGTCGCGTAGAGGATGAGGGTTTTCACGATGCCACGCCTCCGTTCCGGGATGCGTGGAGGTTGGGACTGTTCGCAGGTGGCCGCCTTGATCGGGATCAATCCCAAAGGTGTCAGGCGGCTTCGCTGATATCCTCGAGCGTCATGTCTGGCAGCGCATCGCGCGCGTCCCGGATGAAGCCGCGGATCGCCTCGTCGGAGATGCTCCAGAGGCGCGGGTAGAGCACTGTCAGTTCGGTGCGGATCAGCATGAACAGCGTGTCCTGAAGTGCGACGGGCGCGCCGGGACCAATGGACCGGATTTCGCCCGCAAGGGCATCAGCCATGCGGTTCACCTCGGCTTGCGTGGCCGACATGGTTGCGAGATCGAGTATTGCGGCTGCGAACAGTTCCGCATCGTAGAGGTCGCGCGCGTTTTCGCGCAACCCGATCAGTTGCTGGAAGAAGAGCGCGTACCCCCCCATCCCGATCGTGGCGGAAGTTCTGTCGATGGCGTCGTCGGCAAGGGCCAGAACTTTGTCATCCGTGGCATTCTCCGGATCGGAAAGCCAGACGGCATGGGCTGCGTAGATGGCCGGGTTCGACGGATCGAGGGTGATCCAGGTTTCGAACAGGTCCGGAACGCGATGCGCCTGCCCGGGCGAACCGAGGGCCTGCATGTATTGCGCTTCGGCCAGAAGCGGCGACATCAGAGCCCGCGCGTCGTAGCCGGACAGGATTTCGCCTGCGGCGACGTAATGGCGCGCCATGCGACGCCAAGCTTCGCGGTGGCATGCATCTGGCCAGTGGTCGGCGCGGTAGGCCAGTCCCAGGAGGAGATGTGCCCGCGCTGCAAGAAGCGCCAGCACATGGCTGTCCGCCGCAGTTTCATGCGTTTCCATGAAACAGGCGAGTTCCACCTCTGCGTCCGCAAGGTCGCTCAGATCGTTATGCGGCGCTTCATCGATGAGGGATTGCAACCCGGAAAGCGCGACGTCAACGGCGATTTCGTAAAACCGCGTGCCACCTTGTGTCGAGGCAAGATCCGCCTCCCATTCGGCGATCCGGTCGCCGATTTCGATCCATTCGTCTTCCAGCATCAGCCCTGCGATGTGCCCGGCCACGACGCGACGCTCCTGGCGGACGGGATCGTCATTTTCGACGGTCAGCTTCTTGGCTTCCTGAACCACAGGTTTCGCCATCGAAGCTTTGGGCTTCGACAGGACAAGCGTCATGCTGGAGGCAAGACCGCGGGCAATGATTTGAAGAACGCGCATATGGCCGTCTCTACTGACTTTTTCAGGAGACTGACGTGCCAATTCGGCAACTTTAAGGCAAATCGGTGTTTGGTTAACGCGCCCAGGTTGGCAATCGCGTGTTTTGCACCAATGAGACTGTGGGTGCGTATTTGCCTCCGAGCGCGAGAGTTGCACGTTTCATGATCTCGATCGCGTCCTCGGATTTCGCCGGAAGGGCGGATGGCGAGATCGGCTCGCCGATGTTAATCCGGTAGGGCTGACGATCCTTATTCAGCGTCTCGTAAAACAGCGTGATGTCGCGCAGCGTTGGGTGGATCAGGTCGAAGAGATAGAACAGCGCCGAGTTCCGCGCCCGGATATGGATCGGGATCACCGGCAGGTCGAACTTGCGCGCGATCATCGCGGCAGACGCCATCCACTCACGTTCGTGGAGCTTCAGGCCGCGCCGCTTGGCGAGGCGGCCGGCCGGGAAGATCACGCCCAGTCGTCCGTCATCGATGGCATGGCGTGTGTATTCCATGGTTTCGCGGGTCTTGGCACGGGTTCGCTTGTCGACCTGCCACTCGACCGGTGCGATCAGGCTCTCGAACTGCGGCATGATGCGCAGGATGTCAGAATTGGCATAGATGAACATGTCCGGACGCAGCGGGTAGAGCGCGTGGTGCAGCATGATGCCGTCGGCGATGCCGGTCGGATGATTTGCAACGATCAACGCCGGACCTTGCCGCGGAATATTGTCCAGACCCGAGACTTTGAAGTCGCGCGCCAGCAATCCCGCCACGTGATGCATGATGCGGTCGGTCGCCCAATCCCGGTACAACTCGCCCAGACCAAGTGTGCGTTCATAGCCCAGAAGTGACATCAAGGAGCGCCGCGAAATGGCGGCTGTTGGTGTCTTCGCGAAAAGCCATGGGGCGCGTTCCGCGATCAGGGGATCAATGCGGTCTTTCATCGCTCGTTTTGAACCCGATTAATGCAACAGATTCGTGTCGTTATTTTACCATTTGGGAACGCGGCACCCCATCCGCCAAGGGGCAGGCAGGCGGGATTTGGCTTATGTCGGTGGGATGCGTCCAATCGGACGGCAGCTTTGTGCAAGTGGCTTAAAGTCAGGATACTTCAAGAACGCCAGGTATTTACATGAAATATTTACGAAATATTAATCCAACTGCAGCGGCTTTGGGTGTGGGAAGACGGAGGCGACCACGCGAAAACTAAACCGCGCGCGAATTGACGCGGCCCCTCAACATGGCGGCACGTCCTAGCCTAACGCCCCAAGATGCGAGAGGCGATCTCGCTCATGTCTTTCGATGGCGTGCCGTCCAGCAGGAATTCCAACGCATCGCGCATTTGGCCCTGCCGGTCGCCATCGTAGCGGGCGAGTGTTTCGAACACGGTCGCCATTCGGGCTGCCGTCATCGGGTTCACTGGGTCGAGGCGTTTCAGCCATGCCGCGACAAAGGCATATCCCGAGCCAGAGGCATGGTGGAAACCGGCGGTGTTCCCGGCCAGACCGCCAATCACCGCGCGAAAACGGTTGGGGCTCTTCAGGTTGAAATCGGATTGCGTCACCAGAGTTTCCGCAACGGCGACCGCCTCGTTCGGCGGCGCGCTCGAAACCGACAGGACGAACCACTTATCGAGGGTATTCGGGTCAGATTTCCAACGGTCG
>CAJHYE010000320.1_pt1 | contig 15131 bp, 16 predicted proteins | sample 9198651 | NCBI WGS metagenome assembly CAJHYE01 (sample SAMEA7708366, study PRJEB35096) | sediment metagenome | biome: marine neritic benthic zone biome [ENVO:01000025]; feature: sediment [ENVO:00002007]; material: shallow marine sediment [ENVO:03000034] sea grass bed [ENVO_01000059] ...
GTTGATCGACCTCGCCTTGAAGGAGATGCCGGACGCGGAGGTTGTCCTGACGACCTCGACTGCTTCTTCAGTGGAAGCTCTGGCGCGGGCTGGTCTGCCGGACCGATGCCGTCACATCCTGTTGCCCATCGATACTTCCAAGGCGACAGGCGCATTTCTGGACCATTGGAAGCCCACTCTTGCCGCTTTCGCCGAGCTCGATTTCTGGCCTCGTCTGATGATGGAAACGCATCGGCGCGGCATCCCGATGGTGCTGATCAACAGCCGAATGCCGGGCCAGAGTTTCAAACGCCGTCAAAGGCTTGGTGGCATGATGCGCGACGTGTTGGCGCTGTTTGACCGTCTCCTCGTTCAGGATGAGCTCAGCCGGGACCGGTTCATTCGGCTCGGTGCCGCCGCTGAAAAGGTCGAGATCGCGGGCGCTCTCAAGGCCGCGGCCCGTCCCTTGCCCGCTGACGAAAACGAACTTGCGGCGATGAAGTTCGCCATCGGGAACCGCCCTGTCTGGTGCGCAGCCGCCACCGAAGCCACCGAACATGTAGCCATGATCGAGGCGCACCATCTCTTGTCGAAGCGGCTGGTCGCCCCGCTACTCATTCTCGCCCCCCGCTTCAAGGATGATGCGGCGGAGGCGGAGCGACTGGCCCGCGACATTTTTGAGAACGTTGCGCACCGAAGCCGCGGACAACCGCTTTTGCCGGACACTCAAGTCTACATCGCCGACACGTTCGGCGAGATGGGCCTCTGGTACCGGCTCGCGCCCGTGTCCTTTGTTGGTCACTCGCTGAAGGAAGGTCTCGAAGGCAAGAACCCGTTCGAGGCCGCGGCGCTCGGCTCCGCGATCCTGACTGGCCCACATGTGTCATATTTTTCAGAAAGTTATGATGCACTTGAGAGCGAAGTGGCTTGCATTCAGGTCACCTCCGCAGAAACCCTTGCGGACGCCATTTTCACACTTCAAGACGATGATAACCGCACCAGTATGCTCGACGGCGCAACGCGCGTGATCGACGCCCGCCGCGCCGTGCTGACGCACACCTGGGACGTTCTGAAAGCGCACATCAACGGCTGACTTACCCCATCCCACCGCCGATGAGCCGTTTTGCCAAATGACGATAGGCATCGGACACCACCCCGTCCCCCAACGCGACCGGCATCCCGGCGTCGCCCGCGAGGCGCACATCCAGTGACAACGGAATCTCCCCGAGAAACGGTACACCCATGCGCTCGGCTTCTGCGCGCACGCCACCATGCCCGAACAAATGCTCCTCGTGACCGCAATTCGGGCAGACATAACTCGACATGTTCTCTACCAGCCCAAGTATCGGCGTGTTCAGGGTCGCGAACATGTCGATCGCCTTCCGCGCGTCCAGAAGAGCGACATCCTGAGGGGTGGAGACGATGATCGCCCCGGTCACTTCTGTCTTCTGGCAAAGCGTCAGTTGAACATCGCCAGTTCCAGGTGGCAGATCGATCAATAGAACGTCCAATTCGCCCCACTGCACCTGCCCCAGCATCTGCTGCAACGCGCCCATCAACATTGGTCCGCGCCAGACAACCGCCTTTCCCGGCGCCACCATGAACCCGATGGACATCAACGTAACGCCATGCGCATGCAAGGGAATAATCGTTTTCCCATCCGGTGAGGCCGGTCGCTTCATCACTCCCATCATCTGCGGCTGAGACGGTCCATAGATATCGGCATCCAGCAAGCCGACACGCCGTCCCTCTGCGGCCAGCGACACCGCGAGGTTGGATGAAACTGTCGACTTGCCCACACCCCCCTTACCGGACCCAATGGCAATGATCCGATCGACGCCTGTGACTTTTTGTGGCCCGCCCTGTTGGGGCGTCGGGTGGCCGCCGATCTTCAGCGACGGCGGCTTCGGCGCAGCGGGCGCCGGTCCGTGCGCTGTCAGAACCGCGGAAACATGCTCGATGCCACTTAGCGCGGAGACAGCCTTTTCCGCCTCGATACGCACGCCTTCCAACGCTCGTGCGGCATCCGGGTTAGCCGCTTCAATCACGAATCGCACCGACCCGCCATCGACCTGAACGGCGCGCACAAGGTCGCTGGACACCAAATCGCCACCGCCGGGGATCGAAACGGTTTTCAACCTGTCAAGGACGGCATCGCGGGAAATCGACATGATCGGCACCTTTTCTCTGGCCTGTTGTGCCTTTTGAGCGCCAATCTGCAACAGACGCAAGAAGACGTAGCGTCATTGATGAAGATTTACGCAAAATCTAAACTTTACATACGGTTAACTATGTATCGATTGCATAGCTGCATTGCAGCATTCGGTATTGTGCAGCTGCAGCATTCGCCTATCTTTGGATCAACGCAACGATGCCCCACTGGGGCGCTCTTGAAGGAAAGAACACATGGGCACGCGCTTTGACAGCTTTGCTCAGTCCTACACCCGGTATCGCAAATACCGTGAAACGCTGAGCGAATTGAACCATCTGGGCGACCGCGAAATCGATGATCTTGGCTTGCGCCGGACCGACTTCCGCTCTCTCGCCCGCAAAGCCGCTTACGGCGGTTAACAAGCTTCGGGGTCCCTTCCTCCTCCCTGGGATCCTGTAGGACTCGGCGGCGCCTTCCTCCTCCCTGGCGTCGCCGGACCCAACATCGCCCGACGGCGGAAGCCGCGGGCTCAAGACGCAAAGAGCACTTCCTCCCGAAAGCTCTTTGTCTCCACAACGGCGGCGCCTCTCCTCCCTTGGCGTCGCCGTTAATTTTTGCAGGCCATGGCATCCGCAAAACTAGATCGTCCGCGATGCGGACCCAATCGCGTGATATCGAATGCGGACCCATCCCAGCGAATTGCCAGGACTTCTGACCATGTGGCGTCTGCGACAACGATCTCGGGCGTTCCGGAGCAGGTCCTGATACCTCCAGCAATGTCGCGCTCGCCAATACGATGATTGGTCACGCCCTCGAACGACGCTTCCAGTCCCAATTCGCCCGGCTGAAACTCGTAAATTCTCAGTGTCCTGGCGAGGTGCGGACGGTCGACAAATACCAACTCGACACGCCCGTCGCCGTCGATATCGACGGCCCCAACACCTGCTGGCGCCAACCACCGATTGCGTTGCCCGATAAAGGCATTCGCCGCGACGAGCCCTTCTGCGTCATAAACCGCTAACCGCGCCCCAAGCTGCGCATCGCTTTCCACGACGATAACTTCCCGGTCGCCATCGCCGTCCACATCGAAAAGCCTTGGCTCGGTGTCCTCGAACACCCGGGTATTCGGCAAGGTGAAGCGAAGCCGCCGATTGTCTGCCGTGTCCATCACAAGCGACCCATGTTCGATGTCATCGCCGAGGACACCGTGCGGATATCGCGTGGTCGGGTCGTCGTACCGTGCGCGTTCAATGTCCTGCGCCACACCCGGTCCGGCCACGGCAAGCCAGAGGGCCAGCGCACGAATCAAATCTGTTTCTCCGGCATCTGGACGACCAGACCGTCGAGCGCATCCGAAACCTTGATCTGGCAGGTCAAGCGAGACCTTTCGGGATTGGGTTCGAAAGCGAAGTCGAGCATGTCTTCCTCCATCGCATCTACCGCGGGCAACTTCTCGACCCAGTCGGGATGGACATAGACATGACAGGTCGAACAGGCACAGGCCCCGCCGCAATCAGCTTCGATGCCCGGGATTCCGTTGTCGCGTGCACCTTCCATGACGGTCAAACCGGTTGCCACGTCAACCACGTGCTCGGTGCCATTGTGCTCAATATAAGTGATCTTCGCCATGATCTCTCCAGTAACTCAACCGCGCCATACCTAGGCTGCCTCTGCGCGGCATTCCAGCCCCTAAAGACCAGAGGCGTGGAGGTTGTTACTCCACCGGACTTTGGCTGCGTAGAAGTACGGGAAGAAGGTAGCGGAAGTTCGCGAGTTCTTCTGAACTTGAGCCTGACGTAGGTGTTGGAGAATGGGAGTTCTACGATTTTTCAAACGAACCAGCTTGATGCGCGCGCCTCGCAGACTTGTGTCTCGCACCAAATGTTCTATTTTTGTTCTCATGTCTGTGCATACGTCCTGGCCCCGCCCACCGGCCTGTCTGCCCCATGACCAGCTCGACGTTCCCCCCAACGGCGCGCGGATCGCTGTCGCGGGGCTCGTGCTGGTCCGTCAACGCCCGGGAACAGCGAAGGGCGTAATCTTCATCACACTCGAGGATGAGACCGGGATTTCCAACATCATCGTCTGGCGTAAGATGTACGAACGCTTCCGCCGTGCGGTGATCGCCGGTCGGGCCCTCAAGGTGACGGGTCGCGTCCAGCGGGAAAGCGGTGTCACGCATATCATCGCTGAACAGATCGAGGATATTTCCTGGATGCTCGATGATCTTGTCCGCCCGGAACCCACGCGCGCCGCCTATCAGCCCTGAAAGAGCGGCAAAGCCGTCGTCTCCTTCAACTCCTCCATCACAAAGGACGCGCTGACATCGGCAAGCTCCACGCGCCGGATCAGCCGTTGATAAAGCCGGTCATAAGCGGCCATGTCCCGCACCCGCGCCCGGATCAGATAATCCAGGTCTCCAGACATCCGGTACGCCCCCAGTATCTCGGGCGTATCCCGCATCGCGCGCGCAAAACTCTCGAGCCATTCAGGTTCATGCCGGTTCGTTCGCAACTGAATGAAAACGCTCAGACCCAGCCCCAACCGGTCACCGTCCAACACCGCCACTCGTCCCCGGACTACGCCGATTTCTTCCAGTCGCCGGATCCGGCGCCAGACCGCGTTTCGGCTGAGACCTATGGCCGACCCAACCGATTCGAGATTCTGCGTCGCATCGCGTTGCAATTCTCCCAGCAAACGCCGGTCCAGATCATCGATTGTCTCATTTTCAGTGGCCATTTCGAAACAGATGTCACACAAATTAGCGAAAGTGCAAGACATTTTGGGACGCGAGCCCGAGTAAAACGTGCGACTCTCCCCAATATCAAAGGAGATATCGAATGTTCGCGCGCCTCTTCATCGACCACCCGGCCCATGTAAACGAAACCTATGTTCAACATGCCGGTGTCGCCCTACGCTTCTCAGTGACGCTTTTTATTGCAGCAGGTGCCGCGCTTGTTCATGCAATCGTGCCGAGCCTTTGCGAACATACCGCAAGCCGCCTCGTCGCTAAACTGCATGCGAAACTGCAAGCCCGGCACTAAGCCGCCGCGCGATTGCCTCGGCGATATCCACAAACGGCCACATTGCTTCAACACTCTGCCCGCACCGACGGTGGAGGAAGATATGTCGATCCTGTTTCGCGATCTCAAATTGAAGACCAGTAAGGTTCAGGCCGTAACGCTCGCCGATGTTCACATGCCGGTCCGACTTGGTCACCGCGACGCGAAAAAACTCTTCTCGACACCTCTCAATGAGCAACTCGCCGCAGCATCACTCGGCACCGTGATGGGGTGCATGCGCCGAAAGCGCGCGAATGGCGAGGTTATCGGTGTCGATCTCTACCTCGGCTTGCCTAAATCCGGCAGGGCAACCCTGGAAACTGTGGCAGGCATGCTTGAAGATCTGTCTGCACCGTTCGGCTCATCGATCCGGTTCAGCGATGCGCCCGGAACACCTGTCCTTTTCGGTCGAACGGAAGGGATCGAACTGTCTGTCGCGAATGCGGTTACTCCGAACGCCGACGCGCGCAAGGAATTGGCGGAGATTTGTCGTAGCGCCATCTCCAAAATCGGGGTCAATCGTGGTTGGGCCGAGCAAGGCGGGCGTACCCGGTTCTTCTTTTACAGCGACGATTTCGAGGCCATGAAGCTGGGCCTCGCCCGCATCCTGGCCGACCATCCCGAATTCAGCGATGCGAGCCTGCGCCGCCTCGCCTGACGCTCCCTGATTGCCAGCGTCGGGGTCCTTGCCTATAGCTCTCCTGAACCGACTGGACGGAGAGCACAATGACCGACACCCGTACCGAAACAGACAGCTTCGGCCCTCTCGAAGTCCCGTCCGACAAGTACTGGGGCGCGCAGACGCAGCGTTCGCTGATGAATTTTCCCATCGGATGGGAAAAGCAGCCTGTGGCCATCGTCCGCGCGCTTGGCGTCATCAAGCAGGCTTGCGCGGAAGCCAACAAATCCAGCGGCAAACTGCCATCGGACATCGCGGATGCGATGATCGAGGCCGCCTCCGAAGTGGTAAACGGTCAACTCGACGACCACTTCCCGTTGGTGGTCTGGCAGACTGGCTCTGGCACGCAATCGAACATGAATGCCAACGAAGTGGTCTCGAACCGTGCCATCGAGATTCTGGGCGGCGAGATGGGGTCCAAATCCCCGGTCCACCCCAACGACCACTGCAACATGGGCCAGAGCTCCAATGACACTTTCCCAACCGCGATGCACGTCGCAACGGCAATGACCGCTCGCGATGTGCTTCTGCCGGGGCTGAAGAAGTTGCACGCCACGCTTGAAGCGAAGGTCAGGGAATTCGACGGCATCATCAAGATCGGCCGCACTCACACGATGGACGCCACTCCCTTGACACTCGCACAGGAATTCGGCGGCTACGCGCATCAGGTCGCCAAGTCCATCGAGCGGGTGGAGGCGGCCCTCGGCGATATCTACGAACTGGCGCAAGGCGGTACGGCGGTCGGGACCGGTCTCAATTCGCCGAAAGGCTGGGGAGTTGAAGTCTCGGCGAACATGGCGCGGATAACCGGCCTGCCCTTTGTCACCGCCCCCAATAAGTTTGAAGCGCTTGCCGCCCACGACGCGATGGTCGCCATGTCAGGCGCTCTCAAGGCAACAGCCGCAGCCCTCTTCAAGATCGCCAACGACATCCGGCTGCTCGGCTCTGGCCCTCGCTGCGGGCTCTACGAGCTTCTCCTGCCCGAAAACGAACCCGGGTCCTCTATCATGCCGGGCAAAGTTAATCCGACCCAATGCGAAGCGATGACCCAGGTCGCCGCCCATGTGATCGGTAATGACGCCGCCGTCGGTTTCGCCGGCAGCCAGGGCCATTTCGAGTTGAACGTCTACAAACCGATGATGGCCTATAACGTATTGCAATCCATGCAGCTTCTAGGAGATGCAGCATCTACCTTCAACGACAATTGCGTCGCTGGCATTCAGGCAAACAAAGATCGAATCGAGAAACTGATGCGGGAAAGCTTGATGCTTGTCACGGCGCTCGCCCCCACGATCGGCTACGACAACGCGACCAAGGTCGCGAAGACGGCGCATAAGAACGGCACGACGCTGAAGGAAGAAGCGATCCGCCTCGGCTTCGTGGACGAAGCCACGTTCGACAAGGTCGTTCGCCCCGAAGACATGATCGGCCCCAAGTGAGCAAGCCAGTCAATCTGAACAAGGCGCGAAAGGCGCGGGCACGATCCGACCGAAAGAGGCGCGCCGACGAGAGCGCCGTAAAGTTCGGGCGGACGAAAACCGAGAAAGCCCGGGATCGCGTGACAGAGGACAAAGCGGCCCGCGATCTCGAAGGTCACAAGCGGGAATGAGCCGTCCGGTCAAACGCTCGCTCACATTACGCGGACACCGCACGAGCGTGTCGTTAGAAGACCCGTTCTGGCAGGCCTTTCGAGCGATTGCCGAGGCAGAAGGTCGCGCCATCAACGACCTTGCCGCCGAGATCGACGCGAATCGGGAGCTTGAGACCGGGCTCGCAACGGCAATCCGGCTTTACGTGCTGGCGCATTACCGGGACGGCTGAGACGGGCAGAAAACGCGCTGTCTCCATGCCGTTGACTGCACTGTGGACGCCGCCGCCCGGAATTGGCGCACCGACGTGATACCAAAACCGATTATCCCTGACTTTCAGTGAGTCATGCCAGATATTCCGAATGCACCGACAATCGACAGAACGGAGCCGTAACCCCCTTAACGTACTCGTGCACGCAACCTGATCCCATCCTTTGCCCGGACCGTCAAATGCGCGACCGGTACGGGCACTTCCATAACGTCAAACCGATATTTCGCCATCAAGGTCGCCAGAAGTACCGTCGCCTCCGTCATTGCGAACCCTGCACCGGGGCACACGCGCGGGCCAGCGGAGAACGGTACCCATGCCTCCCGTGCCGGTTTTTCTCTCTCCCAGCGTCCGGGGTCGAAAGCGTCCGGATCGGTCCAGTGCGCTTCATGGCGTCCAAGATGCCAGGGCGAGACAACGACTTGAGACCCGGTCTTCAAAGCACGGTCCCGGAACGCTTCGGGCCGTGTTGTCTCTCGCACGAACATCGGGACCGGCGGATATAGCCGCAGCGTCTCGCGAAGCACGTTCCGCGTCATCGGCATCTTCGAAAGTGCGGCGAATTCAGGAGCTTCCATGAACCGTTGGGCCTCCTCGGCCACCCGTTCCCCCCAATCTGGCGCGGCGGCCAAACACCAAAGGGCCCAGCCAAGTAGGGACGCGCTTGTTTCGTGCCCAGCCAGAAAGAAGATCGCCACCTGATCGATCATCTCACCTTCGGAGAAACGCGCGCCAGTTTCCGGGTCTGGTGTCGTCATGATCTTGGTCGCCAAATCATCCGGCGCGGTTCCGTTTCCAATCTCGGCATGTCGCTCGGCCACAAGTTGCGCCACAAGAGCGCGCAGCCGCACCGCCGCCTGACGCGCAGTTTTCGGATGCCGAACCGGCCACCACGCGAAAAGCGCCGCAGGCGTGGCAACGGGTTGCGCGCGTTGGAAGGACCGGAAGGCCTCGTATGTCTCCCCAGCCGTTTGATCCTCAATGGTTCGGGAAAAAAGCGTGCGAAAGATCACATCCGCCGTCGCGTGGCTGGCCATTGCCTCCACGTCTAGCACATCGTCCTCAATGCGCGACACGGCTGCATCGGCAGCCCCCAACATACTGGAGAAGCTCTCTTTTACCCGCCCCCCTTCAAAGGCTGGATCGATGATCCGCCGCTGATGCGCCCACTCCTCGCCGTTCGTGACAAAGACGGAACGCCCGAGCAGTGGCCTCAAACCGCGCGTGACCCGATCCGATTTCGGAAAATCCCGCGGTCGGTCGACCAGCACTTCGCGGACAAGCTCCAACTCGTTCATCAGGTAGGACCGAAAAAAGGGCGTTCGGAACTCGGCCATCTTCGCGCGATAAAGGTGCTCGGGTTGGGCTGATAGAATGTCCTGCCGGAACAACTTCCAGTACCGCCAGAGCGACACCCGCCCGGTCCGTGCAGCCGGTTTCGGAGGGATCATCGGTGGTCTGACGTCAAGGTTGACGTGAAACGAGAGGCGGGCACGTCGATCCGGCTCTGCGATGACCGCCGCCCATGGAAGCGCTGCGCCAGCGTCAGGGGGCCAGCGGTGATCTTGAAATAGTCGTAGTCGCCTGGTCGGTCGAACGCACAAATGTACTGAAAATGCAGCCGAAAGAAGCGATGCTTCAGCTTGGCGAGTGTCTCGGGCGTTAAAGTCTGCGAGAACGCCGCCGAGATGACAATCGGCCACTTCTGTCCCGACGCCGGAGCAACACCCGACACCGATACCGGCTCGGAGAGCGCGAAGGAACATCCATCCCCTGGCGCCGATACGTCCAGCCAAGTGATATCATCTGACGTCGAGAGAAGAAGCAGGTCACGTCTGAGACGTCGTGCTTCCGGCAGGAAACTTACCATCGGGATCACCTGTCCCAGCGTCAAAAGCGACAATGCGGGATGGTGATCCTGAAACCGGTTAGACCTGACCAAGTCTGCAACCAGCGATACGGCAAGCTGCGCCCCGGAGGAATGACCGACGATCAGAACCTCGTCGACGTCTTCACGCATCGCTGCTTCAACGCGGTGCCGGAACTCAATCAGGCGGGCCTCGATTTCTTCCGGATAGTCGCCGCGACGAGAAGCCGTGTAGGCGTAGTCGTGCATCAGGTAGTACGCAAAGGTTTTATCGTCATGAGATTTGAACCAGCGCAGTATCAATATTGCGACGGGCAAAAAGACAACCCAGAACACGCCGGCCCCCAAGAGCGACAAGGCGAAACCTTCGGTGTTCGGTGCGAAGCCAAGAAGGCCCGCCAAGCCCGCGCTAACCTGAACGAAAAGGGAGGCGATGAAGCTGCCGAGCCAAGATGCCGCGACTATGGCGACGAGCAGTTGCAAAAGCAGCATCGCCACCGGGTAAAGCGCCGCAAGAACAGGCCCTTTCGCCAGCCAGGACAGTCGCCGGAGAGTGTCGGTGGAGATGTAGATCCACGCGGTCTTAAAAAGTGCGGCATAGGTGCCAAGGATGCCGGCTTTCATCGAGCTTTGAACAAGATCGTTCCAGACCAGTACGTCGATCTTGGCTCGAACGGTAGCATCCTCGATTTCGGCACGGACCTGCCAACCGGTGTCACTGCGGTCGGATTTTTGTTCAATAGTGAAACGCGAGATCTCAGCCTGCTTCCGGCTCTCCGTGCGATAGAGCTCGCGGTATCGACGGGGCGGATAGGGATCGTAGCCGGGGATGTAGAACACCCGGCGCTGCGCCACGTGTGTCTTGCCCCTTTGCAACATGGGCCGACATTAGCGAAGTGGAGACGCTCGCGAAAGGGTGGAATGCTTCGAAGTCACGGCAACCTTGCTGACCGGACCGCAAACGCGGATTCCCGAATTTTCAGCCGAACTGTTGAAGCACAGGAAATTTCTCGTTCAGCCACCATGCGAAGTCGGTAAATTTGCCGGTCATCATCAAAAGGCCGACCGTCCACAGCATCAATCCCATGATCCGCTCGATCCGCTCCATATGCCGTTTCATCCAGCCCATCAGGCCTTTCATCGATGGGAAAAAGGCCGCCACAAGAAGAAACGGCAGGCCGAGCCCAACGGCGTAGGCCAGAAGCAGCGTCGTGCCACGGACTACATCGGCCTCGCTCGCGGCGATCGACAGGATCGCGCCGAGGATCGGGCCAATACAGGGTGTCCAGCCGAACGCAAAGGCGAGGCCCAGCACATATGCCCCAAAGGCCGTTCCGCCGCGATCGCCCGCGTCAACGCGTAACTCCCGATCCATGAAACCGATGCGGTAGACGCCAATGAAATGCGCGCCGAACACCATGATCACGGCACCGGCGGCAATCACGAACCAATCCTGGTTCGTCAGGAAAAATCGACCGAAAGCGCTGGCCGTGAACCCGAGGATCAGAAAAACCGTGGAAAGTCCCAGCACGAAGAACACTGCCGAACCCAACGCGCGACGCCGCGCCCGGCTTTGTTCCATGTCGGTGACTGTCACGCCGCTCATGTAGGCGATATAGGGCGGCACGATGGGCAGCACGCAAGGGCTGAGGAACGACAACACACCGGCCATCACTGCGATCAGCATGGCGGGCAGCAAACTTGCGTCGAAAATGTCCAGTCCAAGCATGGGTGTCCTTGTCGTGCTCTGGCCTACATACGCAAGTATTGCGGCCGCGTCATGGCACGTGCTTTCACAAGTCGGTGGACAAACTGTAACACGGGTCCTACCGGGACATGCAGATGACTTATGACGATGATCTCGACACGACAGGGCTTTTGTGCCCCCTGCCGGTGCTGAAGGCCGCGAAACGACTGCGTGGCATGGCGTCCGGCGAAACGCTCAAGATGACGGCGGACGATCCTGCCGCCGTTATTGATGTTCCGCATTTCTGTGTCGAACAGGGTTATGTTCTTCTGTCCTCGGACGATCGGAACGGCGTGCAGACCTACGTGATCAAAAAACCCTGAGGGGACCGGGCGCTTTAGCGCCCGATCGACCACCAGCCCTTCCGACGGGGCTTCGAGGTTTGCTCAGGTTTGACCTCCGGCTCAGCCGCCGCCATTGCAGGCTCTGGTTCCGGGGTTGATTCCGGCTCTGGCGTCGGCTCGGGAACCGAGTCCGGAACAGTTTCAGCCACGACCGGCTCTTCCGGCGCTGTCTCGCCTGAAGTCGGCTCGTCCGCTGCGGCCACAGGCTCGGGTTCTTTCTTCTTACGCGTTCTGCGCCGCTTGGGCTTTTCTTCCGGCTCTGCCGCTTCGGCGGGCTCCGCGGGCACCGCAGGTTCAGTGGTCTCCGCTTCGGCAGTCTCCGCTTCGGGTGTCTCTGCCTCGGCGGGTGCAGCCTCGACCGGTGCGGGCGCATCGGTATCCTTCTTCCGGCGACGCGTCCGGCGACGCTTGGGTTTTTCCGCCACCTCTTCGCCGGCATCGGCCTCTGGCTGGGCCTCCTCTGCAGGAGACGCTTCCGCTGACACATCCTCCGAAGCCTCGGCCTCTTCAGTCTGCGCGGTGGTTTCGCCGTTCTGCGCATCTCCGCCCTTGCCCCGCCGACGCCGACGCCGACGACGCTTCTTCTTTGGTCGGTCTTCCTCACTGACATCTACTTCTGCGGTTTCGACCTCGGCCTCTTCCGCCGCGATCTCCTCGTCGAGATCGTCCATCAGCGACGCATCGACCGAAACAACCTGCGGCACAGCATCGACTTTCCGTGTTGCAGTCTTGAACTTCTCGACCGAGAAATCGGGCGCGATCAGATGCGGATCAGCCTCCAGACGCACCGCCATGCCATACCGCGCCTCGATCTGTGCAATATGCTCGCGCTTCATGTTCATCAGGAAGTTGACGATGCTGACCGGAGCCTTCACCAAGACTTCGCGCGAACGTCGCCTCACACCCTCTTCTTCCAACTGACGGAGGATGGTCAGGCCAACACTGTCATCCGACCGGATAAGCCCGGTGCCGTGGCACGATGGACACGGCTGGGTGGACGCTTCCAGCATGCCTGGACGCAACCGCTGACGGCTCATTTCCAATAACCCGAAACCCGAAATGCGGCCCACCTGAATGCGGGCGCGGTCGGTCTTGAGGCGATCCTTGAAACGCTTCTCGACGGCAGCGTTGTTCTTCCGCTCTTCCATGTCGATGAAGTCGATCACGATCAAGCCAGCGAGGTCGCGAAGCCTAAGTTGACGCGCGACTTCCTCCGCCGCTTCAAGGTTGGTCTTTAGCGCGGTTTCCTCAATAGAGGCTTCCTTGGTCGCCTTGCCGGAGTTGACGTCGATGGCGACCAGCGCTTCGGTCACGCCGATCACGATGTAGCCGCCGGACCTGAGTTGGACGACCGGATTGAACATTCCGCCCAGGTAACTTTCCACCTGGTAGCGGGCGAAAAGCGGCATCGGGTCGCCGTAGTGCTTCACGTTCTTGGCGTGCGACGGCATGATCATCTTCATGAAGTCCTTGGCGGTCCTATATCCGTGCTCGCCTTCCACCAGAACCTCTTCGATCTCACGGCTGTACAGATCGCGGATCGACCGCTTGATCAGGTTGCCTTCCTCGTAAATCTGCGCTGGCGCGATGGACTTCAGCGTCAACTCGCGGATCTGCTCCCACATGCGTTGCAGATACTCGTAGTCGCGCTTGATCTCCGTTTTTGTGCGCTTGGCTCCGGCGGTGCGAATGATCAGACCAGCACCCGTCGGCACCTCGATCTCGCCCGCGATTTCCTTGAGCTTCTTGCGGTCGGCTGCATTGGTTATCTTGCGGCTGATCCCGCCCCCACGCGCAGTGTTGGGCATCAGGACGCAGTATCGCCCGGCGAGGCTGAGATAGGTTGTGAGTGCGGCCCCTTTGTTGCCGCGCTCTTCCTTGACGACCTGCACCAGAAGGATTTGGCGCACCTTGATGACTTCTTGGATTTTATAGCGACGCTGCCGTTGGCGACGTGGACGTCGGATTTCCTCAGCCGTATCGTCATCGGCGACAGCTTCGATCGTTTCGTCTGTTTCGGAGGCATGTTCCGCAGCGTTATAGGGCTGCTCCTCGCTCTCGCTGCCGTCATCGCCTTCGACATCGACGACATCCATGCCCGGAATATCCCGCGCCTCGGCACCGTCTTCCGTCTTATCGGTAGGTTCCTCCGGCGCAGCAGTCTCCGCCTCGCCAGCCTCCGCAGCCTCGGGAGCAGCTTCCGCGTCAGCCTCGGCCTCGCCTTCGGCTGGTGCCTCGGTGGTTACCGTCTCATCCTTGGTTTCGGTCGAAGCCGCCTTGCTCCGTGACCGCCGCCGCCGCCGTTTTGGCCGCTCCTCTTCCTCGGCTTCTTCCCGGGCGATGGCCATTTCTTCGGCGATCAGAGCTTCGCGGTCGGCAACAGGGATCTGGTAGTAGTCCGGATGAATTTCCGAGAATGCGAGAAATCCATGCCGGTTGCCGCCATAATCGACAAACGCGGCCTGAAGCGACGGTTCGACTCGCGTTACCTTGGCGAGATAGATGTTCCCGGAGAGCTGGCGCCTGTTTTCAGACTCAAAGTCGAATTCCTCGACCTTGTTTCCGTCCACCACCACGACACGGGTCTCCTCCGCGTGGGTGGCATCGATAAGCATCTTCTTTGACATTGTGACTTTCCGCGCAACACCAAGCCTTGACCGGGTGGGGCCAAGCCATTGCTGTTGCGACTTAATTTGGGGGCGACGAGATGCGGCATAGCCAACAGCGAGAGACCCGTCCGTGACGGGGAAACGCTCGGATGATCCCACGCGCGCGTCATCGCGGTTCTTACTCCGACGCCCCTTGAGGCGTCCGTTCATGGCCCGGCGGAGGTCTCTCGCAGCGCGGGCAATTCCATTGTGGCCATTTGGCCATTCAATGCCGGACCAGCGACCGGAACGAGCCGGTTAACAATCTGGAACAGCGAAACTTTTCAAGCCGACGGCCCAAACAAACCGGGCGCAGTCGCTCGTGGATCAACATAAGGGCGGACACATGCCAATTACAATGATGAATTTCCACAACCTCGAAATCGAGCCTTTTTGCAGATCAAATCGAGACGCGAAAACCTTCCGGTAATGCGGAACCGCAGGACCGACACAGCACAATCGTCACATTCTCAGCGGGTCGTGATTTTTCCAACCTTTGCTGCGGTCCTCACCAGAGGTCCGCGGCCACAGTTCCAACGACCGCGAAACGGTCACGCCCGAGCGGTCGAACCACGACTGCCTCCCCTTCAGCCAAGTCGATGCCGGTGGCATCGGATATGTTGCTGCTATGCGCGATCAGAGCCAGGTTAGGCATCTCGAAAGGGGTCGTTAATAGCTTGCGCAAATGTGCAACACGCCCAGATCGATTGCCGCCCGCGTTCGACGTGCTGATCAGGTTGCGGTCGATGTCGAACCGTCCGAAGGCAATTTCCGCCATATCCATGCAGCGAAAGAA
>CAJHYE010000109.1_pt1 | contig 14492 bp, 10 predicted proteins | sample 9198651 | NCBI WGS metagenome assembly CAJHYE01 (sample SAMEA7708366, study PRJEB35096) | sediment metagenome | biome: marine neritic benthic zone biome [ENVO:01000025]; feature: sediment [ENVO:00002007]; material: shallow marine sediment [ENVO:03000034] sea grass bed [ENVO_01000059] ...
ACGGCGGTTACGTCACCGGCAAAAGCCGATGCTCTTAAGTCTCTCGGCGCCTCGGATTGCATTGGGCGCGATGATGTCCCCGAGGCACGTCACTTCGAACTTGCGATAGATCTTGCCGGAGGTCTCGGCTGGCCCGGCCTTATCAACGCGCTCAAAACCGGCGGACGTTACGCTGTTGCGGGCGCGGTGGCCGGAGCGGACGTGCCGCTCGATCTCCGCGATCTTTACTTGAAGGACCTGTCGTTCTTCGGATGCACCGGTCTCGACGACGGCGTTTTCGCTGGACTTGTGCGCTGGATCGAGGCGGGAGATATCAAACCTCTCCTCGCGGAGACCTTCGCCTTGCAGGACATCCGGGACGCGCAAGCGGCGTTCTTGGAACGCGACCACATCGGCAAGATCGGCTTGTCGATCGATGAAACAAAAGCCTGACATGTTCACGACGGCTGACATAGAGAAGGAGACGCCATGCCTGTGCTGACCACCCATGTGGGCTCCCTGCCCCGCACCCAGACCGTCGTCGATTACATCTTCGCGCGCGAGCGGAAGGAACCCTATGCCGAAGCCGATTTCGATGCGGCGATGAGTGCGGCCGTGATGGAAACGGTTGGCAAGCAGAAAGAAGCCGGCGTCGATATCGTCTCCGACGGGGAAACGTCGAAGATCTCCTACGCCACTTATGTCAAGGATCGCTATACAGGCTTCGACGGCGACAGCCCCCGGAATGCACCAGCCGATTTAAAGCTCTTTCCCAAGTATCTGGAACGGCTGGCAAATGACGGTGGAACCCCGCAGTATGCCCGGCCAATGTGCGTGGGCGAAGTCACATCCAAGGGTCAGGGCGAGTTGCAGAAGGATATCGCAAATTTGCAGGCCGCGATGACTGCACATGGGGTCGAGCGCGGCTTCATGAATGCCGCATCGCCCGGGGTGATCTCGCTGTTTCTGCAGAATGATTACTACCCTACGCGGGAAGCTTATCTGGCAGCATTGGCCGACGCGATGAAGGCGGAATATGAGACCATCGTCGGCGCCGGTCTGGAGCTACAGCTCGATTGCCCGGATCTCGCGCTCTCGCGGCACATGCTGTTCTCCGATCTCTCCGACGAAGACTTCCTGAAGGTCGCCGGTGCCCATGTCGAGGCGCTGAATCACGCACTTGCCGATGTGCCCGCGGAAAAGGTCCGCGTCCACATCTGCTGGGGCAATTACGAAGGTCCGCATGTCTGCGACATCCCGATGGCGAAGATGTTCGACACGCTGATGTCGACAAGAGCGCGTTATGTTCTGTTCGAAACCTCGAACCCCCGCCACGGGCACGAATGGTCGGTGTTCCGGGACCGTGCGAGCGACATTCCGGAGGGCAAGGTGCTCGTGCCGGGCGTCGTGGATACGACCACGAATTTCGTCGAGCATCCGGAACTCGTGGCCCAGCGGATCGCGCGCTTTGTCGATTTCGTCGGCGAGGACCGCGTGATCGCGGGCAGCGATTGCGGCTTCGGGACATTCGCCGGTTTTGGAGCCGTTGACCCGGATATCGCCTATGCCAAACTTGCCGCATTGTCCGACGGAGCGCGGATCGCGGCACAGTAATCACCGGCCATAGTCCCTTCTTATGAGCTGAGCACTCCGGGGGAAGATCAAAGCGACGAGGGCTGCACCGAAGGTACGGCAGCATCCAAGCAGAATTTCCAGGTTAGCTTTGCGCTGACCGGTCAGCCGCCCGGCAGTTTCCACGCCGCTGTCACGCGCGCGCCATCCCTCAGAACCGTGAACTCCGCGCCTTCCGCACCGCTTTGTACCAGCGTATTGAAGGCCGTCTCGACAGCCGCCGGGTCGATCAAGCCGTTTGCAGCCACGGTGTTTCCGACGATGCGATCGCCCACTTGCAGGTCAGTTTTCGCGAATCCGAGTGACTTCACCCTTGTAACCCAGCCGTCGCTTTCCCTGGCCGTGATCAGAAGACTGCCATCGGCCAGACGGGTTTTCCGCACAACCGGAATGGCCAATTCATCCCGGTCAAGGACACCGGTCGCGGGGTTGTTGAAGCGTACGGTCGCGCGGGCGTAGCCGTCGGGGTCGATGGTCAGCGCGCCCAGTACATGTTCCGACAAACTCGCATCAACCTGTATCCTTTCGCCGTTGAAAGCGTAAAGTATCACGCCCTCCGCCAACCAGGACCCCGTCACCGACAGATCAGCATCGGGCGCAATTTCCGTGACAACGAAGACATCCGCTGACGGCATCTTCTTTGCCGTCGACTGAAACGGCATTTCGACATCCCAATGCGAATAGCTCACCCGGGTCGTCAGGGGGTGGTCACCCAATTTCAGGACGGGTGCGGTCGTCTCCGCGACGACACCCATGATCGCGGTGAGGCTGTCGCTTGGGACCGCCTGGTCAAGCGACGGCAAGGCGACATTCAGTGGATCGAAGGCGGTGGGTGCGACGGCAGAAAGTGCCAGTTCCGGGGGCGGTGCCGAAGCCGGTGATGGGGCCGCGGGCATCTCGGGCAGTTTTCTGGCAGTCACCGGCACGAGAAGTTCGGCCACGGTGTCTGGCCGTACGATACCGGCAACCCGCGGCAGGCTGCCTGAAGTATTGGACCGCGGCGCTCTAAAATCGCGTTCGGTTGCTAGTGCCACGCGCTGTCCGATTTCGGGCGGCGTGCCGAAAGCAAGTTCCGGCAGAGCTGGCGGCGATACAGCAGTGCTTGTGCCAAGCGCGATCCCAGTCTCGGGTGCAGTGTCCAGCAGTGCCGTTGCCGATATGTCAGACGCAGGAGCTGCAGGTCGGGCTGTCGCTTTGATTTGGGCAAGACTTGCAAGAAAAGGCGGGACTTCTTCAATCGCCTCCAGGGCCGGGGCAGCGGGCACAAGCGGCAAGTCGCCTGAACGCGGCGTTGTTGCCAGAGCGGCAATTGCCCGATTAGGCCGTGCGATGGGCGCATCCACGCGAGGCACAGTCACGGCAGCCGCATCGGCAATCAACGAACCAGTTGCTTCCGGTTGCGGCTTTGCCACCAAGGCGTCCGGTCCAATGGAGGTGTCAGAAGCGGCTAGCTCAGGCGGTGTCGCGTCGTCCCTGAACTGCATCGCCAGAAATGCGGACCCGGCGATCAACGCCAATCCGGCAGCGCCCGCGGCGATCAGCCGTTTGTCCCCGGTCACTCTTGCAAAGGTGTCACTGACCGTGAGGTCGTCGAACACTGACAGGCTTTCCAGCACGGCTGAGGCGGGCCCCGCAACCGCAGAAACCGCACGGGTTTTGGGTGGCGTGATCCGGTCGATCCACTCCTGCGCTGATTGAATCCGGTTTTCAGGCAGGACCGACAGCGCCTTGTCCATCGTCTTGAGAAACCGCATTGGATACCCGGTGACGGTCCCGGCCAGAGGTTTGTAAGGATCCGGTTTCTTGGCGGCCAGAGCAGCGAGACGAGATTGCCCGTCTACCGGTGCTTCGCCGGAGATCAGATGATACATCGAGGCGGCAAAGGAGTAGAGATCGCTGAAAGTGCCTTGCGGGCTGCCCGCAATGTAAAACTCCTGGGGCGAGTACCCGTCCTTCACGAACTTCATCTTCGACAGCTTGCGCTGCGCCTGTTGCACATGTTGGCGTGCGGCCCCGAAGTCGATCAGCATCGGCTTCCCGCCCGGTTCGATCAGGATGTTGTCGGGGGAGATATCGCGATGCAACATACCCATGTCGTGCACGTAGCGGATAGCGTCCAGCATCGTGCGCGTCAGCGCTCTAACCTCTTTCGGCGGCAGGCGCTCGTTGCTGTCGAGCAAGTCTAGTAGGTCCGGCCCGTCGATGAAATCCATGGCCATATACGCCGTGTCGTTCTCTTCAAAAATCTGGTGCACATGGACGATGTTGTCGTGTTTCACGTTGGCCAGGTTGTGCGCCTCGATCACGAAGTGGCGCACGATGCCGTCAAGCTCGTCCTTGTTCTTGGGATTGCGCGACGCCATCGCCTTGCCGCGGCGATAGACCATTTCGCTGGGGAAACATTCCTTGATGACGATCTTCCGGCCAAGACTGTCGCGGGCGACATAGGTGATCCCGAAGCCGCCGCAATTCAGGTAATCCTCTATTGTGTATTGTCCGAGAAGAAGGGTCGTCCCTGCAGGCAGGAAGTGAAGTTCGCCGTCACCGGATTTGCTCTTGCCGACTTCCGCGTCACGGAATTTCTGCAGGTCTACGACTTCATTTTGCTGCATGTGCCACCCCAATGCGGTTCACCCAGTTGCGTTGTGCCGGATTGGTAAACGATTGGTTTACGGCATTTTTGTGATCATACCTTGGCACTTTTGGGAATGCGGTGCCGCGGACACGCACGGAAGCCCTTGATTGTCAGCAAGAACTCGCGACACGCCGAATACGGCGCGAAAAGGGCAGCGGGCAGAAGGCGCACGTCACGCCCGGAAATCATTGTTTCCGCTGCTGAATTAATCGCTGCCTTTCCCGGGGCAAGCGCTGAGAGCCAGAGCGCCTTGACTGTCAGTTTGGGATCGGAGTGAAGCGACCATCTTTGTACTCGTGCTTGGGACGAACCCAGATTTGCCCGTCCCTGTCATCATAAATCACGACAACCGTCCGATCAGGCTCCCAAATGCCTTCGAATAACACGCGATACATTCCACCTTTCCGGTGCAAATGAGTTGGTTGCCACCCGGCATCATTCATATCGTCAGCACCGAACCAAGAATATCGTTGGGGCGATAGGTCGTGCAGCCCTTGCAGCCCTGTTCAAAGGCTTCAAGATACACCCTTTCAAAATCTTCGAAAGCAATGTCCGCAGGGCAGTTCACCGTCTTCGAGATGCCGGTGTCGATCCAGCGCTGAGCGGCAGCCTGCATTGCGATGTGGTCCGGTGGGCTGAGATCGGCGACACTCACGAAGGCATCCGGCAATGGCGCATCCGCACCGTGGATTTGTTTAAAGAGCCAGACCGCATAGTCCTCGATACGTTCGCTCCGCGCCGCGCCATCGGGTCCAACGATCTTGCGGTTGAAGGCGGTGGCAAAAACGGGCTCGATACCCGACGACACGTTGCCCCCGAAGAGCGATGTGGTTCCGGTCGGCGGCAAGGTGGTCAATACGCCGTTCCTGAGCCCGAAGGCGGCAATTTGCCCCCGCACCTCCGGGTCGAGGTTCGCTAGCGCCGGTTGCGACAGGTGCTTGCCCGCCTGAAAGAGCGGGAACGGCCCACGCTCGGCCGCGAGCCGCGCTGACGCCGCATAGGCGGCATTCTTGATCCGGCCAAGCCACCGTTCGACCAGTAGGATCGCCTTCTCAGACCCGTAGCGCACATTGTGCATGATCAGTGCGTCGCCGAGCCCTGTCAGGCCGACGCCGATCCGGCGCTTGTTCCTGGCCTCCCAGCGCTGCGCAGGGATTGGATAGCGGCTGATATCGATCACGTTGTCCAACATGCGCACGGCGGTGCTGACCAGCGCGTCGACCTGATCGAGATCGAGTGCCGCGTCATTGGTAAAGGGGTGTCTTACAAGGCGGGCCAGATTGACCGATGCGAGCGGGCAAGCCCCGTTGGGCGGCAGCGGTTGCTCGGCACAGGAATTCGTGGCCGCCACAGTTTCGAGATAGCCAAGCGGGCTTTCCCGGTTGATCCGATCGATGAAAAGCACACCCGGTTCCGCAGCGGCATATGTTTGTGCCATGATCTTTTGCCAAAGTGCGCGGGCAGAGATTGCGCGAACAGCTTCGCCTCGCCATTTCAGGGGCCAGTCCTGATCCGCTTCGACCGCTGCCATGAGCCGGTCCGTGACCAGTACCGACATATTGAAGCGGTTGAGGCGTGCCCGCTGTGATTTGGCCGCGATGAATTCCTCGATATCCGGATGATCACAGGCGAGCGTGGCCATCATGGCTCCGCGCCCCGTGCCGGAGACAAGCATCTTGCAGACCGCGTCGGCAATCTCCATCGCCGCGATGGGACCGGCGGCAGGGCAATCGAGCCCGCGCACATGAGTCCCCTTGGGCCGAAGTGTCGAAAAATCGAACCCAATGCCTCCACCCATCTGCATGGTCAGGGCCGCATCCCGCATGGTGTCCATGATGCCATTAAGGGCATCCGGAAGCGTCCGCATCACGAATGTGTTGAAAAGCGTCACGTTCCGCATTGTTCCGCAGCCCGACAAGATCCGTCCTGCCGGAAGCAGCCGAAACCCGGACATCGCCGCGAAGAACTGTCGCGCGTGGACGGTACGGAGGTCTTCTGTCTCCGCTTCCGCCAAGCCGAGCGCAACCCTGCGCCATGTGTCTTGCACGGTGCGATCGACGGTCTGCCCTCCCGACACATACCGGTACTTCTGCTGCCAAATCTGTTCCGCGATGGATTGTTCGAAATGCGCATCGGCGACATTGGAAATGTCCGACATCAACATGGGCCCGACCCTTTTGATTGCGGTTGAAAATTAACGGAATTTTCTCCCTGTTCTGGGTCGTCAGACTTTCAGTTCAGCGTCCGTCCGTCAAAAAATTCTGCATTTAATATTAATAGCTTATCTTATGATAACTTTTGATCTCTTGGTCTTAAGAAATTCGGGAAAGCACTCTCATGACCGGCCATAAGAGGCAGGCTTAAGCATGTATTCATCGGCTGGCACTAGCCTGCGAAGGCTCAATCATCAGAGGTTACAATGATTAAACTATTTGCCTGTCTCGGATCGGGGAATTGCTTCAAGCCCTGGCTTGCGATGACCCAACTTGGCGTTCCGTTCGAGCTTGTTCTGATCGATGTACTCCAAGGGGAACAGAAGGCACCGGAATATCTGCAGATCAATCCGCTGGGCGTTGTTCCGTTCTTGCTCAGCGAAACCGGGCAAGGCATCGGCGAAAGCAATGCCATGTTGTGGTACCTGGCAGAAGGGACGGCGCTGATGCCGGTCACGCCCGCTGCGCGCGCCGAAGCCTTGCAATGGATGTTCTTCGAGCAGTCAAAGCTGGAACCCTTTATTTCCCCTGCCCGCTTCTTCACGACCATCCTGCCGGATCAGCGGGAAGCACGGTCCATCGAGATCGCTCAATGGCAGCTCAAGGCGGAATCTGGGCTTGCCCGGCTAGACGCGCATCTGGCTGGGCGACAGTTCATGCTGGAGGATGGTTATTCCATCGCCGATATCGCGGTTTTCGGGTACGTTCACGTGCTGGAAGAAGCCGGCTTGAGATTGGCGGATTATCCGGCGATCGCTCGTTGGATCGGGACCGTCTCGAAAACTGAGGATTTCCGCCCGCTCGCTTCACTCGGCGCGCGGTCCGAGCGCGCGGCCTGACCGCGTCAGGTGAATGTGATGACACGGGCCAAAGACAGCCTTTCACACTTGCCGACGCCGGCGAACCCTTCCGTCCTGAAGGGCGTAGGCGACGATTTCTCGTTCGCTCATCATTTGCAGACGCCGGTCTGGGTCTTCGATATCGATAGGCACCGCGTCACCCATGCCAACGCAGCTGCATGCACGCTTTGGCGTGCCGAGCATGAGGCTGAGTTGCTGGCACGCGAATTCGAAAGCGGCATGTCATCGACCGTTCAGAAGCGCCTCAAGCAGTATCAGTCTGACTTCGAGGACGGCGCCGTCTTCAATGAGATGTGGACACTCTATCCCAAGGGGGCGCCTGTCAGTGTACAGGTCCATTACTCTGGTTTTCGCTTGCCCGACCAGCGCTTGGCTTTGCTGTGCGAAGGCAGCTACATGCAGGATGATACGCCTGACAATCTGCGTAGCGCCGACGCATTGCTGCACACGGATGTCATGATCTCCCTCTTTTTGCGGAACGGACGCCCGCTTTACATGAATCCCGCCGCACGCAACGCGGCAATCAATTCCGATCAGACATTTCCCGACCTCTTCGTCGATGGGCGCGACCACGACATCCTTCTGTTCGAGCTTGATCGCCGGGGGGAGCATTCGATCGTCGCCAAGGTCTACACCGCGCAAGGTCTGCGTTGGCACAATCTTTCTGCCAAGGTCTGCACAGATGCCGTCACCGGCGACCCGGCTTTGCTTGTGACGGCAAACGATGTCTCGGAACTCAAGAACGCGCGCGACCAGGCTCGCTATCTTGCCAATCGCGACCAGTTGACCGGCTGCTTCAACCGATCATTCCTGCAGCAACGTGTTGGCGAACTGGCTGAGTTTCGACCGAAGCGGTGCGCCATCCTGTTTTTCGACGTCGATCGCTTCAAGCAGATCAACGACCGTTTCGGGCATGAAATGGGTGACTGTGTGCTCAAGACGCTTGCAGACCGCACGAAATCCATGATCGAAAAAACGGATGTTCTCTCGCGGCTCGGCGGCGACGAATTTGTTATCCTTTTTGAAGGCATCTCCGATGAGGGTTCGTGCGAAGACATCGCCAACCAGTATCTGGAAGCATTGCGGGAACCGATCCATCAGAACTCCACTTGGCTCAATCCCACTGTCAGCATGGGGCTGACCTTCTTCACACCAGGAGAGAGCAGTTTCACCAACGTCCTGAGTGAAGCCGACATTGCGCTTTATGCCTCCAAGGTTGCCGGGCGCAACTGTTTGACCGTCTTCAATGAAGCCCTTGGCGCGGCTGCCAAGGAGCGTGACCGCATCGAATTCGACCTCAAGGCCGCCATCGAGCGCGAGGAGTTCGTTCTGTATTACCAGCCACGGATCGACTTGGCGTCAAAGCGCATCCTTTCGGTGGAAGCATTGGTGCGCTGGCAACACCCCGAGCGCGGATTGATCCTGCCCGGTGATTTCATTTCGGTATGTGAGGAAACCGGTTTGATCGAAGCACTGGGCCGGATCGTGTTAGCTGCAGGACTGAGACAGGTTCAGGACTGGCACGACGACGGGACGCACATGAGCATGTCGATCAACATCTCGCCGACACAGTTCAACGACCCGCTCCTTATGGAGACCCTCAAGGAATTTGCATCTCGCCCGGACTTTCCAGCGCATCGTGTCGAACTGGAGATTACCGAGAACGTGCTGATCGGAAACCAGGAGCTTTTGGCACGAAAGCTGTATGACATTGCCGAACTAGGCTATCGGATCGCGATTGATGACTTTGGTGTCGGCTATTCGAACTTGTCCTATATTTCCAACTTCCCGGTCCACTGCATCAAGATTGACCGGTCCTTTATTGGCCAGCTTCCGGATTCCGGTCCGGTGGTGTCGCTGATCCTGACCCTGGCGCGGCAAATCGGGGCCACTATCGTCGCTGAAGGAGTGGAAACGCTCGCTCAGGCAGGCTGGCTTTCAAAGCAGAATTGCGACCAGGCCCAGGGCTTTCTCTATTACAAACCGATGCCCTTTCAAGATCTTACCGCTGTCCTCGCAGCGGACGGCCGGCAGGGCGAGCGCACTGTCGGGTAAAGATACTCTGCACCGAATTGATTGTTTGCGCGCGGAAAGAATTGTGTAAAGATGGTGTAAAGGTGACCCAGCATCAACTTGCTGGTGGGAGGAGCCCTATGAGCAGTCGATCGATACGCAACATGGAGGAGTTTGCGGCGATCATCGGAATATCGCGGCCGACACTCTCCAAATACTTCCACGACCCGGACAGCGTGCGCCAAAGCACCCGTGCCCGGATCGAAGCCGCCGTCGAGCGTTACGATTACCGCCCGAACATTTACGCCATGAACCAGAACCGCAAACTGACCAAGAATGTCGGCATTGTGGTTCCCTATCTGGCCGACCCGTTTTTTGCTGAGATCGTGCGCGTGATCGAACGGCAATGCATCTCCGCCGGGTTTTCTCCGTCGCTCTTCAGTTCGCATGGTGAAAAGGAGCTGGAAAAAGACATCCTCGATGCCTTGCGATCGCTAAAACCGGCCGGTGTCCTTTTGGCACCCTTGGGTCGCGAATCGGACAAGTCCGCCATCGAAGCGTTTTGCAGGCACGTGCCCACAGTCCTGTTCGACAGCAACATCGAAGGCATGGGAGAAGCGTTTGTCGGGTCGGACAACCACAGTTTCGTTTCCCAGACCGTGCAGTATCTCAACCGGACCGGTGAACCACCCAGCTTCTTCGAGATCCGCAACGCGGCAAACCCAAACGCCAACAAACGGCGCAAAGCCTATCTCGACACCATGCAGGAGCTTGGTCTTGAACCCCACCTGATCCAGATCGATGGCGAAGGCTGGGCTTTCGAAAAAGTCGGCCTCGAGGGCGGGCTAAGGGTCCTTGAAGACGGCACGCTGCGGACAAACACGGTATTGTGCAGCAATGACCGTCTTGCGATCGGCTTTCTCGCAGCCTGCTATGAAAGCGGCAAAAGGGTCGGCCGTCACGAAGGCAGCGACCTTCGCGTTGCCAGCCACGACGATCACCCGTTTTCGAAATTCACCTGTCCGTCGCTGACGACCGCTGCGCATGATTACGCGGCTGTCTCCGACTGTTCGGTTGAAACGCTCTTCCGACTCATTGAAAGTGGGGGGCAACTGTCGGATCGCACCGAGACACTGTTCCCCGCCCGCCTGATCATGCGGGAATCGGCTTAAACTACTACAAAATTATCGCGCGTAAATTTTTGATTGACACCGCGTCAAATTTTGGGGTTAATGATTTCAGACATAACATCCAACATTGGGAGGAATACGGATGTATCTAAAGAACGCACTTCGTGCGGCAACCGCTATGTCGCTGATCGCGACCGGTGGTGCTCTTGCTGACAGCCACGCAAAATCACTGACGATCGCGATCGTGAACAACGGTCACATGATCAACATGCAGAAGGTGGCCGAAGCCTACACCGAAGAAACCGGCGTCCAGTTGAACTGGGTTTCGCTGGAAGAAGGCGTCCTGCGCGAGCAGGTCACCTCGGACACCGCAACCGGTGGTGGCCAGTATGACGTCATCAACATTGGTATGCAGGAAGCTCCGATTTGGGGTGCTGCCGGCTGGATCGAGCCGCTCGAATTCAGTGCAGATTACGATGTCGATGACATCCTGCCCCCAATGCGCGAAGGCCTCAGCCACGACGGCACGCTTTATGCGGCTCCGTTCTATGGCGAAAGCTCGATGGTCATGTACCGCAAGGACCTGGCCGATGCCGCTGGCGTTTCGATTGCAGACAATGACAGCTGGGAAAACGTGAAGACCGCCGCGGCTGCCATGCACGACCCGGACAACGGCGTTTATGGCGCCTGCCTGCGCGGTAAGCCGGGCTGGGGTGACAATGCTGCCTTCATCACCACGGTCGCCAACTCGTTCGGCGCCGCCTGGTTCGACAAGGACATGAAGCCGCAACTCGACTCGCCTGAGTGGAACGCTGCGATCAACTTCTATGTCGACCTGCTCAGCAACTACGGCCCTCCCGGTTCGGAAGGCAACTCGTTCAACGAGATCCTCGCACTCTACAACGAAGGCAAGTGCGGTCTCTGGATCGACGCCACCATCGCTGCTTCGTTCCTCGAAGTAGACGGTGTGGCCTACGCACAGTCGCCGAACGCCGGTAACCCAGTTGGCGCAAACTGGCTCTGGGCTTGGGCAATGGCTGTTCCCAGCGGAACGCCGAATGCCGACGAAGCCAAAGCCTTCATCGAGTGGGCGACCTCGAAAGAGTACGTCCAAGCTGTTGGCAACCACCCCGAGTTTGGGTGGGGTTCGGTTCCGACCGGTCAGCGCGCTTCGACCTACGCCCTTCCTGAGTTCCAGGCCGCAGCCAAGTTTGCTGAAGCCGAAATGAAGGCCATCGACTCTGCCGCTCCCGGCGCAACCGACCTGAAGCCCTACGTTGGCGTCCAGTTCGTCGCGATCCCCGAGTTCCCGCAGATCGGCGTGATCATGGGGCAGGAAATGGCTGCTGCTCTAACCGGTGCCAAGTCGGTTGAAGAGGCTCTGGCTGCAAGCCAGGAAGCCGCCGACGCGATCATGCGTGAAGCTGGCTACTACTAATCAGTAGTGCTGTAGAACTAGGCAAGGCGCGTCACATTCGCGCCTTGCCACAAAATGAAAGCGCCGCTTCCCGACCATTTCTCAGGTCTGAACCGCGACGCACCGAAATCGATAATTCGCAAAAGATCGCTCAAGGCGAACCTGCAATCTCGCTGGGGTAATGAAGTCATGTCTAACAGAACGCTCCCTCGCCTCCTGCAATCACCGGCCGTCGTGCTGCTATTGATTTGGATGCTGGTCCCACTATCGATGACCCTGTACTTTTCGTTCATCCGCTACGTGTTGAACAGCCTGCGCCGTCCGGAATGGACAACGCCATCGATCAGCAACTGGCGCGGTTTCGGAAACTACGATTTCGTGATGAACAACAAGGACTTCTGGTTTGCCATCCAGAACAGTCTCCTCATCGTCTGCAGCATCCTGTTTCTGACCGTGATCCTGGGCATCCTGATCGCCGTCCTGATCAACAGTGCTTTCCCCGGTCGTGGGATCGTACGGGTGCTGCTGATCTCACCGTTTTTTGTGATGCCTGCAGTTAACGCCGTTTTGTGGATCAACATGATCCTCGACCCGGTACTGGGCCTGCAAGGCATCGCTGTGGGCGGGATCAACGGAATTATCGACGGCTTGCGCGATGCCCCACTGATCGGTTGGTTCTTCTCACTCTGGCCCGAACTTGAGCCGATCTCGTTCCGCGCCACGCAGACGTCAGCCTATGCCGTGATCATCATGGTGACCTGGCAATGGACGCCCTTCGCAGTCCTGATCTTTATGACATCGCTGCAATCCGAGGATCAGCAACAGAAAGAGGCGGCGATCCTAGACGGTGCCGGCACGTGGTCGCAATTCCGTTTCCTGACGCTTCCACATCTCGGTCGCCCGATTGCAATCGTGGTGATGATCCAGGCGATCTTCCACCTGTCGCTTTATGCCGAGATCGAGATCGTGAGCCGGGGCAACGGGAACAAGAACTTGCCCTACCTGATTGGTGAATTTGCCAACAACAACATTGGCGCTGCAAGCGCCACAGGCATCTTCGCAGTTATTCTCGCCAACATCGTAGCGATCTTCCTGCTGCGCATGATTGGCAAGACGTTGATGGATTAAAGGACCGGACCTATGGCCATTGTCGCACAATCCTCCAAATACGGAAAAACAGGCCGGACCATTCTGGCCTGGACTGTCGGACTTCTGTTCTTCTTCCCGATCTTCTGGTTGCTCCTGACCAGCTTCAAGACTGACGCTGATGCTGTGAAGCCGGAGTTTCTGTTCTTCTTCACGCCCACCCTCGAAAACTACCTCAACATGACCGAGAACTACGACTACTGGCGGTTTGCCACGAACTCGGTCATCACGTCAGTCTTTGCGACGATCTTTACACTGGTCGTCGGTATTCCGTCAGCCTATGCGATGGCCTTCAACCCAAGCCGACACACCAAGGACGTGCTGATGTGGATGCTGTCGACGAAGATGCTGCCTGCGGCCGCGGTGCTCTATCCGATGACGTTCCTGACGAAGAACTTCCTTGGAATTTTCGACACGCATTTCCTGCTGATCATCGTGCTTAGCCTGATTAACCTGCCCATCGTGATCTGGATGCTCTTCACCTACTTCAAGGAAATCCCGAAAGAGATCATTGAGGCCGGCAAGATGGACGGCGTCAACACGTGGGGCGAAGTGAAGGAAATCCTTGTCCCACTCGCCTGGGGAGGTATCGCGTCGACCGCTTTGCTTTGCTTCATCTTCTGCTGGAACGAGGCGTACTGGACCGTGCGCCTGACCACAACAGATGCCGCCACGCTATCCAAGCTGATCGAAGGCAACCGCGCGCCCGAAGGCCTGTTCTTCGGTCGCCTATCCGCCGTATCGGCAGCCGCCGTTGGGCCCATCGTTGTGCTGGGCTGGTTCTGTCAAAAGCAACTTGTCCAAGGCCTGACCTTCGGCGCCGTGAAATAGGGGAAACTCATGGGACGCATCGTACTGGAAGAAGTCACCAAATCGTTCGGCGAAACGCAGGTGATCCCGCCGTTGAACCTGACAATCGAAGACGGCGAGTTCGCAGTTTTCGTCGGCCCCTCGGGCTGTGGCAAGTCGACCCTTCTGCGCCTGATCGCAGGCCTGGAAGACACCACGTCCGGCAAGGTGATAATCGACGGTGAGGACGTGACGGAAGTATCTCCGTCGAAGCGAGGCTTGGCCATGGTGTTCCAGAGCTACGCGCTTTACCCGCACATGACAGTCCGGAAGAACATTGCATTCCCGATGCGAATGGCCGGCATGAGCGTAGCCGAGCAAGAGCAGCGTATTTCGGCTGCGGCGGAATCGCTGAACCTCACGGATTACCTCGACCGGAAACCCGGTCAGCTTTCGGGCGGTCAGCGCCAGCGGGTCGCTATCGGCCGGGCTATTGTGCGAGACCCTTCAGCGTTCTTGTTTGACGAGCCTCTCTCGAACCTGGATGCGGCATTGCGGGTTGGCATGCGTCTTGAGATCAGCGAGATGCATGAGCGCATGCAGACCACCATGATCTACGTGACACATGACCAGGTCGAGGCCATGACAATGGCCAACAAGATCGTCGTTCTGCGCGCC
>CAJHYE010000248.1_pt1 | contig 14484 bp, 11 predicted proteins | sample 9198651 | NCBI WGS metagenome assembly CAJHYE01 (sample SAMEA7708366, study PRJEB35096) | sediment metagenome | biome: marine neritic benthic zone biome [ENVO:01000025]; feature: sediment [ENVO:00002007]; material: shallow marine sediment [ENVO:03000034] sea grass bed [ENVO_01000059] ...
GGGCGACCGGTTTTCTCGGATTCCTGGTTGATCTTGCGGATCACCCGCTCGATCAGCAAATGCCCGTCCTTCGGTCCCGCTTGCAGGCCGTAAGACAGGTTGATGATGACAGGAAACGCACCGCCTTCGGGCAGATCGCAGGCCTTCCAGATGCGGTCAGCACGGTCGATGATGTATTCGATGGCGTGTAGCGCGAAGAATTCGAGGAAGTTTCCGGACGCCCCCATCGACGTGTTGGGCGGCAGCCCAACGGCAATGATCGGCAAGCGGCGTCGGTGCTCATCCTCGTGGCTGTGACGGAGGTCGTACCCGGCGGCGAGATCCGTGACCATCGTGCCATGTGTCGCGTTGTTCTCGAGCCTGCGGTCGCCCCGCGGCGAGAAGAACTGGCTGGCATCCGCGCGCCGGTCGAAATCCGCCTCATCCACGGCACCGGCAGCGACCGCGCGAAACATGAGCTGGTCGATTTCGGTCCGGAACAATTCGCGTCCGAAAGGCACCGCACTTTCCTCGCGCCAGGTGCCACCTTGCAGCCACGCAGAAAGAAAGCGCGTGCCGCCATCCAACCGCCGGAACCGCGCGTGGCTGAGGGCGATGCCGCTGTCGATTACGCCAACAACGGCGTTGTCGGCATCCGGCATCCATGTCAGCCGGATCAACGGATCGGGCACAGGGTCTGCTGTCGGGCGGGCGAAACCTGGCAGGGGTGCTGGTTGCTTATCCTTGCCGCTCAGTTCTGCCGCCATCTTGGACCGGGGAAGATCAGCGATGGACAGACCGTTCTTTTCATCCTTCCCATCGAAACTGACCAGTTTCAGCCAGTCGAAATAGGGCGAAGTGTCGTTTTTGGCCGACTTGTCCTCTTGCCAGCCTGTCCACTCGAAAGTCATAGAGCGGCCTCCTGCCATTCGTCGGCCGCTTCTTTCCAAAGCTTGCCGAAGATGGTGGTCTGATCGGGGGCTGAGCCGCCTGCAGCGTCTTCCGGAAGGTTCTCACGAAGCCAGCGCAAGGTCAGATCGAAAGGCGGATCGGGGTCGGGCACCGGTGCGAACTCGATTACTTGCAAATCCGGCCAGTCGGTGGCGCCAGTGGCGACGCGGTAAAGCGCATCGCCGAGAAGGCAGCCGATGACAGCGCCGGCAGCCGAATCGATGGGGAAATGCACGCCTGCCACGGACCGGTTGGACGCTATTCGATGCGCAAGGCGGAAGGCCATGCCCGCCATCTTGCCGTTTTCGCTGTCGACGGGAGCCGAAAGTGCCTCTTTCGGGCCCATCCCGGTCATGAGGCGCGCAAAGACGGTTGAGGCGGCAAACACCTCGATCGCGTGTCCCGACGGGTAGCTCGAATGGTCCGGCGTCTGGATCATCGGCTGAATATGGGTTGCATAATCAATCGGGCGCGGGCTGCGGCAGAAATGCTTGATTGGCATTTCCACGTGTACGGCCACGCGCTGACAGGCATAAAGCGCGGCCATCGTTTTTCTGTGCCGGTCGGACGACAGGTAGCCAAGTGCTCCGTAATAGGAAAACAAGTCGCCGGTCTGGACGAGGATTTCGTTCACCCGGTCGGTGCGAAGGTCGGAATAAGCCCGCACCATTGCCAGTTGCTGCCGGAAAACGGCGCGTTCAGGCCGGTGCAGTTTCACCAACGGCGTGCCCTTGACGGAAAGCGTTGCCTCGCCGTCCCGTCCGTCCATCGTAAATTGGGGAAACAGCATGGAGTTTGTCAGTTTCGACGTCACACCGGTCGACAGGTAATCCGTGTCGGCATCACCTTTACCCATGGGAAGCGGATTTCTGAGCGGAACTCCGTCCCAATACCCGACAATGCCGTCATAGGTTGAAATCAATGTCCAACTGAGCTGCGAGGAGCCAGGACCCCCGGCATGATCAATGCCTTGGCCCTGACCTTGTCCCTGACCTTGTCCTTGGCCCTGACCTTGTCCCTGACCTTGTCCCTGACCTTGTCCTTGTCCTTGGCCCTGGCCCTGGCCCTGACCTTGTCCCTGACCTTGTCCTTGCTCCGGCATTCGTACACTCCTTCACAGCCTTCTTCGACCAGACTGCGAAGAAATGGCCGCGTCCCGCAAGCGCGCGATGCACCATTCACGGAAGATTCACACATTCGGATTTCGGGCCAATTTCTTGAAAATGTAACGCATACATGCTGAAGTTGACGCGGAGGCAACACCTGAGGGGTCATTATGGTGGTGCAGAGATCAAAATTACGAATGTTCCTTTATGGACGTTTCCGTCTGGAGACGTCTGACGGGATGGACCGCGCGCCAAAAAGCGCCAAATCGCAAGCCCTGCTGGCGCTTCTCGCCACCAGTGAAACCGGCGGACGCGGGCGGCTCTGGCTGCAAAAGCGGCTCTGGCCCGGCAAGGAAGGCGACAAGGCCTCCACCAGCCTGCGTCAGGCGTTGAGCGAAATTCGTCGTGCACTGGATGAGGACCGCGATGCATTGGAGGCAGACCGGCGCAGCGTGACGCTCGATCTGTCTCGCATCGATAGTGTTCCTGCTGCTCCGGGAGCTGAGTTTCTAGAAGGAATTCAGCTTCTGGAAGGCGATCACGGCGTCGGCGAATGGCTGGATCATCACCGCGCTGTGGCCATTCCGCAGCCTGCACCGCAAGTTTCCGGTGACACGTATGTCCAGCGCACCGTGCCCGATCGTCCGGTCGTGGCGTTCCAGACGCAAAGCGACAAGAACTCCGATCTCGGTCTGATCGAGGACATATTCGTCGATTGCGTGGCGCGCTCGATGCGCGAGACGTTGTCGGCGGATGTGCGCATCGAGGGTGTGACCGTCGATCCGAACGCCTTCCGGGTGGAAGTGCAGGCCTACCGCGGTGAAGGAGCCACGGTGGGAATCCGCAGTCGCGTGCGCCACGGTTCCCCTGATACCCTGGTGTGGTCGGGCATGACATCGACGCAATTGCACGGTGCGCCGCCGGTCGAAGACCTGCAAATCGTGTCGCTCGGAAACCAGCTTATCGATGCGCTTGCCGAAGCGATGACGGGTCATATCTCGGAAACGCAGGGCATCCGTGACGCCAACTTGCTGACGCGTCTTGCAATTCGCCGGATTTTCACGCTGAAGCCCGAAAACCTGCTCGAAGCTGACAATATGCTGGCGATGGCGGAAGAATTGGGGGCAGGCGCGCTATCATCCGCCTGGCGGGCGCAGTTGCGTGTCATCCAGCATGTTGAATTGCATGACGGCCGGTCGGAAAATCTGCCGGACGAGGCGCGCAAACTCGCCGTTTTGGCGATGGAACGCGAGCCAATGAATTCGATGGTGGTTGCCGCCGTTGCCAATACACGACTTGTTCTCGACAATGACGTGAATGTCTGCATGGAGCTTGCACGGCGTAGCGTGCGGCTCAACCCCGCAAACCCGCTCGCGTGGAACAGTTTGGCCACGGCGAAACTCTATGCCGGAGACATTGGCGAAGCACACGCATTGGCCGTTCGCGCCCAGAAGATCAGTTCCGGCTCGCCCTTCGGGCATTGGTGGGATTTCGGGCGCTGCCTGACTGCAGCGCTGACCGGCCGCAAGGCAGAGGCGCTGCAACTGGCGGAAGCGGCGCACGCATTGTCACCAGAGTTTCGTCCGCCGCTGCGGTATCTGACCGCGCTTTATGCGGCGGATGAGCGTTTCGACGATGCCCAGCGCACCGCTGAGCGGTTGAAGAAGCTGGAACCCGATTTCACGTTCGAACGCATGGCGAAGGACGAGTCTTATCCAATCGCACCCCTGCCGTGGGGCGGATTGCTCGACAGCGGCAAGGTCATCGCGCTCTCCGGCTGAGACTGGGTCATCGTCCAGATCCCAGATCATCCGGCTGTCGAAACTTAGCGCCGACAGCATGGTGAAGATCACCGAACACGCAAAGGCGAGAGCGGCGGTGCCGGGCTTCACGCTGGCCAGCACGCTGAACTGGACGAGCGACGACAGGATGGCGACGACAAAAACGTCGATCATCGACCATCTACCGATGAATTCAATGGCTTCATAGACGCGGTGCCGCCACTTGGCGGAACTGGGCAATCGGTACTGCACCGACAGCGCCAACCAGGCAATGGCTGCGAACTTCGCCAGTGGAATCACGACCGAAGCCAGAAGAATCACCACCGCAACCCCGACCGAGCCGTGGCCCAGAAGCTTGATTGCGCCTTCGATGATCGTGTCGTCACTGGCGGTCAGCAACAGCCGCGTTTCCAGCATCGGCCAGATGTTCGCGGGCACATAGGCGATAACGCCAAGCGCCCAGAAGAACCACACAGTCGCCAAGCTCTTGTAGGCGCGGCTCGTCAGCCGTGCCCCACATCGGCCACACCGAGGCGTCCCCTTGGCCCAAACCTTGGCACATCGCTGGCATCCAATCAGATCGGCGGCGCGGGCTGTCTGCTGCTGGCTCATCCGTCGAGCGCTTGCCAAAGACTGTGGCGACAGATCATCCGGTCCTGCACCCAGATCAGAACGACGGCGGCAGCAAACATGTAGAAGGCCGGGCCGATTGTGACTTCCGCGATGGCAACGATCTTGACCAGAGCCACGCCGCACCCGATCACGAAAATCTCTGCCATTGACCAGGGGCGCAAAGCCTCGGTCCAGCGAAAGGCCGTTGCTGCACCTGGCAAAGAACGAAGACCCAGAACGACAGGGGCAAGAACATATAGCGTCAGTGCCAGCCGTATCGCGGGAAGAACAAGGATCAGCGCCAGAACCGCGAGCGACAGAATCAGAAGCGGTCCTTCAAAGGCAAATGCGGTTTCGATCAGCGTGGCGTCATTGCTCATCCAGAACCGCTTGATTGTCAGGAAGGGCAGGGTGACCGCACCGTAAATCAGTCCGGCTGAGACCAGTGCGATCAGCACCAGCCGCAACCCGACCCGGCGTTCCGGCGCGCTTAGCACCGCGTGGCAGCGCTCACAGATCAGTTTCTCGCTACCCGGATCACGATAGAGCGCGTCGCAAACCGGGCAGGCGATGTGGGTTTCTGTGAGGGAGGGGTCTTTGGTCATCGTGTCCCAAGTATGGTGCGCTCCTGTGCGATAACAGGGCGTTCGTTCGTCTTGATACTGGAAACATACTGTTGAAGTAGGCCGAATTATAGCAATTGCAGGGCGTTCAAGCGCCGTGGCAATGCCTAAATCGTTACGTTGATTGTTGTTGTCGCAGAAACGCCGAATCTGCGTTTTAAGGACGGTATCTGTATAAATCCGGCTTCTTGCGATCATTGTCGCCACAAATGAAACGGCGAGTGCCGTTTTTTAGGGAAAATACAGACAACATTTCCCAAGTTCCGCCGTCTTTGCTAAAGTTTGGAACAAATTATCGCCCAGCCGGTGTGAGACATCAAAGCGTGGCGATCAGCCATGAGCCTCCAAGTTCATCTGATTGTGTGCGAGTGTCTCCGGTGCTGTGCCGGGTTTGTTGCCCGGGGGGCGTGCCTGAAATTGGTGTGCGGCGCGTCCCCCGGTAAACTATCTGTCCGCGAAAGCGGCGTGTGTGTGTGAGGTTAATATGAGTGCTCGGAGTAAATTCGACTCTGCGGATCCGTCCGGATTCGACAGCGCGGTGTCCAGACTGCGAACAGGTGCCAGCCGCCTGATGGCTCAGCGCGCCCGCGAAATGCAGCGTGCCGCAAATGAGGCGCCCGCCGCGGAAGAAATCCTCGAAGAAGCGCCTATTTCGCTCGATGCAGAACCCCAGGCCGAAAAGCTCGAATCCTGGCCTCTGCCTGGCTTGGCACCGATGACCCGCGTCCGGACATCGTTCGGTGATGTTCATGCAGCCGCGCTGCGCAAGGGCGACGAGGTTCTCACGCGGTCAGGCAAGTATCACAAAATACGCTGGCTGAACCGGATCAATCTCGACGAGCACATCCTTGCAGAGAAGCCGGATTGCAATCCAGTGGTGCTGGCCGCAGGCGCACTTGGTCCCCATGTCCCGGCAACCGAGATCATGGTGTCGCCGCGTCAGCTGATCTGCGCTGATGGCAATACGGGGCTGTCCGACAATCGGGAAGCTGCGATGCTGGTATCGCGCCCAGGCATTCGGCGTCTCCGTGAGACCAGCCTGTCCTACACGATGTTCCATGTGGGCCAGCCGGCCGAGGTCTATTGCGAAGGCACGTATCTGCTGTTTCCGATGGACGCCTGACTGTCACGCCGAACATCAACCTGAAATTAACGGCGCCATGAGACTTGTCCCGGCAAGCCAGTTTGCCTTGGGACAACATGCTGAAACTGAACGAGCCATCCGGACCCGTTCGGGTCATCATCGTCGATGATACCCGAACCATTCGTTCGCTGATCCGCGCCATGCTGGAAACTTCCCCGCAGATCGAAGTGGTTGGCGAAGCTGGTGACCCTTATGAAGCGCGGGAGATGATCCGTGCGCTCAATCCGGACGTTATTACGCTGGATGTGGTGATGCCGCGGATGGATGGGCTTTCGTTCCTCGAACGGCTTATGCGCCTTCGTCCGATGCCGGTTGTTATGGTCTCGACACGGACGACGCAAAAGAGCCATGAGGCGATTAAGGCGTTGTCGCTTGGTGCCGTCGATTGTGTCGATCTCGGGCAGTTACGCAAGTCGCGGAACGGCGACGGACTGGCGCAGACCGTATTGATGGCAGCGGGCAGCAATCTGGTCAGCATGTCAAATCGGCGGGGAGTTCCAGCGATGGATGGGCCGACCGACGCGCATGACTGGAACCGCAAGTGCGTCCTTATCGGAAGCTCCACCGGCGGCGTGGATGCACTGTTACAGGTCCTTTCAGCCATTCCAGCGGATGGTCCGCCAATCGTCATCGCGCAACACATGCCCAAGACGTTTCTTGAGAGTTTCTCGTCTCGCCTGCAGCGCAAGTGCCGCGCCATAGTTTCGCTTTCGTGGAACGGTGCAAAACTCGAACGGGGCCATGTCTATCTCGGGGTTGGCGGCGAAATGCATGCGGTGATTTCCGAGCAGGATCCGTACCGGCTGAAACACGTGCCCCATGACGGCACCGAACCCTATGTGCCCTCGGTCAATCTCCTCTTCTCGTCCGGCGTTCCGCATGCGCGCAAGATGGTTGGCGTGATGCTGACCGGCATGGGCTGCGATGGGGCAAACGCGATGCTACGAATGCGCGAAGCTGGTGCGCATACGATCGCACAAGACAGCGCATCGGCAGTGATTGACGGGATGCCGCGCTCTGCGCGTGAGATTGGCGCCGCTAGCGAGGTGGTCAGCCTCTCTCACATCGGCGAACGCATTCTTGCCAGCACATCCAGGTCGCAGGGACTGAACGCATGAACTCGGTCTATATCACCCAGGGACAGCATGCGGTCGGGCGCGATGAGGGTATGGTTGTCTCGACCATTCTCGGGTCCTGCATCTCGATTTGTCTCTGGGACCCGATCGCGGGCGTTGGCGGCATGAACCACCTGCTATTGCCGGACGTGAAACAGGCCAGTGCCAGCGCAACCGCCGGTGCCGTCGACATGGACCTGTTGATCAATAAGATGATGCCGCTCGGGGCAGAACGACCGCGGCTGAGGGCCAAACTCTTCGGGGGCGGCTCCATGCTGAACGGTCGCACTGATATCGGGTCCCGGAATGCCGAATTCGGTCGCACATACCTGAGCAACGAAGGCATCCCCTGCGACGCGGAAGATACCGGCGGGAACAAGGCGCGTCGTTTGAAGTTCTGGCCGTCAACCGGGGTCGCGAAACTGCAATTCGTCGAACAGCAGGCACCGGTGCTGCGCGCGCCAAAACCGGTCCCGGCCAACGATGTCGAGTTGTTCTGACGTCCGACCTAGCTTCGACCGGCCTTTTCATCGAGCCCCGACCGACCTTCACGGCGTTCAAGTTCCGCAAGAACATCGTCAAGCGTCACGTCCCGCGCGGCCAGCATGACAAGAAAATGGAACAGCGCGTCACCCGCCTCGGAAATCAGGCGCTCCCGGTCGCCTTTGACCGCCTCAATGATGGCCTCGACCGCTTCCTCACCGAACTTCTCGGCGGCCTTGTCAGGCCCCTTGGCCAGCAGTTTCGCAACCCATGAGCTGGCGGGATCAGCCCCTTTGCGCGCCTCTATGGTGCGCGCCAACCGGTTCAACACATCCGTCATGACAGCCTCACTGGAATACCGGCGGCGGCCATGTAGGTCTTGGCTTCGCCGATGGTGAATTCGCCGAAATGGAAGATCGAGGCGGCAAGAACGGCGCTGGCCCGCCCTTCGGTCACGCCTTCCACCATGTGATCGAGCGTGCCGACGCCGCCCGAAGCGATCACCGGAATGCTCACAGCGTCGGAAATCGCGCGCGTGAGCGGGATATTGAACCCCGCGCGCGTGCCGTCGCGGTCCATCGACGTCAGCAGGATCTCTCCCGCACCCTTCTTTTCCACGAGCTGCGCGAATTCCACGGCGTCAATGCCCGTCTCCCGCCGCCCGCCATGAGTGAAAATCTCCCAGCGGCCGGGCTCGACGGTCTTTGCATCGATGGCCACCACGATACATTGTGATCCGAACTTGGCCGCCGCGCGTGCGACGACATCAGGATCGGCCACGGCGGCAGAATTGAAGCTGACCTTGTCGGCGCCGGCAAGCAGCAGCGCGCGCACGTCGTCAACGGTCCGCACCCCACCGCCCACGGTCAGCGGCATAAAGCAATGCTCCGCCGTCCGCCGCGCCAGATCGTACATGGTGCCACGGTTTTCATGTGTGGCGTGAATGTCGAGGAAGCAAAGCTCATCCGCGCCCGCCGCATCATAGGCAATCGCGGCCTCCACAGGGTTGCCCGCGTCGATCAGATCGACGAAGTTCACGCCTTTGACCACGCGCCCATCGGCCACGTCGAGGCAAGGAATGATGCGGGTTTTCAACATGGACGTGCCATAACGCGATTTCGTCAGAGACGCGAGAACCGATAGGTGGTCGATTGTATGTAACGGTCGCCGGGATGTAGCTCGATCGATGGAAAATTCGGATGATGCATCGCATCCGGCCAGTGCTGCGGCTCGATGGCGATCCCGATGTCCTTGCCGGAATAGACCTGCATACCAGGCGCATCGGTGACGACGTCCATGCGCACTCCCAGATCGCCCTCCACACTGACCGCCGGTCTCGGCGCGTCCATTGGGTTCAGACAAAAGTTGTGATCGATTTCGGAGCTGGGCACGCGCAGAGTGCGATGATCGAACAGTGTTCCGTCAACCGGTGCCTGTTCGCCCGTGGGAATCTGATCGCTGTCGACCGGCAGATAAGTGTCGGCATCAACGAAGAGTTTTGCGCCCGCCCGACCTTCTTGCGCCAGCCGCCAGTAAGGATGCAGTGCGAGGCTGATCCATGTCGGTGCATCGGTCTTCGCTTGAAACACAACGGCAAGCGCCGCGCTGTGAACGCTGTATTCAGCGAGGATTTCCCGTTTTCCGGGAAATCCGCCAAGCCCATCGTTCAAGTCCAGCTTTAGTGCCAAGGTGTTGTCGGTCCGCTCCAGGATTGTCCACTCTTGGGCATGAACTCCTGAAGAGCCGGAGTGCAACGTGGTGCGCTCGCGTTCGTTGGCTTCGAAGTTGCATAGGCGCCCATCGATTTCCGCCTTGGCGCCCGCAATCCTGTTGGCCACTGGCCCCACAACTGCGCCGTTGTACTCTTTGGCCCCGAGAGCTTCCTCGTCAGTTGCGACTCCATCGACAAGACTGCCGCCCCCCTCAAACCAGACACCGTTCAGGCGAGCGCCGAGGGTCCATATTTCCACCTCGAGGACGTCCGACCTCAGTCTTACGATTCCGCTCACGCCAAGGCCTTCGCCACGTCGCAGGCGAAATACGTTAGGATCGCATCGCAGCCCGCGCGTTTGAACGCCAGAAGGCTCTCCATCATCGCCTTGTCGCCGTCGATCCAGCCGCGCTCGGCTGCGCCCTTGATCATCGCGTATTCGCCGCTGACCTGATAGGCGGTGACCGGCGCGCCAAAACGGTCGGAAACAGCGCGGCAGATATCCAGATACGGCATGCCGGGCTTGACCATCACCATGTCGGCGCCTTCGCGCAGGTCGCGTTCGACCAATCGGAGGGCTTCATCCGCATTGCCCGGGTCCATCTGATAGGTCTTCTTGTCGCCTGTCAGCAGCCCCGACGCCCCTACGGCATCGCGGAAGGGCCCGTAAAACGCGCTCGCGTATTTCGCGGCATAGCTGAGAATGCAGACGTCCCGGTGTCCGGCGGCTTCCAAGGCCTGTCGCATCGCGCCGATCCGGCCATCCATCATGTCCGATGGCCCGATGATATCCGCTCCGGCCTCCGCCTGAGCCAGCGTCATCTTCACCAGCGCCTCGACGCTTTCGTCGTTCAGGATGATCCCGTCGCGCACGATCCCGTCATGGCCATAGATGTTGTACGGATCCAGCGCGACGTCGGTCATGATCGCGATCTCGGGCACGGCCGCCTTGATCGCGCGCGTCACCCGGTTCGACAGGTTGTCAGGGTTCCAGGCCTCTTCGCAAGCTTCGGTCTTCAGCGAAGTGTCGATATAAGGGAACAAGCAAATGGCCGGAATACCAAGCCCGGCCGCTGTCTTGGCCGCAGCGACGGCACGGTCCAGTGTCAGCCGGGCGACCCCTGGCATTGACGGCACGGGTGTTTCGTCGTCCTCGCCCTCCCGGATGAAGATCGGCCAGATCAAATCATCCACCGAAAGCGTGTTCTCCCGCACCAGGCGGCGTAGAGCATCCGTGCTCTTGGTCCGCCGGAAACGAGTTGCAGGGAAGGAACCTGTGGTCATGGACTGAAGCCTTTGTGCACATCTCTCGACCCAATTGCGGTAGCCCGACGGGGTCGGGCTGGTCAAGCCTTGCGACCTTCACTACGGTTCCAGCGCGACTGAACTGGGGCAAACTGTGGACTGGTACGATTCCGTCTTTGAAGTGATCGACTTACGGTCGTTTTCGAACCTTTGGTACTGGATCGGTCTGGCCGTCCTGTGGTCTTCGGTATCGCATTGGGTTCTGGGCGTGCCGCATGACGCCATCCTGCGCGCAAGACGCGGCAAACCAGAGACGGCGATGGAGGACCTGCACGACCTGACGCGTGTGAACGTGAACCGCATCCTCTATATCGTTGAGGTCTCCGGTGCGTGGCTTGCGCTGTTCGGCTCGGCAGTTGTAACCGCACTCGCGATCACTGCATTTCTCTATGATATCGAGTTTGCGCAGGCCGTTTTCTTTCTGGCCGTCCCGATGCTGTTTCTCGGAGCACTTTCGGCCCGGACCGCCCGCAAGATCAAGACAAGCAAGCTTTCCGGTGATGATCTGATCCGGCAGCTGATGCGGCATCGGTTCGCCACACAGTTGATCGGCGTGGTGTCGATCTTCATCACGGCGATGTTCGGGATGTGGGTCAACCTCTACACTGGGCCTTTCGGCGGGTTCTGAGCCGCCTTGACACCGGAGCCTCAGCGATTACCTCCGGCCTCCATGTCCTCAGCGAACCACATCACCGTCAGCGGGGCTCCAGAAGGCTTTGACGCCACGCTGATCCTCTCCGAATTGGAGACGGCGGGTGTGGTCTGCCATGTCGCGCGCGACGACAAGCGGATGCGCGCAATGGAAGAAGCGCTTGCCTACTTCGCGCCGGACGTGCCGGTCGTGACCTTTCCCGGATGGGATTGTCTGCCCTATGACCGCGTTTCGCCCAACGCCGACATCTCCGCCACTCGCATGGCGACGTTGGCCGGGCTGGTACACGACATGCCGTCGCGCTTCGTGTTGCTTACCACGTTTAACGCTGCAACCCAACGGGTGCCGGCGCGTGAGGTGTTGCGGCAGGCCGCGTTCAACGCAACTGTCGGCGACCGCGTGGACGAGAGTGCGCTGCGCACGTTTCTGGTCATGATGGGATTTGTGCAAGCGCCCACGGTCACTGAACCAGGCGATTACGCGATCCGCGGCGGCATAATTGACATTTTCCCACCAGGGGCAGGCGGCCCGGTGCGGCTCGATTTCTTTGGCGATGTGCTGGATGGCGCGCGCCGGTTCGATCCGGTTAGCCAGCGAACGACAGAGACTTTGAAGACGGTGGAACTGGCACCGGTCTCGGAAGTGATTTTGGATGATGCAGCCATCACGCGTTTTCGCCAGAATTACCGGTTGGAGTTTGGTGCGGCGGGCACCGACGACCCGCTTTACGAAGCAGTCAGCGCAGGACGCAAGCATGCAGGCGTCGAACACTGGTTGCCGTTCTTTCATGAACGCCTGGAAACGCTCTTCGATTATCTGCCGGACGCCAGCATCGCGCTTGATGACCAGTCCGCCGCCATCCGCATTGCGCGGTGGGATGCGATAGCCGACCAATATGATGCCCGGCGGGAAGCGATGACCGCGAAGGGCAGGGTGGACAGCGTCTACAAGCCAGCACCGCCTGAGGCGCTTTACTTCGACGATGCCGCCTGGGACGCGGCCATCTCGTCCCACCGTGTTCTGCAGTTCGCCACCTTGCCGCAACCAACCGGGCCGGGCGTGACCGACGCGGGCGGTCGGGTCGGTCGGGAATTCGCGCCGGAGCGGCAACAGGAATCCGTCAGCCTGTTCGGTGCGCTGGCAGATCACATCACGGCGCAATCGAAGAAAGGGGGCGTCGTTCTGGCGTCCTACTCCGAAGGAGCCCGTGAACGGCTTCAGGGTCTTCTGGAAGACAGCGGGGTCGCAGGCAGCCGTCTTGTGACCGATTTCCGAGACGTGGACCCAAAAAGCGGCGTCCATTTGGCTGTCTGGGCGCTGGAGCACGGGTTTGAAGGCAAGGATGGCCTGACGGTCATTTCGGAACAGGATGTGCTCGGCGACCGCCTGATCCGGCAGAGCAAGAAGAGACGGCGTGCCGACGACTTCCTGACCGAAACACGGTCTCTCAGCCCCGGTGATCTGATCGTCCATGTCGATCATGGTGTCGGGCGGTATATGGGGCTGGAGGTTGTCGAGGCGCTTGGGGCGCCGCATGAATGTATCCACCTTGAATACGCGGACGGCGACCGATTGTTTCTGCCGGTAGAGAATATCGAACTCCTTAGCCGCTACGGGCATGAGGAAGGGTTGCTCGACCGGCTCGGCGGCGGAGCCTGGCAGGCCAAAAAGGCGAAGCTGAAGGAGCGCATTCGACAGATCGCCGACAAGCTGATCCGGGTCGCCGCCGAACGACAACTGCGCAAGGCCCCTGTGATAGAGCCTATTCATGGTGCTTATGACAGTTTCGCGGCGCGCTTCCCCTACGAAGAAACCGACGACCAGTTGAAGGCCATCACGGAAACGCTCGACGATCTCGCTGCGGGCCGCCCGATGGACCGTCTTGTCTGCGGCGATGTCGGCTTCGGCAAGACCGAGGTTGCGATGCGGGCCGCTTTCGTCGCTGCCTTGGCGGGGTTTCAGGTGGCGGTCATCGCGCCCACGACCCTTCTTGCGCGTCAGCATGCGGCCAGCTTCAGGGAACGGTTTCGTGGCTTCCCGGTGCAAATCCGCCAGCTCTCCCGCTTTGTGTCCCAGAAGGACGCAGAAGAGGCGCGGCAAGGATTGGCGCGCGGCACCGTCGATATCGTCATCGGTACCCATGCGGTGCTGGCAAAATCGGTCCGTTTCGCAAATCTCGGCCTGTTAGTAGTCGACGAAGAACAGCATTTCGGCGTCGCCCATAAGGAACGGCTGAAATCACTCCGCTCTGACATCCATGTCCTGACGCTCACTGCCACGCCGATCCCGCGCACACTCCAACTGTCGCTCACCGGCGTCCGCGATCTTTCGATCATCGGCACGCCGCCGATCGATCGCCTCGCCATCCGTACCTATGTCAGCGAGTTTGACACCGTCACGCTTCGCGAAGCGCTCCTTCGCGAGCATTATCGGGGCGGGCAGGCGTTCATTGTGGTTCCCCGCATCGCCGATCTGCCGGAGACGGAGGACTGGCTGAATGCTCAAGTGCCCGAGGTCAGCTACGTCGTCGCCAACGGCCAGATGGCCGCAGGTGAACTCGACAGCCGCATGAACGCTTTTTACGACGGCAAGTTCGATGTGCTGTTGGCCACGACAATTGTGGAGTCAGGTCTCGACATCCCGACAGCCAACACGATGATCGTGCACCGGGCAGATATGTTCGGGCTTGCGCAACTTTACCAGATCCGGGGCCGGGTGGGCCGGTCGAAGACCCGGGCCTATGCCTATCTCACCACCAAACCGCGGGTGAAACTCACCCCGCAGGCGGAGAAACGTCTGCGTGTGCTGGGCTCGCTCGACAGCCTCGGTGCGGGCTTTACACTCGCAAGCCAGGACCTCGACATCCGCGGAGCGGGAAATCTGCTCGGCGAAGAACAATCAGGTCACATCCGCGAGGTGGGCTACGAACTCTATCAGTCGATGCTGGAAGAGGCGATTGCCAAGATCAAGGCTGGCGAGATGGAGGGTCTCAGCGAGGCGGACGACCAATGGGCGCCGCAGA
>CAJHYE010000074.1_pt1 | contig 14426 bp, 14 predicted proteins | sample 9198651 | NCBI WGS metagenome assembly CAJHYE01 (sample SAMEA7708366, study PRJEB35096) | sediment metagenome | biome: marine neritic benthic zone biome [ENVO:01000025]; feature: sediment [ENVO:00002007]; material: shallow marine sediment [ENVO:03000034] sea grass bed [ENVO_01000059] ...
ATCCCGTTCCGAGCGCATTTGGTTGAAGGTCTCAGCCAGGTTTTGCTCCGGCAAGTTCGTCTGTTTCAGCCGCACATCGACGACATCGAGACCGAGGGAGTTTGCCTTGGCATCGGCATTGGCACGGATGCGGTTCATAAGCGCCGCGCGTTCCGCCGACAGGATGGTGTTCGAAGTCACACCTTCGCTACCGAGGACAGCACGGATTTCCGCGCTCAGGATTGACGCAAGCCGGTCTTCGGCCACGCGCACGCCGCCGGGGCCAACGGCCCGCCGGAACTGCTCGATCTCTTCCCGGGTATTGCCGATCCGGAACCGCGCGAAGGCATCGACCACAAGCCGACGGTCATCCGACGGTGTGATCTCGATGGCGGGTGTGTCCAACGACAGGATGCGCCCGTCATATCGGACGACCTCCTGAATGAAGGGGATTTTGAAGCCTAGACCCGGTTCGGTTTTTACTTGCTTGATCTGGCCGAATTGCAGGACCAGCGCCTTTTCGCGCTCGTCCACGATGAAGATCGAGGACAAGCCGCCAACGACGGCGACGACAAGGACGATCAGTCCGATGGTTCCGCGTCCCATATCAGTTTCCTCCCGTCGGAGCAGTGCTGCGACGTCCAAGTTCGTTCAATGGAAGGTAGGGCACGACACCCTGACCGGTGCCTCCTGTGCCTTCGTCAAGGATGATCTTGTCGACATCGCCAAGGACCTTTTCCAGCGTCTCGATGTAAAGACGGCGGCGTGTCACTTCCGGGGCCAGTTCATATTCGCCCAGAACCGCCGTGAAACGGCTGGCTTCACCCTGCGCCTCGTTGACGACACGAGCCCGGTAGGATTCGGCCTGTTCGAGGATTTGCGCCGATTCACCACGGGCCTGCGCGGTCACCCGGTTGGCATAGCCGTCGGCTTCCCGTTGCAGACGCACACGCTCCTGTTCGGCGGCCTGCACGTCGCGGAAGGCGTCGATCACTTCGCGGGGCGGGTCAGCGCGGTCGAGGTTGACGCGCACAATGTTGATGCCTGCCACGTAGCTATCGAGCGTGGATTGGATCAGTTCTTCCGCACGCTGGGCGGTCACCGCACGGTCACGGTTCAGAAGCGGAGCCAGTTCGGAGCCGGCCACGATTTCGCGCATGGCCGATTCAGACACGGCGCGCACAGTTTCCGGGCCGTCGCGGAGGTTGAACAGGAAATCGGCAGCATTCGAGATATTCCAGACCACCTGGAAGTCGATATCGACGATGTTTTCATCGGTTGTCAGCATCAGACCATCGCCGCCCGAAGACCCGGTGCGTCCGGTGCCAATATCTTCCGATTGTTCGCGGGTTACCGGAATGACTTCGTAAGTCACGACCGGCCAAGGCGCAAAGTTGAGGCCGGGATTGCCGATGGAGGAAAACTCGCCCAGGAACAGTTCGACTGACTGTTCTTCCGGCCGAACCGTATAGAACGAGTTGAACGCCCAGAGGGCGATTGCGAGCAAGGCAGCAATGCCAAGCGTGCCTCGAGTCAGTCTTGGGCCTTCTCCGCCGCCATCGCCGCCATTCGGGCCGCGGCCGCCGCGACCGCCCATCAGGACTTTAAGCTGTTCCTGGCCCTTCTTCATGATTTCGTCGATCTCGGGGATCTGCGGTCCGTCCTGGCTCGGTCGTCCGGGTCGGCGATCGTCTCCGCCGCCGCGATTTCCGCCGCCGCCGCCCCAGGGGCCGCCACCGTTATTGGCCATGACTGTTTGCGTCCTTGTCCATATTTCGTGTCTTGCTGTGCTAACTGTAGCTTCTAGCGCCTCTTTTCAAGCAGTTCTCACCGGATCCCGCATGGTCACCAGTTCTTCCGACATGGTCGGATGGACGGCGACCGTGCGGTCGAAGTCCTCTTTCGTCAGGCCCGCCTTCACCGCAATGCCCACCATCTGGATAAGTTCTCCTGCGGCATCTGCGACGATATGGCAACCCAGTACCTTGCGCGTGGCTTTCGACACGATCAGCTTGAACAGAACCCGGTGGGGATTGCCGGCAAAGGCGGTGCGCATGGGCCGGAAGGAAGTGCAATAGACCTCGACCTCCTCCAATTCGCGGGCCGCTTCTTCGGAAAGACCCACGGTGCCGAGCTCGGGTTGCGTGAAGACGGCGGAGGGCACGTTTTCGTGATCCACAGCCGTTTGGTTGTTCTTGAAGACGGTTTCGGTGAAGGCCATGCCCTCGCGGATTGCGACCGGTGTGAGTTGAATGCGGTCGGTCACGTCGCCGATCGCGTAGATCGAGGGGACGGCGGTTTGGCTGTACTCATCCACTTCGATTGCGCCGCGCCGGTTGATTTTCACGCCAAGCGCTTCGAGGCCAATGCCATGCGAATTGGGCGAACGTCCCGTTGCGAAGAACAGGCGATCAAAGCGCTGTTCCATGCCGTTCGTGGCCTTCACCACAACAGGGCCGGGCTGCGTCGCGGTGTTTTCGGGCCGCTCGATCGCGGGGCCGCTTTGCCGTGCCAGCGCATCGTCGCTGTCGGCCGGCCACATATCCACGATGTTGGTCCCGACATGAAGATCGATGCCCTGTTCGCGCATCATCTCGGCGATCAGACCGCGCGCTTCTTCGTCAAAGCCGCGCAGGATCTGCGCGCCGCGATAGAATTGCGTCACCTTCACACCAAGGCCGTTCAGGATGCAGGCAAACTCGCAGGCGATATAGCCGCCACCTACGATCAGGATGCTTTCGGGGAGCTTCTCAAGGTTGAAAATATCGTCCGAGACCATGCCAAGAGCTGCGTTCGGCATGTCGGGCCGCACCGGGTGGCCGCCAGTGGCGACGAGGATGTGGCCCGCCGTAATCACCTCCCCGGTGTCGAGTGTGATTTCATTGGGGCCGGTGATGCGGGCATGAGTGTCGTGCATGGTGACGCCTGAGCGCTCCAGCAGGCTGCGATAGATGCCTTCGAGCCGGTCGAGTTCGCCGTGAAGCTTATTGCGGAACGCGCTCCAGTCGAAATCGCCCGCGTCCGCCGACCAACCATAGTCGCGGGCGAGGCCCGAGAGTTCGCGGAATTCGGACGCGAAGACCATCAGTTTCTTCGGCACACAGCCTCGGATGACGCAGGTGCCACCCATGCGGCTGTGTTCGGCGAGTGCCACTTTGGCACCCGTCTCGGCTGCTGTCCGTGCGGCGCGGACGCCGCCCGACCCGCCCCCGATGACAAAGAGATCGACGTCATACGCCATCAGTCGGCCATGTCCGCAAAGGCGTTCTTTTGAGCCGTGCGCTCGATCTTGTCACTATACACGTCCCGCACCTCGATCCGGCCATCGGCATATCCGGTGATGCAGATGTCGCAAATATCGACGAACAACCCGTTCTCCACCACGCCCGGCACCTGGTTGAGGACCAGCGAAAGCTGCCGCGCATTGCCAATCCGACCGAGATGCAGGTCGAGGATGTGGTTGCCTTCATCGGTGACGTAGAGTTCGCCGTCCTGCAGGCGCGGCACCGCTTTGGTGCCGGCTACGTCCAGCCCTTCGAGCATTTCTTCGAGCAGCATCTGCGTGGTGAACATGCCGAAGCCCAGCACTTCGACGGGCAGGGGAAAGGTGCCGAGGCGCTCAACGAACTTGCTTTCATCCGCGATCACAATCATCCGGTCCGACGCGGTTGCAACGATCTTTTCCTGCAACAGAGCACCACCGCCACCCTTGATCAGCGCGAGATCCGCGTCGTACTCATCGGCGCCGTCGATGGTCAGGTCGAGCCATTTGGCGTCGTCGAGCGTGGTGATCGCGATGCCTTCCTCGCGCGCCTGTTCGGCGGTCCGGGTCGACGTTGGCACACCGACGATCTGCAACCCCTCGTTTCGGACCCTTTCGCCCAGATGCCTGACCAGCCAGGCAGCGGTCGAGCCGGTGCCGAGCCCGACCTTCATGCCGGTCTTGACGTAGGAGGCCGCGCGTGCCGCTGCCGCGGATTTGGCAGCCTCGGCCGGGGAGAGAGGGTCAGTCATCGTGCAGGCTCTTCGTTCGGAGTTTGGCGCGTTATAGGTCCGATGATCCCGAAGAGCGAGAGCGGAATATCCGGATTGGCAATCTTCCCGGTGATTTTGCCCGGGAATGCGCCTTTGCAGCTGCTGAAACTACTGTGAAACAAGCGCGAATGGCCTGGTTGCAGCGTTCGGGCGGGGTCTGAAACATGGTACAATCAAAGGACTTTCAGCGATTTTTTTTAAGGGAATGATTCAATGAAAGAAGACAGAGTTCATGAACCCGAGGGCTTTGAAGCCTATGTCGCGGACGAGGTCCGGACCATCTACCAGCCAGCGCAAGAAGGTGATCCAGCGCTTGGGCCGCTCAAGCTTTTGCCTGGCACCTGGGCCAATATCCGGCCCAAACATCGCGATGATACGAAGCCCGATGTGCAAGAGTTCAAGGGCAAGAAGGATGCGAGCGGCAATCCGCTAAGCCCGTTCGATGGGCGCGGCTGGAACCTGATCGCCTTGCCGTTTGCGCGTCCGAATGACGGGCAGCCCGTGTATCGTCTGATGATGAACCAGTACAATGAAGTACTGAATTTTGCCTTTGTGGATGACGATGTGCCGAACCGGGGCATTTCCTTTAATCCGCCGCCGCCGCCCCCACAGGGCGCGCAGAACACCGACCAGCTTGTGGCCGCGCTCGATTATACGCAGCGGATCGTGCAGATCGCGGCGACAGATTATTCGGCGGGCGGACCGGGGCTGACGCCGGATACCGGCATTCACCATGAGCCGGGGTTCTTCCTGCACATGAAAGAGCAGACGATCAATGGCTTCGACGTGGCGCGGCTGGCCACCATTCCGCATGGCAACGCGGCCACTGCAATCGGTCGGTCGACCGAGTTCGACGGCCCGCCGACCATTCCGCCGCTGAGCGGTATGCCCGAGGGTGTCAGCAATTTCGACCTGCTGGATACAAAGGGCATGTCGCCACGGGAAAAGGGCTACTTGAAGCCCTATTTCGACGCCATTGCCACCCCGTTCACGGGTGTCCTGTCGCCACCTTTCCCTGGCTTCAAGGTCGACAAGGCGACCGAGCTTCTGACGTTGGGCATGCCGCAAAACGTCAAGAAAACGACGGAACTGGTGATCGATACCGACGTGATGGAAGGTGGCATCGTCAACATCCCCTTCATCGAGCGGCAAGCGGATGCAGCACTGATGCGCTCGACGTTCTGGATCATGGAGATCGACCAGCAAAGCGAAGATGACCCGCGCCTTGTGCTGGCCTATGCCCAGTTCATCTTCCTCGACTTCTTCCAGCGCTTCGACGGGCGCGACGGGCTGATCCGCTGGCCCCATATCTCCATCAACATGATGGAAAAGATCGACGCCTGAGAGGCAAGATAAAGCTCGCCTTGCGCGCGCGGCTTTGTTATCAGCCGCGGCGCAAGCGGGTGTGGCGGAATTGGTAGACGCACCAGATTTAGGTTCTGGCGCCGCAAGGCGTGGGGGTTCGAGTCCCTTCACCCGCACCAATACCACACAGCATTGTTATTATTATGATATACTTGGACGAATTTTGGTGTTTTAGATCCACTGCTTTGAACACCCTGCTGACTTCCGTGGTGCGCGATACTCATCAAGTTCCCGCCAGTCGCGAGTGCCAACAGACTCTCGGTCGCTCGCCCACGGGAATCGCTCTGCTTCTGCGATCCGGGCGCGGCCTTCGGCGCACTTCGCACCAGTTGAAAGCCCGCCATGCAAACGACAGCGGCTCCTTCCTGGCATCGATTTGGCCTGGCATGGGTCGCCCTTTCGCGTCTTGGCTCCGCAGGCATCCCAATGGGCCTTGCCATAAGTTGCGGTACGAGACAGCCAGTGTGGCTTCCCCTGCGTTCTCCCGTATGCGGTAAGAGCCCATGACGCGCGCATGTCCGCATTTTTTCGGCCCGCCCAGGCAACGAATTATGCGCTTTCTGTCAACGACATTGCACATCCTGTCATAGCTTCTGCAAGCCATCGCGCTTCATAACTGAGCAAGAACCATCGCACATGGCATTGGATGGATGGGATGCCGAGGTGTCTATTTGCGTCCCCGGGAGAGGAGAAGGAAATGACCGTTTCACGTCGAAAAATGATTGCTTTGGTGGGCGGAGGGTTCGTCCTTGCTGCCGGAGCCGGAGCTGGTGGCTTTGTCGCAACGCGTCGGCCCAAATCTGCTCTTGCTGCTTGGGAGGTCGCCGGGAAGTATGACGATCCGCGAATGGCGGCTCTGAGTTGGGCGATCCTTGCGCCAAATCCGCACAACCGGCAGCCTTGGAGGGCTGAGCTGATCAAGGATGACAGCTTGCTGATCTGGCGCGACAAGGCGGCGAACCTGCCCGAAACCGATCCCTTCGATAGACAAATGACAATCGGTATGGGCTGTTTTCTGGAATTATTTCGGCAAGCGGCGGCCGAACAGAGCTTTGTGGCGGACGCCGTTCTCTTTCCAGAGGGCGAGGATGGACCCGTTGCGCAGATCGAAATGTTGCCCGGCGGGCAGCCAGACCCGCTGTTTCAGTTCGCGTCATCGCGGCACACCAACCGCCTTGCCTATGAAGACCGCCTGCCACCACAGAGTTCTCTTGCAACGCTTGCAGCTGAGGCGTCCACGATCATCACCGCGCCCGAAGACGTTGCGAACTTGCGTACTCTCACTTGGGAGGCAATGAGAATTGAGATGGCAACACATCGCACACACATGGAAAGCGTGAATCTCATTAGATTGGGCAAACGCGAAATAGAAGCCAACCCCGACGGCATCTCCATAAGAGGACCCATGTTGGAGGCCCTGATGGCTGTTGGGATGCTCACGCGCGACGGCCAAGCCGACCCAAGCAGCGCCGAATACCAGCAAACGGCTGATTTCCTTCGGGAGTCCATGGATGCAACGCCCGCATATGTCACCATAAAAACCAATGGGAACACCCGGCTCGATCAAATTGAAGCGGGCAGGCGTTGGTTGCGGCTTCATCTTGCGGCGACCGCAGAGCAAATCGCGATGCAACCGCTCAGTCAGGCATTGCAGGAATACACCGAGCAGTCAGACCTCTACGTAGAGGCTCACGATATGTTGGCAGAGCCGGGAGAAACGGTGCAAATGCTCGGCCGAATTGGGTTCGCGCCGTCGATCGGACCCAGCCCGCGTTGGTCTTTGGAAAGTCGTATGGTTGACGCCTAAAACTGACGGAAACACAGGGCGCGTAGAACAGGTCATGACTGCGAGAGGCCTCTAAACGCCGACGATGGTACGAAATTGCGTTGGCGTGTGCCCGGTCCATTTCTTGAACGACCGTGCGAATGCCGACTGTTCCGAATAGCCAAGAAGATATGCAATCTCTTCGTTTCGAACGTCGCCGGATTTCAGGAATTCTTTGGCCAGATCAGATTTCGTTTCAGTGAGGATTTGAGAGAAACTCGTGCCCTCATCGCAAAGACGCAATTGCAGGGTTCTTACGCTGACGGCCAGTGTCGATGACACCGCCTCGAGCGTCGGAGAGGTTCCTTTGAGATGCTCGGCTATTGTCTGACGTACCCGGTCCGCCCATGTGTCCAAACTGTCAAGCTGGCCGACGACGCGCTGAACCTTTTCTTCGAACGACCGAAACAGCGAACGGTTGGCGCCGATGATCGGCTGATCCAGAATTTCGTTGTCAAAGATTTGAAAGCTAACGTCGGTACCGAACTTAACCACTGCAGGTGCGAATAGGTTTTCATGCGCGCTGGTGTCGCTCGGTTGATCATAGTGAAATCCGACTTGGCGTGGCGCAACGGGTCCCGCGACATTTGACGCCGACCAACTGACGATTGCTGCCATGAAGCAATCTACGGTGTGTCGGAGTGGGTCATGCCATTCCGTCCATTGATCGAGCCAGAGCTTTGTCTGTTTCGTGCCGCGTTCCGCGACCATGCCCATGGAGTCGCCCATGACCCTTTGGTAGGTGCAGCTCTTTTCCACGGCGACACGTAATGTGGGTGCATTGGCCATGACATATCCAAGAATGCCCATGGCCTGGGTTGGAAGCCTTCGTCCGCAGACGAGCCCAATGTCCTCTCTCCCAGTTGCTTCGATCATTGCGTTCCACGCACGGCGTTCGGTCGCAAGATCGACGTAAGGCGGATTTCCTTCCATCGCGCCGGGAGGCGCACCGGCAGCGCGCAGAATTGACGTCACATCGCCGCCCTCTTGGGCTGCGATGGCAACGCGAAAGGCAAGGATGCTGGAACTCAACCGCGACATGGCACCATTAAACACCACGGCAATATTTCGGGCAATCTTGGCCATTTCCACCCGGGCTGATGGCGGCGTGAGGAGACGCAATGCTGACATTCGCGGCAACACAGTAAGGAGAGAGGATTGGGCTCTGAGTTGACCTTCGCCGCGCCGAGAGCCAACGACGGCTAAGTGGACGAAGCCGCCATTGGCAGTGGTCTCGCTTTGCCAGAAAACAAATGGATGAGTTGGACACTTCCCGTTTGTCTCGACCTATCTCATTCAGCATTGGGTGGGGGGTCGAGTGACACTATGTATGCTGTAAGATCGTCGACTTCCTCGCTTGAAAACATCATTGACCATGCAGGCATGGGCGAATGCATCTGTGGGAATAAGATGCGGAGGTAGATTTGATCGTCAGCCCGAAAAGCGGCTATCGAGGCAAAGCTCGGAGGCATCGTTTTTGTTGCGCCGCCTTCTGCGATGTCATGGCAACGCGCACAGTGTTCAGCCGCCAGGGACGCTCCCGTGTCGATATCGGCGGCGACGGCTGGCATAGCGGCGAAAATCAAAGCGGATGCCGTCAGAAGCTTGGTTGATCGCATCGGAAATTCCTCCTCATATCTGGCTATAGTGCAGTTGATCCAGGAATTTGTCACCGGTGACTGGGACAACTCCTTCCTTTTCGGGCGCAAAGCAGATGTTCACTGCACTTAGCCTTAAGGGCGGCCAAGTGGACGAAGCGGTCTTTCGGCTCAAGCGAGGTCAACGTCCGCTCTGCGAATAAAGCTGCCGTCTTTCAAATTGTATATGGGTTTTCTGGGCGTTGACGTTAGGCCGCATCTGCGAAGAACACGGGCCGGATCACTCGCACTGTGATCGCTCCGATCCCCGAAAGAACCAACGCGAGAACAAAGAGCCAGCCAAGGAAAGGTATCAGCCCGATGATACCCGCCGCCAACGCGCCGACACCGGCCGCCATCGCCCGGTCACCAATGCTGTCCGGCTCGCTTCTGCCAAACGCCAGCATGAGACCAACCCCAAATGCATATGCCGCAACCACGTATCCGGCAAATCCGCTCACTAGCGCCAGCAGTACCATCGCCGGAGTTAGCAGCAGCCCAATGATCGTCATCGCAAACAGCACGCCCGCTCCTATCACCGCGGATTGCGTCAGAAAGCCCAGCCACAAAAGGTGGAACGGTCGCGCTAAAATCTGCCGCCGCATCTCCGCCAGCCGCTCCGGCACCAGGGCAGCGATCAGCGCGGCCAGCGCGGCCACCACGATCACCCCCAAAAGGAACCCTGCAATTGCCCGCCCCAAGCTCGGCGGCCGAGGCCCTTCCCATTCTTCGATCTCGCGCCGCTCGATGCGGTCGGCGGGCACCACTCGCTCGGGCACCTCCAGTTCGCCCGGCTCTTCTTCGTAGACAAACAGCCGCCCGGCGATCGAGGCCGCTTCGCCCCAATCTACCTTCTTCGCGGCAAGGCTAACATCGCCCGCCACCGCCGCATCGAACACGATGTCCTCACCGGCCACCATCGCATAGCCTCCGATGACTCCGTCCAGCTGCAGCTGGGACCCGGCGATCCGCAAATCGCCGCCAACGCCCGCCACGGAAACCGCACGACCGGCTACGGTCGCATCTCCGGACACATTACCCAGAAGATTAACCTTATCGCCCGCCGCATAAGCGTCGCCGCCGACTGCGCCTTCCATGGTGACCTCGCGGCCCACCAGATGCGCCGACCCTGTGATGTCGACGCGCCCTGCAACATTCTCGCCCGCCAAAAACAGATCATCTGTCTCGGCCTCATCATGGCTTACCGACCGTCCGGCGCGAAACGTGTCCCCTCCGAAATCGAAAAACGCCGGATCGTCTTCCGCCCAGGCGGGCATTGCCAAGAGGCCAGCGGCCAATACCAGAAGAAAGCGCGCCATGATTTTTCTCCCCAATCCTGCAAGCGCTATGGTGCACGTGATAGAATGTCCCGCATTGAGCTACATCAAATGGCTTTCCCTCGGTGGAATACCTCCTTGCCGGATTGACTTGTATTTCGACCGATCACGCCCCCTGGGCACACTATATGTTTACCTAAAGGCGGGTTAGACACCTCAACGCCGGGCAATCACTACGTGCCAAAATGAATGGCAGGCCGTTCTCGTTCGTTCGCACCAAGAGCTGGAAGGTTACCCGCGCATCGCGTCAGCGACTGCATTTCAGCTTACAATGGTTGGCTGGTGGTTGGTCGTGCGGTCCAGTGCTGATTTCTCCCCAGCTCCTAGGTTTCCTCGCGGGGAGCGTTGATCTCACCGATTTTTGGTGTACTCGGCAGTGGGTGCCAGTCAAGTGTGACGGTCGCCGGTGCCCGTAATGTCATCGTCGCATTCGTGATCGTCTTGACCTGCATTCCCTGAAAGACCCTGCATTCGGTCTCTCTCAGTGCGTCGACCGCCGTATAGGTCGCCGAGTCGCAGCCCAAGACCAACACTGCCTCGAAATCTCGCGCGCGCTTCAAAATCCTGGCGCGCTGCCGTCCGGTCCAGAGACACATCATCGGGACGGGAAGCCGCATGGTGAAGGAATCGGTGCGGACTCCGTGTTTCGCAAGAGCATCCCGGATTGAGGTGATGTAGTCTTCGAATGCCTTCGTCTTCAGTCCGTGTTTCAGGGGCTCCAGGAAGGGCCTCTTCTGCTGGATGGACACGCACATGGGCGGACAGATCGGGCACGATACGATCAGGACGGATTGAAAGCCCTTCAAGTCGTCAATCACGTCCCGCGGTTCAAGAAAAATGGGCATGACAATGGTTCCCAGTCGGAAGCGGGGATGCCCTGTTAGCCTACACAATGACCAGACTGTGCCATTGACGGAAATCAAGCGTGTTCGAGGTCACGCATGTTATTCTCCGTAGGCGTGGGCATTTGCTCCAAGGGGGATTTCCAAGGATGTCAGACAATCAGAACTTCAATGGCGGCGGCTTCGACTGGATGCTCATGGATCGGATTGACGGCATTTGGTGGGGCGCAGCCTTCATTTGGGGCGCGGTGGTGCTCTTCCTCGCGAACACCGGATGGCCCGGCTTATCCAGTTGGTGGGATAGCTGGGGTGTCTTTTTCGTGGGAATCGGAGTCCTTGCCCTAGTATGCACTGTGGTCCGGCTTCGGATGCTGGAATATCGGTCGAAGTGGCTCTTCAGTCTGACTTTTGGCGTTATCTTCCTGGCCGTCGGCCTCGGTGCATGGGAAGCTGCTTGGTGGTTCTGGGTCTTGGTCTTGTTGATCATTGGTGCGGTTACACTCCGCTCTGCCTTGCATCGGGACGCATGAGTGACGCTTCACTCCGGTGCGACTGGTGCTTGGCGGGAATGCGGACGCTGCGCTTCGCTTGGGTGTATCAAGCCGATCCTGCTCATCCCCGCGTCCATTAGACTCCTGTCAATGTCGCACCGCGCCCGCCGCGTAGTATTGGAGCACTCCGAGTTGCTGCAAAATAATGTATATGTCGAAGGAGACGATCATGACGGCTTACAACGTCGTTCGGATGCGCGTGAAAGAAGGGCGTGAGCAGGACTTTATCGATCGGAACTGGCAGGTTGACCCTAAGTCAATGAACCGCCTTAAGAAAATCTCGATCGTCAGTACCGGTGACCGCAACTATTGCCTCATCGGCGAATGGGAAGATGCCGAAGCGATTGCCACAGCCGGTCCGGTCATGATCAGCGCGCTCGACACATTCCGTGACACGCTGGAAGACCTCGGCACCGGCACAGGAGTGACCGAAGCCATGTCGGGCGAGGCCGTGATTGTTGGGTACGGCGCGGGCGAGTCGCCCTGAGTTTAGGATGCCAAGCCCAAAGCGTATCGAGACATGTCCGGCGGTGCCGTAGTTGCGCGCCCCGCCCATCGCGACCTGTCGAATGGATTGAACTAATACGGACTCTCCGCCGATAGCGTAATGTCGTTTGGTTTTGTGCTAAAGAGACCGCTGAGCTGCCTCTCGCCCAAGGCGCGCTAGTTGTTCGGGTTGAAGATGTCGCGGTAAATGCGCCAGCTGCCATCCTCCTGGCGAAGGTGAATCGTCATGAACTTGCCCTCGAAGTGACTGTCGCCCGCATCGGTCGTGTAGGTCCCTCGAGAATAGGCCCAGTCGCCGGTGACAACGATCTCTTCCGGCGTGATTTTCATTGCGTCACGCGGCTTAGCGGCCCAGCGATCCGCTAGGATCGGCCGAACTGTCTCGATCCGTCTCGCGGGCATGCCAGGTGGCATCTGGATGCCATTCTCATCCCAGAGCTCGAGCCAACCCTTGGTGTTTCCGGTTACCCGATAAGCGGCGTAGTTCTCCCAGATTGCTCGGATCGCGGCTTTGTCGGCCGCCTCGTCAGCACGTACGATCAGTGGTAGGCTCAGGGAAGTAACGAGCGCCACGCTCGCAATGGAGTGAACAAGCTTCATCGCTTCTCTCCTCAATCAAGGTGAATTACGAAGGCATTGTGTGTTCGGCCAAGTCGCCTCCTCATGACTTTTGTCAATTCTGGGATTCTGAAGACTGCCTAGCTCAATTGTTTGTATTCGGATGTTGGTCGAATTTTCGGGGTAAGCAGCCATCGGCTGCGCATTCGTGTGGCGCGCGGAGCGAAACCGGTCGTCAGCGATCGGAATCTGGTGTTCAACCGAGACGTGAACGACACTCGCTGGACGCGGTTATACCAGAATAGGTGTCTATGCCCGCACCGCGGGACGAAGCTGACGTTCATCTCGATCATTCAAATAGCAGCTTTTGGAAGCGCTTACCGAAACCAGTTGCTGCCAAAAAGCAAAAAACTCCTTGGCGAACTGAAAGTCCAGGGGCGGCAACTATTTGCGATCGGCGAAGCAATTCCGAATCCTTTGAATGACTTTAGCGCTTCCTTCGAGGTCATACTTTTCATTGAAGCCATCGGAACTAAAATCGATCGTGTGCCCATTTTCGATGAGCCCCAAGAGCGAGATCTGGTCAAGATTTGCAATCTCCAGGCTTGTCTTGCTCTTGGTTTCGGCGGTGGTGCGAACCTGCTGGGGATAGAAATCGACCAGCGCGATCATGTTGTATCGGTGCGCTGGCGGCAACTGCCAACCGGGATTCGATAATCGCAGTTGCCAACTCCCATTGTCTCGTTTTGCTAAAGTAAACGTGGTCCCATCGCTATAGTTTGTGCTGGCCCAACAGGCTTTAAAAACCGAGCCATTTGTATCGGTTTCGATGTCTCCACTCCAGCGCCCGTCCACAAACGGGATCGTAGGCTCTCCACTTGCATTGGCCATCGTCTGCAAGAGAACAATGCAAAATATAGCAATGTAGGACCTTTGGCACATTGTAGAATTGATCAGTGCTAGGGTTTGCTTGAGCTGCTGCGACTCTAAACCTTGCCTCCAATTGATTGCAAGAAATGTGCCTCCCATTGATCGTCAGCTTCGGGCTCGGAGCAGCCGTTCGATGCGACAGGCATGAACGACAGCCAAGCGGACAAAGCGAGCTTATGCTGCAGTTGCACCAATGCCGGCTTTGGGGATCCAAGGGGTCGGTTATTGAGCCTAATTCTGTGTTGGCTTACAACAATGCAGTGATTTTGTTTGAATAACCAAACTTCCGGAAAGAAACACGAAGCATGATTGCTTACGTCACAGTCGGTGCGGATGACATCGCGCGCGCGAAACGGTTTTATTCCGCGTTGCTGCCAGCGCTTGGTTACGAGCTGGAGGAGGGTTCTGCGGGCCTAAGTTACGTGCTGCCCGTACAACCGGGCCAGTCTCCCGTTCTGCCTGACTTCTACGTTAAACCAACCTTCGATGGACGTCCGGCCTCGGCTGGCAACGGTTCTATGGTCGCATTCGAGGCGCGCAATCAAAAGCAGGTTCGTGACCTTCACGCCGCCGCGCTTTTCGCAGGCGGTTCCGACGAGGGCCAGCCGGGCTTCCGTGACTCGTATGGACCTCACTTCTATGTTGGCTACCTTCGCGATCCTCAAGGCAACAAGATCGCACTTTTCTCCAGCGATCCGAACGAACCAGGACGAGGCGGATAGCGCGGTTTACACGGGCCGCAAAAGCCATTCGCCGCGTGGCCGAAGATCGGTAAAAATGGGCTCGAAGCGGTTATCCGACAAAATTGTCAGGCTCTGAGCCTCTTTGGGCACGTCGCACAGCAGCTCCGCGGACGAAGC
>CAJHYE010000124.1_pt1 | contig 14370 bp, 8 predicted proteins | sample 9198651 | NCBI WGS metagenome assembly CAJHYE01 (sample SAMEA7708366, study PRJEB35096) | sediment metagenome | biome: marine neritic benthic zone biome [ENVO:01000025]; feature: sediment [ENVO:00002007]; material: shallow marine sediment [ENVO:03000034] sea grass bed [ENVO_01000059] ...
CTCCGCTCGGGCGAGGCGCTGGAAACCGGCGTGCCACAGGCATTTGCAAGGCCGGGTTGGGAACTTGCAACGAGCGGCGCAGTGGAAAAGGCCATTCGTGCGGCCAGGATCGAAGCCGCCCGGATCTTACCCCGGCCCGCGGCCACGTCGCTGAATACCCGGAAAGAAGTTCTGGATCGGCTCCAGTCCATGTCCATCGCCGTTTGGAAGGACTGGCTTGAAGACTTGCGCGTCCGGCCGTTCACCGACGGGCGAAGCGCGATTACGGTTTCCGGTGCATTGTCCCGTCAAAATTCCTCGCTCGGCCAGGTGATCGAGACGGTTTGGCGCGAAGTCGGTGGCGACGACCCGACACGACCGGTCTTAAACAAGGCGCAGATCGAAGCGACATTCGGTCCCGCCATCGCCTACCGGCGGTCCGGCGCGATCTCCGAACTGAGCGGGCTTTTCGCAACCCTGAATGTGGCACTCAGTACAATGAACCGTGACGAGACGCGCGGCATTGACGCGCTGATGGGCTTGCAGGAACGCGCCCGCTCTGTCGCCGCGCTCAAGGAAGCACCGCCAATCATCGCTCAGATCGCCGAAGACGTCCTGGCCCAGACAAGCGCCGCCCATGCCCAGGTTCTGACAAACCCCCTGACACGTGAGTGGCAGGCCCGGGTCTATCCGATCTGCCAACGGGCCGTTGACGGCCTTTATCCCTTTCATGTCGGGCGTGATGTCGAGCTCGCCAGCTTCGATGACTTCTTTGGCGCACGCGGTGCTCTGACGCGGTTCTTCCGGCAGTACGCAGATCGCAATCTCGACACCGCAGGAGAGATCTGGCGCTGGACGACAGAAGCACGGCTGTCCGGCGTGACCCCGGAAAGCGCTGAATTCCTGCAACGCGCTATGGCCGTGGCCCAAGTGTTTTATGCCGATGACGGGGCCTTTGGTGCGACTTTCGATATCGCGTCGCTGGCCGAGCGCGGCGCAGCACAGATCAGGCTTGGCGGAACCAGCGTCGCCATGCGCGGCGACGGTCAATCCCTGGCCTGGCCGGGATCGAAACCGCAGGAGGGAATGCAGGTCACCTTCGCCGAAGGCAGTGCCAACGCCCGCGTCGAGGCGCCGGGCGTGTGGGGATTTCTGCGCCTGATGGAACAGACCAATATCCGCAGCCGGGACGACGGCCGTAGGCAACTGGTCGACCTGCGTGTAGCTGGCGGCAGGCTGTTTTTTGAAATGACTTTCCCAACACCCCTCAATCCGATCGCCGCCAAGGATTTGTTTCGCGAAATGACCTGCCCGCCGGTGTTGTGACGGTCATTTTCACGGTTCACACTTTTCACTCGGGCATCGCGGAAATTGGGTTAGGATGGACCTGATTTAGAGACGGGGATGGCTTATGCCCGACAGCCGCAGCATTACCGCAACAACTCCATTAGGTGACGACAAGCTCCTGTTTTCGAGCATGTCCGGGCACGAGGAGATCTCTCAGTGTTTTTCATTCCGCACGGTTCTTCTGTCGGATGATATCGACATCAAGTTTGAGGATCTGCTTGGCCTCGGGGTCACGATCAAGGTGGAGAGCGACCGGAGCGAACGCTTCTTTCATGGTTTGGTCGATAGTTTTGCACTGACAGAATTTGGCACCGAACGCGCGGAATATGTCGCCGTGCTTCGACCCTGGCTCTGGTTCCTGTCGAAAACCTCGGACAGCCGTATCTTTCAGAATATGAGTGTTGTGGAAATCGTCGAGGAAGTCTTCTCTGCTTATCCTAACGCTGATTTCGAGAAGCGCCTTCAGGAAACCTATCCGCCCCGGGAATACTGCGTTCAATACGACGAGAGTGACCTGAACTTCATTTCAAGGCTTCTGGAACACGAGGGCATTTCGTACTTCTTCGAATATGCGGACGGGGCGCACACGATGATCCTGACCGATGCGAATGCCAAGCTTGAACCTGCGTCAGGCTTCGACGAACTGGCCTACCGCGAAGACAGCGATACCGGGCGCGATTTTGACGAAGGTATCACCAGATGGCAGCGGACCGACAGCGCGGTCTCCGGCAGTTACACGCATACGGATTACGATTTCACCAAACCCTCTGCCGACCTCAAAGTGCGCAGTGATACGCAATTTTCGCACGAATTGGCCGAGGGCAAACAGTATTACTATCCTGGCACTTTCATGGAAATCTCGCGTGGAGAGACGATCGCAGATGTCCGCCTTGAGGAGGTGCAGACCACCCATCACCGGATTCTGGCCGTGTCCACCGCGATTGGCCCGGCCGCCGGAAATGTCTTCGGACTGACCGAATATCCGCGCGATGCGGAGAACGACAAATACATCGTTCTGTCGGTTCAGTACGACCTTTCAGATGGCCAATACCGTGCGGGTGGCGGATCGGGCGAGATCGGTTACAGCGCCGTCTACGGTCTTATGCCTGATGCCCTGCCCTATCGCCCACCGCGCGTCACGCCCGTTCCGGTCATGCGCGGCCCGCAAACCGCCGTCGTTGTCGGCCCCTCCGGCGAAGAGATCTACACCGACGAGTATTCAAGGGTAAAAGTGCAGTTTCATTGGGACAGGCTCGGCGAGAACGACGAGAAGACCACCTGTTTCATCCGTGTCAGCTCCGTCTGGGCAGGGAGCGGTTGGGGGTTCATCCAGATCCCGAGAATTGGACAAGAGGTCATCGTCGACTTCCTGGAAGGCGACCCCGACCAGCCGATCATCACCGGCCGCGTCTACAACGCCAACCAGATGCCGCCCTATGGTCTGCCGGGGAGCGCAACGCAATCCGGTTGGAAGTCGAACTCTTCTCCCGGTGGGGGCGGATGGAACGAAATGCGGTTCGAGGACAAGAAGGGCTCGGAAGAGGTCTATTTTCAGGCCGAGAAAGATCACAACGAACTGGTCAAGAACAACGAGACGCGGACCATCGGCAACGACTGGGTCGAAGATGTTGGGCATGACGCAACGCAGTCCATCGGCAACGACCGCACCGAAAGCGTGGTCAACAATAAGTCGACCTCGATCGGCGTCGACAGAACCGTCAGCATCGGCAACAACGATACGGAAAGCGTCGGTGTTGATAGAAGCCTCAGCGTCGGCAGCAACGAGACAATATCTGTGGGCACCGACTCCACCGAAACCATCGGCAGCAACCACACGCAAAGCGTCGGCAGCAATCAGACCCTCTCCGTCGGGGTCGCGCGCACCAGAACCGTGGGCGCGGCGGAAGCGGTAACCGTCGGCGCGGCGCAGGCCATCAATGTGGGCGCGGCAAGAAGTGTTGCCGTGGCGGCCGTACAATCCCATGCGATCGGCTCCAGCGATGGATGGACCATCGGCAGTTCGCAAACCGTCGCGATCGGCGATAGCCAAACCGTCACCATAGCGTCCGATCAGGGCATCACGGTCGGTGCCGCGCATACAATGAGCGTCGGCGCCGACAGCTCGACCACAATCGGCGCCAAGGCCCTGATTGACGTTGCGGCGGACATGGCCATCAATGTGGGCGCCAAGCTTGCCATCAATGCCGCCGATGAGATTTCCATCGTCTGCGGCAGCTCCGCGATGCTGTTCAAGAGCGACGGCACCATCACCATCGAAGGCAAGGACATCACGCTCAAGGGTTCGGGCAAGATCAATGTCGATGCCTCAAGCGATGTCACGATCAAGGGCAGCAAAATCAACCAGAACTGAACAACACCGCAATTGCTCCCGCATCGCACGCCATTGGTGCTTGCCCGGCGATCCAAAGCGCAGGCGACCCTTCGGGACCGTCGCGCATATCCGGATCTATACCGGACAACTTTTGGTATGTGTTCCCCGCACTTTCGGCACCGTTGGCAGCGTCCTCCAAAAGCCGCGCTGCGCCATCACACCACAGCTCGGCTGTCTCCAGCGACAGCCCCTGCCCTTCGATGACGGCAACCAGCGGAAAGCGCCGTCCGACCGCATCCGAACTGCCCACAGCAACCATCAGGACAAGCGACCCATCGATCTCCAGAAGTCCCCTGAGCCCGCCATTCGGCCAACCATCTCGCCGCCCGGCCAAATGCTCGGTCACCCAGCGGTCAAGGGAGCGCCGCCGACTTTGTGAAAGCCCGAGCGAAACGAAATCCCCTGTCTCCGGTAGTTTGCCGAACAAACCTGGGTCAAACATTACTGGAATAATCCCGGGCACTGAAAACCGGAGAACATGGTCAAATCAAACGGGTTCTCGACACTGTTCGCGCGCAAGGCGAAATCCGCCCTGAACCCACCTGCTGACAAAGCCAGACTGAAAGCTTCCGGTATTTCGGCTTGACGCAACCGGCCGTTTCGGAGCAATCGCAAAATCGCCCAGCTTCCTCTTTCCGTCGTAACGGTATCGCCAGCACCGCTGACCGGTGTGAAGGACAGCGAAACCTGATTTGACCGGTTGGGCCCGGGCCAGTCGATCGCCATTGGGGCCACCGCAGAGTGGAAATAGACAACTGATTGTCCATCCACATTCAACGTGACCTGGCGGGCATTCGACGACAGATCCAGTGGTTCGAGCGTAAACGAAAGAGACGGTTCGCTGCCACCGGCGAACATGGCATCGCGGATGATGCGCGCTTGTTGGAAAGTTGCCAATTGCGCTGCATCCAGGCCGAAATCCTGTCGCCATTGCCAGTTCGGCGCCGACGTGTCGATGTACTGAAACAGGCTGTCATTTATGTATGTGTCAAACAGACCGCCACTTCCGAAGAGACGCGCAAAATCGCGAGTATTCACATCCGTCCGGCTAGATGGATCGAACGGATACCGACCGTTCAACGCCGAGGTGCAGAATGGCAGCACATTGGCCTGCAGCCGCGCATTCAACTGATCGACCACGGCGGCACGTGTGACGGTTGTCGCGTCTCCCGCAATGCTCAGGACCCAGGCGTTGATGGGGGGCGGCAAGGTTTGCGCCACGTTCGAAACCCCCCCGATCAATTTCGGCAGGCCACCCCGAGCCAGCAGCGTTTCCTGTGCGTTGGGGCTGGCGTTGACCGTCTTGATCTCCAGCGAAAGGGCGTTCAACGCTGCGGTCAGATCAACAAGTCCCGCGGGCACACCGTCAATCTCCTCGACCATGCCGCGAATAGGTTGAAAATGGCGCGACACGGTCTCCCCGGGCTGAGGGCCTGCGGCCCCCCCACTTCCGCCAACAAGTTTGCTACTTTTCTTGGCCAGCTTGCCGATCTTGCCCAGTTTCTTGGTGGCGACCTTTAGGATCCCCTTCTGCGCCTTCGAATTGCCGCCGCCGCTCTCATCAGGGGGCCGCGTCAGAAAGGTCTCGTTCGCGACCGCCTGAAGCAGCCGTTGCAGCGCGCTGTCCTCGGTCGCCAGATCCTTTAAATTGGCCTCGGCAACTGTCAAATCGGTCAGGGCCGCCAGTCGCACATCGACCAGGAACGTGTCCCAGACCGTTTCGAAATCCTCGTAGTAGAGCCGTAGGATATCGCGTTCCAGCTCCTGGCTGGACACTTCGCCGCTTTCAACACAGCCGTTTTCGTAGACGACCCGGTCTATGGCCATCTCCGCCGCGATCTCCGGCGCGAGCGGTAGAACGGCATTGTTAAACCCGTCAAACGTATAGGCGCCCGGATGCCCGACGCGCATCGTTTTGCCCGAAAGCCGGGTGAAAACCTCGGCGCGACTGCCGCCGATAGGCTTGGCAGGCACCCATTCCGGCAGCCCGGCAACAGCGTCATCGGCCAAGAGCGCCTTGTAAGCCCGTTCAGCGAGACTGACGGTACAGACCGTCTGCTGCGCATCGAAGACAAGTTGATCATCATAGCGGATCCGTTGTTCCTCCAAAGCCATCCGCTCGATGGACGCCAACTGGTGCTCAATGCCGAACTCAAGCGGATTCAGACTGGCAAAAGCTGGCAAGACGTTCTGCCACCAGGCGCCAACGAACTCCGTGTTGTAACTCGCAAGACCCGTCAGCATTTTGTAGGTCTTCAGCGCATCGAACATGAACTCGGGATCGTGCAGGTTCTGCCACATGGTCGCTTCCAAGAGCGCGACCATCCGCGGCTCCAACACATTGCGCAGTGTCCGTTCATAAGCCTGGGCCTGTGCTTGCTCCAGTTCGGCGGATGCCGTGGGGCCAAGTACGGTCAACGGGCCGGTCCGAGGCACAACCGACATGGCGTTCACCTCGGTCACGGCATCGAGCGCAAGAGGCAGATCGAGAGGATCGGTCGGCGCCTGCCGTGTCGCCGCATCGGAAAGCCGGGCACTTAAGGCGGTGAACTGGCGCTCCTGTTCTTCGATCGCTCCAGAGTAACGCTGGTAGGAAAACGAGAAGAAGACCATCAGGATCACCGTGGCAAGTGCCGTCGCCACAGCGCCCCCGCGCCAGATCCAGCGTCGGCGTTCCTCGGCACGCGGATCGAAGGTGCCTAGCCCGGCCTCCTCGAAGATCACTTCCGTCAGAAGATTGCGCAGGAAATAGGACCGTGTCTCGGCGTGCCGCGTCGGCTGCGGGGGCGGCGCGCTCAACCCGAAACTGGCCGCCATCGCCCCCACCATGCGGTCGAGCGGCGTGCCTTCCTGGGTCGCGGATGTCAGGTAGATGCCGCGCAGCCAGGGCGTATCCTCATACCGGCTTTCACCAAAAACAACGTCGGACAGCGCCTTCAAGGGCGTTGTCAACCGGTCCAGCTCCGCCGGGAAACGGAAAATTACCCCGCGTTCCGAGACAGGTCCATCAACATTTATCCGCCCGGCGAGCCGATCTTCCAACCGCGCCTGAAGCGCATGTATCTCGCGGTCGATCATCGACCCTTCGACCCGTGCCTCCACCGGTAATGTCACGCCCCAGACTTGCTCGCGATCCCGCGTGTTCAAGGCCCCGAAGAAGCCCTCGAATCCCGGCAACAGATCCATCTTGGTGACCGCCAGATAGACGGGCAGTTGGATCTCTAGCCTGTCCGACAGCTCCAGAAGGCGGCGCCTAATGTCGCGCCCATGCTCTCGCAAAGCCGTTTCGTCACCCAGAAGTTCCTCTACGGATAGGGTTACGATGACACCGTTCAACGCCCGGCGTCCGCGGTGCTTCTTAAGCAGCTCCAGAAACCCGCCCCATTCGGCAGCATCCGACTCCGGATCGCTTTTCTGTTGAACATAGCGCCCGGCCGTGTCGATCAAGATGGCATCTTCGGTGAAAAACCAGTCGCAGTTTCGGGTCCCGCCAATTCCCTTCAGATCGTCCTGAAGATCTATCGGAAAATGCAGGCCGGATTGTTTCAGCGCCGTGGTCTTTCCCGTCCCCGGAGGCCCGATGATCACGTACCAGGGCATTTCGCGCAGGAACTTGCGCCCCCCCAGCTTGGAGCGCTTCATCTGGTCGAGAATGTCCTGAAACTTGTCGTTCACCTCGGCGACGTTATCCGATCCGGAATCCACCGTGATTTCCTCCGGTCGCGCAAGTTCGGAAACGAAGCTCTGGTTGGCCCGCGCCGCCCGAAGCTGCCGGAACAAGATGCGCAGGAGCCATATTATGACAATTGCACCGATGGTGATCGCGCGCGCGAGCTCGCTTTCCAGCGGCGCGGTTTCCCCGAATTTGACAAGGTCGCCATAGAGCCAGATCAACGCGCAAAGAAGCGCAAGACCGATGATCGTCCAGAGTGTTCTTGAGAAGAGAAACCGAAAGATTGCCCGCATCGCTCAGATCTTCTTATCAATAATAATTTCAATACGCCTGTTTCGCGCCCGACCATCCTTTGTGCCGTTGTCGGCAATGGGTTGCGCGGCGGCGCGGCCTTCGAACGTAATCAAATCCTGCGACACCCCTTCGGTGGACAGACGGGTCGCGATGGTGCGCGCCCGCGCCTCGCTCAGGCCCTGATTTGACTGGAACGGATTGCTCCGCTGCACCGGTATGCTGTCCGTATGCCCGATCACCGTGACTCCGCCCACGAATTCGGCATTCTCGATAATAACCGACGCAATGGAGGCCACCAGCGGGTCGTAAACAGGGTTGAGATCCGCCTTGGCCGACCTGAACACTTCAGGCGCATTGGCCTGCACGACGACAACGGCCAACGACGCATCTTCCCGGCCAGTCAGCGCAGTGACCGTGTCAGCTGGCGCGGCTTCGGCAAAGAGAGGAAGCAGTTCTACCAGAACAGGTTCCTCGATTACGATCTCTTCCGTTTGAGTCGTGTCCAACGGGGGACGGAAAATTTCGGTGCGCTCCGGCGGTGGCAGAAGGGCCGCAAGGGCGTAAAGGTTCTCACCTTTGCCCGAAAGCCGTGAGCTCAAACCGACATAGACAAGCGACAAAAGCGCCGCCGCAATCAGCGGAAACGACCACATCGGCACGGCAAAGCGTGGGGCTTGATCAGGCGCATCCACCCCCTGCCAACGCGGAGAAAGCTCAGGCGGATCGGTCTGAATGAACTGCCGGGCGATGCGGTCCCTCAATTGCGTAAGCGCGGCCTCTCCCGAAGTGTCCTGCACGCGGTAGCGCCCCCGGAACCCGAGAGAAAGACAGAAATAGGCGAGTTCCAGCATCTCTGGATCGCGATCGGGAAACCGCAACAGATCGTCCAGTCGCTCGAAGAATTTTTCGCCGGCATCGACATCCCCGCTCAGCTGCGTGACCAGTGGCTGGCGGGGCCAACTCGACCGCGCGCCCCAAGGTGTATTCAGCACAATATCATCCAGCATCGCCGCAACGAACCAGGCCGCCTGATCGGCGCGCGCGCCCGTCACACCGGAACTGACGGCCGTATCGCGCGAAAAAATCAGGTTGTCGTGAAACCGGCTGTTCAGCACATCGGCACTCTCGGGTTCAGTGGCTCGCTCCAACTCGGGTGCCAGGCCCAGAAGCACCGAGAATGCCGAAACCAGTGGATTATCCCCGGCGCGCGCCTGTTGAATTCGGGCTGGGGCCTGATCGACACGAGCAGCATCCTGACTGCCGGGATGACCGGTCAACACCTGGCGTGCGCGACTGACCGGGCGGATGCGCGTCCGCCCTGCGTCGTTCTCCAGCCCGAATGGATCGTCCTTGGTCATGACATCACCGGCTTATTGCATAGCAGTCTATGATCGGCTCCCGCTCCAGTTTGCCCGAAACCCCCAGTACAAAGCCCGGGGCGTCTGCCAGCGCGGCCCAGTGCTCGGAATTGCGGTCAAGTTCAAGGCACAGCCGGTCGCCGTCATAGGGGATTTCGCGCGGCTGCGAATTGAGCGGTTTCAGCGGAATACCAGTGAGCCGCGAGGTCCAGAGCTTGTCGAAATCGTCAGCCGACCCCACCGTTGCCTGATTGACGAAGAGCTTCCGCAGAAGCTCTTCAGACAAGTCACCGCCCACCCGGATCAGTATCCGGCTGGTGCGCAAAAGCTCCGGATTGTCGATCCGCACAGTCCAGACATTCTCGGCGTGACGCGACACTTTCAGCACCTTTGCCGTTTCTTCCACATGCCTGAGCGACAGGATGAGTGACCTGAGGGTATCGGCAAGTGCGGCGAAAGCCGGTTGTGGATCCGTATGATCGTATTCCGGAAGCTCCGCCATCTGCCTCGAGGAAGACCCGAAAGTCGCCATTCGCCCAGCCAGCCCGGCCAGCTCCATGAAGAATTCGGACGGGTGAAACCGGTTTTGCGACAGGAAATGCGCGACACGGGGCCGGGCCGCATTCGCAAGCTCCAGGATCAGCAGGTTTTCCACCGACGCCCCGGTGCCCGCCAGAACGACACCCGAATGCGCCTCCGCGATCCGGTCGAGCCCGGTGACCACCTCTTGCGCGAACCGGCCATACCAGGGCACCGCAGCGGTCATCTGCGCGGGTGGCAGGAACCCATCCTCGCGGGTCACCGCGCCCGAAGCATCGAGCCCGGTCAACTCGGCCACCGGCAGCGTCACATACCCTCCCGTATCATCTTCGGGAAGAAACAGCTTCGGCTGCAAACTCGCCAGTTCCACCTCCTCGGCATCTGCGCCACCCCGCACACTGTCGCGCACGGTCAGAAGCTCCCCTTTGAACCGCGCCCCCGATCCTGAGCCGTGTGCCGGATCGACGGACGCCGTTCCTTCGACCTCAGCCGGGATGCCCAACAGGACCACCCCGCTGTCACTCCCCGAGGCCACCTTTACCGGCGCCAGCGCCGCCCCGTTGCCGGAAATCGAGAATGCGGTGCCATCCGGAAAATGGCCCTCCGCTTCCAGCACGCCGAACATTCCAGCCGCCAACGCATTGTCGTCCAGCACCAGATGACGAAACCCGAAACCGGGATACGGCAAAGCTTGCAACGCATCAGCGATCAGGCTCTCCAGACGTGCGTCCTGTTGCTGAAAATGCTGCGTCCGCAGGAACATGCCCTCGGACCAGACAACCTTGCCATGTGACACCATCTACCGCTCCTTCAGACAGATTGCAGGCTCAAGCCGCCGGATTGCACCGCGACGATCACACCCGCCGGACCCGACGGCGCCGAGGTTTTCACGCGGAAAACCTTGCCTTCGGGATTACGGAAACCCGCAACGATGCCGATCACAGATGCTCCCGCAGAAACCGGAATGGTCACGGTCTGCGACGCACCAGGTTGCAGAACGATCTGTTGCACGCTGACGAATTCTCCGCCCAGTGCTGCCTGCGGGTTCTGGAGCGAGAAGAAATCCGCACCATCGAACGCCCCTGCCCCGCTCATTTGAACCACCTGCAGAATCAGTGGTCGATCCTTGCCATCCGGCCCGGGATTCATGCCCGAAACGCCTTGCGCGCTCAGTGTCAGGGCCGCTGGCTCTTCAGGTCCGCAGGCCGTTAGGAGGATGACTGAACTTCCTCCAATCAAAAGACTTCGCCGTGTCAGTTCCATGAGTACTCCCTTCCTATCGTTCGTATGCATCGCGGAAATCGGCGCCGATCTCACCAAGAAAGCGCTCTTCCGCCGCTCGTGCGATCTCTTCGTAGCGCTCCTGATAAAGTTGCCAGAGCTTGGCGCTCTGACCACCCGCCATCAAGGTTTCCAGAAGCCCGGTATCTTCCATTTCGCGCTCGATGGCTTCCGGGTCGAACTTGTCGATCATCCGCCGGAGTGCTGCCTGTAAGGCTGCCCAGGTTCGCATCTGATGGTCGACAAGGTCGCGAAAAGCTTCGTCAATACTGGCATCCGGGTCAAGGTAGCCAGTCCCCCGTTCAGCCACGAGCGCTGCGGCGGCCTCCTCGGCGCTGACGGCAAATTTCAGCGGGTTCACATTGCTCGACCCGACAATGGTCTGTGCAATCCGCACTTTCTGCTTTTCAGCCGCGCGGGTGCGCAAGAGATGGGTTAACCCATCGGCCAGCGCACGGAACCGTTTTCCAAGCGCCTCCATTTCCGCCAACGGATCATCGCTTTGTATCGCAGCCGGATCGAGGCCGAGGCCCTTGAAAAAAGCCGCGCGCAACGCAGCATCGCCAACCGCAGTCACAGGCGTCGCCTTCGCCGGTTCCGCTGCAGGTGCCGAAGGTTTCGGCGTGGAAACAGGGACATCTTCCGACGGCTCCACCCCGCCGCGCTCTCCTGCCTGAGGAAAGAACCTGTCGCCGCCAAAATCATCAGTTCCGGGGCCAGGCGCAAGTTCCGGGGTCTGGGGTTTCAAGCCAAGCGCAAACGGATTCTCTCGGTCAATTGGTTCAGGGGGCGGTGTTGGTTCATCGGGGTCGTCGTCGAAAAACGGTGATTTGACCCGACCAAAGGGTTTCGGAAGCGTATCGGGCCGCTCAGGTGCCGGGGCCTTTTCTTCCACCGGCTCAAACGCAAAGACAAAAGGCGATGTTTCTTCGGGTTCCGCCGCCGCCTCCGGCTGGGTCCGGGCCGCACCCATTTCAATCCTCGCCACGAAGTCCCCGAACCGTACGCGCATCCCGTCTTCGACCGCGACTGAATTGCCGGGACCCAGGGCATCCGTCGCCCCGTCCACAAACAACCCGCCGGTACTTGCATCCGTGATGACAACAGCCTCGCCTTCGCTCGAAATCACGAAATGCTTGCGGGAAACGAAACTCTCCGGGTCGTGTATCCGCCAGTCGGCATCCTCGCCTCGGCCCACGGTCAGTTGCCCACCATGAAACGCAATCTCTGTCGTGGCCTGCGACGACGGCGCGTGTTCCAAAATGAGCCGGAGTTCGGTCATGCCGCCAAATTCCTTGCCTCAGCGGTGAAATCGCGGATCACCAGGTCGCCGCGCGGCGACCAGCCAACATCGCCCACCCAGGTGCTTTGACCTAGCCGCGCCCAAGACAACTCCGGATCGGGAACAGCATCCGCAGCCAGCATCAGGCGCACATCGAATTGCATCGACCCGCCCGAAACGAAACGCAAAGCCTCACGCAGGACCCGGCGTTTCTCCGGCAGGTCCAGAAACCCGAGATAGTCGTCATATGACAACGGGCCCAGCCGGATTTCGCTGCGGTTCCCGCGATCGAAGAACCGCGCGCCGACAACCGCCGTGTCGCCCAGCCGCGCGGCGGTCTGCCCAAGACGCGTCTGCAGATGGGTCGGGATATCGTTCCACACACCAATAAATTCAATAATCTCAACAGATTGACCGGTTTCGGATGCGAGAAACTCGACCAGGCGGCGTGGCGACTCGACGCGCTGAAAAAGCGATGTGGCATGGCGCAGTTTCGCATATGTCTGGCCGTCCGAAGGCAACGCGGCCCGGTCAAGCCCCAAACCGGCAAACGCCCTGATCATCGCGCCAACGGAGCCGCCATTGTCATGGGCATATTGTACCTCGGGACGCATATCCGCCCAGGCCCGCCAGAAGAACCCAATCATCCGGTGCTGCAGCACATTGGCGAAGTCGAGGAACGCCATGTCGGAAGTCGCCCCTGACTGGTCGCCCGCAAACCAGCGGTTGGAGGCCCTGTCCATAATCCATTTCGTAAGATGAAGCGGCATTGGTCCTTCGGGCCCGAACAATCCGATAGCGTTCACCGAAACCCGCGGAACCGACCCGTCGGCTGGCAACTCCAAAGACTCCACATCGCTTGCCGCGAACGCCATCCGGATCGGCTGACCCAGCCGGGCCGGATCGCGCGCCGATCCCCCAGAGCGACCAAATCGCTGGCCAGGCTGTTCCAGGCGGCGCAGCAGCTCGTAGAAGTCCGTCGATCTTGCTTTCGCCTGAAGCGCGCTCAGATCAGGCTCCGGGTTCCCACGGTCGATGGCCATACCACCTCCTTTTGTTCTGAGATCAGCCAGGTTCGCGTGCGGACGAAGGAATTGATTGCAGCTTCGCGGGAAAACAGCCGGGACAGGATCGCACTCAACAACAGTCGGCTGCTTCCGGAGAGCTGGGCCGTATCGATATCGAGCGTGATTTCCGTGCCGTGGGCGAAGCAGATCGGACCAGGCAGCGCAACACGATCAACCGCGGACCGGATCGACACATCGGCGATGGAGCGCCCGTGCCGTGCGTTGGACGGGTCACCCCGATCCGCATAAAGCCCGATCAGGGATTGCAGCACGTCGGCACCTTCCTCGCTAATCGACAATTGCGCGAGGCTCAGCTGCGTGATCCACCGCCAGGATACGTCGTCCATATCGGTGTCTTCGCTGGCATCCGTCCGGGAAATATGCGCCGACAAGCTCGGCCGGGGCCGCCGCACAGCCTGCATGAGCCGTATCTCCGTGACCGGATCGCCCGATTCCATCGTCAGGGTCGGCAGATCGTCCAGAATGGGTATATCGCGGTTCGTGCATAGCGCCCGAATATCAAGCCGCCGAACGTTCCGCGTTTCGGACAGTCCCGGCGGGCGCGCAACCGAGATCAGGAAGTCGTCGCCAGGGTAGGCTGACGAGCGCATTCTCTGCGCCTCCAACTCGTCATTGGCAGGACGCCGTGGTCGACGATCCGTGGCATAGACCAGATTGTTGCCCGTCTGCGGCTCGGACGAATAAAGATTGTGCAGTTTCGCGCCTGGCCCTTCCTGCTCGGCATCCTCGACGCGAAGCAGATTGTAAATCTCGAAGTCGCGTGGCCGCGTCCTGTCGGCGTGAACAACATGCGCAGGCCGACGTGCATCCAGCTCGACAATGTTGCACTCGCGCTCGAAGAGATTGATGATCGGCGTCACGAACAAACCGAAATCCTCTGCCTTGATCCGCGCCAGTTCGGACCTGCTTTCCTGGAACAGAAGGATGATTTCGATGCTGTTCGCGGTCGCACGCTCCACTGCCTGCCCAAGACCCGTCAGCCTTATGTAGTGAAAACGCTCCGGCATCAGGAAGTATTCACGCAGAAGCCGGAACCCTTCAAAGGATGGTCGGGCGCGCGGCAAAATCCCCTCGCCATCTGACAATCCGACCATCGCCGGAGTGTCGATCGGCTGGAACACGCTATTCTTGTCACC
>CAJHYE010000018.1_pt1 | contig 14111 bp, 13 predicted proteins | sample 9198651 | NCBI WGS metagenome assembly CAJHYE01 (sample SAMEA7708366, study PRJEB35096) | sediment metagenome | biome: marine neritic benthic zone biome [ENVO:01000025]; feature: sediment [ENVO:00002007]; material: shallow marine sediment [ENVO:03000034] sea grass bed [ENVO_01000059] ...
CCTGAGCCAGAGGATCTTTGGACCCACCGATTGGGACGTCAGCGCGTTGCCGCAGCGGTCCAATAAAACGTCTTCGCCAATCCGTTCGGTCAGCTCGACAATCTGGTGTTCCGATCGTGTGTCGACACCGTAAAGGACGCCGTTCATCAGCGCGCGGCCGTTGGCGTCCACGGGCAGCATGCAGGGGCCGATCGCGGAAATCGCAACCGCCTTGACGGCGTCAGGAGCCACTTCACCATCTGCCAGCAGTTGTCGCGTGATCCGAACGGTGTCGCCCCACCAGTCCTCGTCGGGGCGGTGTTCGGCCCAGCCAGGCCTGGGGACGATCATCTCGTGCGGATGGGCGGCCCGAGCGACGATATTGCCCGCGCTGTCGGCAAGGACCCCTTTCGACTCAAAAGTGCCGATGTCGATACCCAGGGTGTAGCTCATAAAGATGTCTCCGTTCGCGGACCGGGACCTAGCCGCGGGTCAAGTCGAAATCCGGGGTGATCCGTGCGAGCGCGGCCGTCAACAATCGCGCCAATGCGTCGAGGTCGCGCAGATCGACGACCTCGCGCGAGCTGTGTGTATAGCGCGTTGGGAACCCGACATCGATGGACGCCACCCCGCGGCCCACATGTTGAACGTATGAGAGATCTGTCAGCACGCCGGTTTGCGCGCTTCGTTGCAAGCCAATGCCCTCGTCTTCGGCGGTGTCCTCGAAAAGGCGAACTATCGCCGGGTGGGGGATGACTCCGTTCAACGTGCCTCGACCGTGAAAGGAATAAAGGCTGATCCCCGGCCCACTCCCAAGATGCATTTCACCACGATCACGCAAGTCAGGCGTGTCAGTCGCGAGCATCAGATCGACCTGCATCGCGATGTCGGGCAGGATGTCCTGCGCAAGAGGCTGGGCGCCGCGCAGATTGAATTCCTCCTGCACTGTGAAGGCGATGTGAACGGGTGGGCCGCCGCCTTTGCGCTCTGCCAAAGCTCTGGCGACCGAGAGGAGTACGGCGCATCCTGCCCGATCGTCGACCGCCGCGCCGGTCAGGCGGTGGTTCCCGATCCGGAATGATCCTGGTGCATAAACCACCGGCGATCCGATGCGGATACCCGCCGCCTCGGCCTCGGCCTTGGTCTCAAAACCGCAATCGACATAAAGATCGGCAACCCGGACAACCGTGTATTTTTCCTCGGGCATCGTGGCGTGATGGCTTTTGTTCGCGATGAGGCCAGGGACATCGCGGCCTTCGCCAAGCGCGACCACGACTTCCTGGCTGGCAAGGGCGCGCTCGGGCACGCCACCAAGACGCTCAAGTCGCAAAAAACCGTCGCTGTCGATCCGTCGCACCACAAATCCCAGCTGATCCATATGCGTGAAAAGCATCACTTTTGGACCGTCGCCGCTGAATTCAGCGACCAGATTTCCCAGCCGGTCGGTTCGATGGCCGACGCCCATTGCGTCCAGTTCCGTTGCGATTGCATGGCGCACGCGGTCCTCGTGCCCGGACAGTCCGGGCACAGACATTAACTTTTGCAGCCAGTCTAAAATGCTCATCGCGCTGCCTTCGATCTGGCCACAAAGTCTCGTGCGCGGTCCGGATCAACGGGGTTCCACGTGTCCCCATCCACCTTCAGCGACGAGCCGACGATGCATCCGTCGGCGATCCTCAGCACATCGGCCACGGTGTCGTGTTTGACACCGGTATTCGCGAGGACCGGCGTGACCGGCAGAGCGGCCTTGACCGCCTCAAGGTCCTCCATCCGCGCGGCCTCACCAGTGATCGCCCCCGATACCAGAACAGCGTCCGGAATTGACGAAAAGACAGCACTTCGCGCCCGGTCAGCCAACGGTCGACGGTCAAGACTGTCAGCGAATTCTGCCGATACGTTGAAGAGCATCGCGACATCCTGACAGCCCAACCGGTCGCGGTACCGCATCGCGGCCCCCGCATTCGGGGTCCACGGCCCCATGTCCGAGGCATAGGTGCCCGTGAAGATCTCGCGCACGAAAGATGCACCGGTGGCCGCCGCCAGGGCAATTGTCGAAGTTGGGTCCCACAAGACATTGACGCCAAAGGGAACTGTGATCTCGCTCCGAAGCTGGCCGATCACGTAGGCCATTGTTGCGGTCGAGGCGGAATCAACGTCGAATTCATAGGGTCGGTCATTTTCGTTCCCGAACATGACGGCATCGAACCCAGCAGCCTGAAGCGCGTGAAGATCCGCCCGAGCGCCTTCAACCAATCCCTGTGGGCCCGCCGCGGGGTCGTATAGCGGCGCACCGGGAAGCGCGCCGAGATGCACCATTCCGATCAGGGGCTTGGTGTCTGGGAATATGCGTGTAAATTTCGTCATCGAACCCACTTCAGGTAGCCTAGCCCAGAAGGTGATTGCGAGGGAAGCACAGACGTCTAGCATGTCCAAAGGCGCCTTGGGGAGCATCGCATGTTAAAAACACGACATTGGGACCGCATCGGTAACGGCGGGTTGAATTTCACCGAAATCGGGTTCGGAACGGCGCCGCTTGGTAATCTGTATCGCGCCATCTCCGACGACGAGGCCCACAGCATTCTGGAAGCGGCGTGGCACGGAGGCATTCGCTATTACGACACGGCCCCGCTTTACGGGCTTGGTCTAAGTGAAACCCGGTTGAATCGATTTTTGCGCGACAAACCCCGGGACGACTATGTCCTGTCCACGAAAGTCGGACGTCTTCTGCATGCCTGTGAACCCGACGAGCGCGATGGCTTCGGAAAATGGTTCGATGTCCCGTCGCGGAACGAGGAATACAACTATTCCTATGACGGCGTTATGCGGTCTATCGAGTTTTCGCTCGAACGCCTTGGTGTGCATCGTATTGACATGCTTTTCGCGCATGATCTCGACGTGTTCAACCATGGCTCGTGGGAGGTGCTTGAAGGCTATTTGAAACAGCTGATGGACGGCGGCTATCGGGCGTTGTCCGAACTTCGTGACCAAGGCGTCATCAAAGCGTTCGGGGCCGGGATCAACGAGTGGCGCCCCGCTCAGTGGTTGGCCGAGCGTGGCGATTTCGACGTCTTCCTTTTGGCCGGCCGCTATACGCTTCTCGAGCAGGAAGCGCTCGACAGCTTTCTGCCGCTATGCGAATCGCGCGGGATCGGGATTGTCATCGGCGGCCCTTATAATTCCGGCATCCTCGCCACCGGTGCCAAGCCAGGCGCTTTCTACAACTACGATCCGGCTCCGCAGGAGATCCTCGACCGTGTCGCGGCGATCGAAGCCATCTGCCAATCCGCGAATGTTAGGATGCTCGACGCCGCTTTCCAGTTTCCGCTTCGCCATCCAACGGTCGTATCGGTCATTCCAGGTGGTCAGGGTGTCTCGGAAATGGCCAGCAATTTCGAAGCCGCTCAGGCGACAATCCCGGAAAAACTCTGGGCGGATTTGAAGGCCGCTGACCTCCTGCGGGAGGACGCCCCATGACACAAATCGACGCCCACCAGCATTTCTGGCAGCCACTTCGCGGCGACTATGATTGGATGCCGAAAGACGACCCAGTTCTGGCGCGGCCGTATTTCCCAAATGACCTGAAAGCGCAGCTTGATGCACTTGGGATCGTCCGGACGGTTCTGGTGCAGGCGGCAGCGACCGTGACCGAGTCGGAATACATGCTCGGCCTCGCCGACGCGACGGACTTCATCGCCGGTGTTGTGGGCTGGGTGAATTTCGAGCTGCCCGAGGATGCAGCCACACTTGAACGGCTCGCGGATCATCCGAAATTCAAGGGTGTCCGCCCGATGATCCAGGACATCCCGGACGACGACTGGATGCTGAGAGAAGATGTTCAGTGGGGTTTCAAGGCGGTCACCGAGCTCGGTCTGACCTACGATGCCTTGGGATTTCCGCGCCATCTGAAAAATTTTCTGACCATTCTCACGCGATATCCCGACATGCACACTGTCGTGGACCATTGCATGAAGCCGCAGATAAGGGACCACAGCCCCAAGCGGTTCGCGTTTTGGGCCGACGGGATGGCCCGCATCGCCGCCGAGACCGGAGCGTTCTGCAAGCTCTCAGGCCTCATGACCGAGGCCGACGCCGATTGGACTGTTGAAGTGGTGAAACCGTATGCCGAGCATGTCCTCGAGGTGTTCGGACCCGAAAGGGTGATGTGGGGATCGGACTGGCCCGTGTGCCGGCTGCGCGCTGAATATGATCGGTGGCACGCCGCCGCGCGCGAATTGACCGCCCCTGTGGGTCCGGCGGCGCAGGACAGGATATTCGGCGGAACTGCAGCCGAGTTTTACGGCATCACTGTCTAGCGTTTCAGCTTATCGAGCACACACTGGGTGGTCAGTCTCGCGCGATCGGCCAGCGCCGACGCCACGAACAGCGACGCGGCGGCCTGAGAAAAGTCGATCGACGCTTTCAGCGTGTCCCCAGTGGCAAGGCGCGCGGCAAGTGCGCCAACGAACATATCGCCGGCCCCATGCGTTGAGACAACTTTGGCCTGCCGGGCCGGGGCATGCCGGCAGGTGTCATTTTCGGTTCGCATGAGGCCGTCTTCTCCCAATGTGACAATCACCTCTCCTCTCACGCAACGGCCAAGTTCGACGGCCGCAGCCTTTGGGTCTGCCGTGCCGCTCAAGTCGGTCGCCTCAATCCGGTTCACCACAAGAAGATCCGTTTGCTCGGCAATGCTGTTGTTCAGCTCGCGCGCGGGTGCCGCGTTCCAAATCAGGCTGCAGTTGTCGGGCAAGCTTTCGACAAACCTGGCGTTGGCGGCCCCGGGCACCTCGTTCTGTATGACGGCGACAGCCGGGCGCATGCTCCAGTCAACGGCGCCGTCATTTTCAAGATTGGCGCCAGACACGATCACCGCGCCGTAGCTGCCATCCGGCAGCGAAATGGCAACGCTCATTCCTGTCGGGACGTCGCAGCCAAGCACACCCTGGCAATCAACACCCGCCGCGGCGAGCGATGAAAGCACGGTCGCCGCCGCAGCGTCTTTTCCGACGCGGCCGAACATCGCTACGGTCGCCCCCATCTGAGCGGCGGCCATCGCCTGATTGCCGCCTTTGCCGCCTGAGCGATAGTCGACGCCTGTGCCGACAAGCGTTTCGTCAACGCGAGGAAGCCCCGGCGCGTCGACGACGACGTCATGGTGGAGCGCACCAAAGACCGCGACCCCGGTCATGCGCCGTAAAGTGCGGCAGCAACGATGCGCTGGCTCATGGCGGCGTCTTGTCGATCGATGGCCTTGGCGAGCGCGGAATCCGCCGCCAGTTCCGCGGCGATGTGGCGCAGTCTTTCGACCAGCAGGACATTCGTCCGCGCCTCCTCGACGGGGTTCAGGCCCGAGTGATCCGGAAACGTGTCGAAATAGATTGCGCCGTCATAACCTATCCGCGACAAAGCGACGAAGAGCTCGACCGTCGCGACCGGGCGTATGGTTCCGACCATCAACCCGTCGTCTCGCTTGCCATAGCCGTCGTTCAAGTGAACCCCCATCAGCCGCGAATGCCGTGCGACGAGATTGGCCGCATACGCGGGCATTTCGTCGGCATAGAGCAAATGCGCGAAATCAAGGGTCACGCCAACGTTGTCGCGGCCAACCTCTTTGGTTGCCAACAGGGTCGTGCCCACATCCGGCATGAGTGCGAAAGCGCGCGGCTCGTTCGGCTTGTATTCGATGGCGATATCGATCGTTGGATTGTGGTCGGCAACCTCAGCAATTGCGGCAATTGTGTTGTCCCAGGCCCGGCCATAGTCGAGCTGGAAGGAATAGTCGAAGCCATCCTGCCCCAGCCAAAGCGTCAGCTGCGACGCACCGAGGTCGGCTGCACAGTCAATGCCGCGCCGCGTCAGGTCGATGGCCTCGCGCCGAATGGTCGGGTCGGGGTTGGTGAAGGCGCCGATCGCCAGCTTGGCAACCCCGTAGTACCTCATCGCGAGGCCGTTCAGGCGCATATCATTGGCCAGCAGCGCCTCGCGCACATCCATGAGATTTGCAGGTGACACCTGGTCGGGGAAGTTGAGGTCGGCGTCGGTGATGCCCTCGACCGATGCAGCAAGCTCGATAAGCTTGGGCGTGTCGGGCCCCGCGCCAGCGCGCTTGAAGGCGTTCAGCCGGGCTGCATAACGCGGTTTGTTTGGGAAAGGCATGGCACCGCCAATTCGTGCTGATTGTCGTCAGACTGCGGGCTTGCGGCCGGAAATTCAAGAACATGCGCCGTCAGCTCGGGAACCCCAGCTTGGACAAGAGGACCACGGCGGCAATTGCCATTCGTCCGGGGCGGTCACCGATTTTACCGTACTGGGAATTGGAAATGAGAAAGACACCCGGACCGCGTCGAAGCCATGGCGAAAAGACCGTCGAGGACATCCGCCCGGACACTAGTGACTAAAAGGAGGTCGTTGACGATCCGTCGACCGAGGACCGAGATGTGCCGGCACGACGATGGCCGGTGTATTGCAGGGGCAAGCAATCACAGGGATCAAACTCAGCCAACTTGCAGATGAGACTAAGGAATATCGGTGGCGGTGCAACCAGTCCTGAGCGAACCGGTCTCAGGTAGTTTCCCCCTGTTTAACAGGAGAAAACAGGGAAAAAACGTGATTCCGGGCTGAATTGGCACGATCTGGACGATTGTCATACGAATTCCCGGCGCAATCACAAGAGGTTACAGGGCGTTTGCCTGTTCCTGGATTAACAGGGAAACAAATCCGCGGAACAGGGAAAGAAAAAGGAAGAACAGGGAACGATAATCCTGATCCGATTTCCCCAGATTTTGTGTACCGCCCAGGTGGAACTACCAGATAGCGCGTCAGCCGTTTGACATTGCGGTGGGGATTTTGTAAGTGGGCGACACCCGGTCTGAGACCCTGAAGGGCCCCTGGTAAGCGCGGATGCGTGGGGGCAGCGGGATGCCAACGCTTCAGGAAGTAAGGCTAATGACGGCGCGACGCCGGATGGGAAGGGATCAAATGGCGCGATGCCGATCCCTTGCAACTTCATCCGGGAGTGCTGTCGATCTGAATAGGCTCCCTTGCCAGAGGAGCCTTTTTTTATGGGCCACAGACTTCACATTGAGCACATCTCGCAGGATGCGATCCGCGCCAATCCACGGAACGCACGCACGCATGATGGGCGGCAGATCGATCAGATTGCGGCCTCGATCCAGGCGTTTGGATTTACCAACCCCGTACTGATCGACGAAGCGGACATGATCATTGCGGGCCACGGTCGGCTGGAAGCGGCACAAAGGCTGGGGCTGAATCTCCTTTGAACTCTAGCAGGAATGTCACGTCACGGCGCGCCCAAAGGCGTGAGCTCCGGTAAAGCCGAAAAGGCGTTTTGAGTCAGAACCTGCCATTGCTCGCGATCAAGGCAATGACCGCATTGTCCGCAGAGCAGACATTCATCCAGCCTGCGTGCGCCGCTCTGCAGCGAATGACTGCTACGAGCCCGAAGCGGTCGGTCGTTCGGCCGATGGGCGCTGCCGCGCAGCGAACGGCGGCTTCGAGCCCAATACAGCAATTTGATCTGGACTATGTGCCGGCCTACATGATGAGTTCCTCAGCATCATCCTAGCTCGATCACAGTATAGGTCTTTCAAATGCCAGAAGTTTCACTACCCATCACTACATTACTCACTTGCTGTCTGTTGGCCTGGCTGCTGGTTCTCAGTTGGAGAGTGATTAAGGTACGGCAATCAGGCGTCGCTTCACTTGGAGATGGTGGTGACGAGAAACTGCAACGAAGAATCCGTGCTCAAGCTAATCTGACTGAGTATGCTCCGCTATTTGTCGTCCTGATTGCGATATTGGAATTGCAAAATGCCAACCCGATTGTCCTGATGGTAATAGCTTTTGTGTTTCTCGCCGGACGCCTCGTTCATGGTTATGCCTTATCTTTCACGTCCGGTAACGCGGCGGGTCGAGTAGGCGGTATGGGCCTCACAATCGCAGGTTCTGCATTCGCAGTGATCTACGGAATTATCACAATGTTGATTTGAGCCTAAAGGTAGCGGTATCCGCTCAGCCGACCTTGGATGCCTTCTTGAAGCTATCATCCTTGACCGAATAACAACAATGAGCCCACAATGACCGATGCTGCAATCAGCACGAAAGTCAGCTTTCGATAATGGACGCCACTCGATCAGTCAGTGAAAGCAACCTTTAGGACGGAAACGTGAAGCGCGGCCAACAACGCATTCAAGTGTTTCCTGTTCCTGGCATGGTATTTTGCCGCGGTGGCTGTGCGCTGAATGAAGTCGGCGTATTGATCGACTGTCAGGCCGCTTTGCCCGAGTTCCACCGAGTACGGCTGCAGGACACGGGCAATGATCTCCGTGTTCCGTTGAGCTCCTGCTTCCAACTCTTCCTGACTTGAGGCGCTTACACCCGCGATAATGTCTTCGGCATTGGGTGAGGATTTCAGAAAGTCAAAGTGCTCGATCACAACGTGCTTGAAGATGACATCCAATTGCTCGCCGAGACCTTGGGCCTTCTCGAGCCCTGCCTCGATATCCAAGACAACTTTGTCTGCCAAAGACCGAATCGTGGCCTGTAAGACGGCGTCTTTGTTGGCAAATGCCTTGTAAAGCGTCTGGCGCGAGATGCCGGCCTCGTCGGCAATGTCGTTCATGCCGGTGCGCTTCACACCGTAGCGAAGGAAGAGGCCTTTGGCAGCCTCGATGATATATGCGTTGCGATCTTCCATGATTTACATATTGACAAGTAAGCGACATGTGTCAATACTGACAATCATACAAAAAATGTCCACACGTCAGGAATTGATATGAACAGCGCATCCCAGAAAATCGCCATCGTCACTGGGGCCAACAATGGCATCGGATTTGAAACAACCATTGGCATGGTCGAGGCCGGGTATCATGTGGTCATGGCCTGCCGCAGCCAGGAAAGGGCTGACCCAGCAAAGGCGGATGTCATCCAGCGCGTTCCGTCGGCCTCGCTGGATGTCATTCTGCTGGACCTGAGCGACCTAGCCTCTGTCCGCAGGTTTGCCGAGGCGTTCAGGGCGGGCTATTCGAAGCTTGATGTGCTGATCAACAATGCGGGCATCCTGCAGTATTCCGCGCGAACCACCGCCGACGGTGTCGATTTGCAGTTTGCCACGAACCACCTTGGGCACTTTCTGCTGACCGCACTGCTGATCGACATGATCCCGGACGACCCGGCGTCGCGGATCGTTGCCCTGTCCAGTGTGGCCCACAAAGGGGCAAGCATCCAATTTGACGACCTGAACTGCGGTGGCGATCCGGGTGCTGCCTATGGGCAGTCGAAACTCGCCTGTCTTCTGTTCGGTGACGAATTGAACCGGCGTCTGAAAGCGGCGGGCAAGGTGATGAAAGCCTTGACGGTTCACCCCGGTGGCTCTGACTCCGGCCTCTTTCAAGACCTGGCGGAAGACCAGCGCGAAGCGATGAAGGTGCAGGTCGAGCAACTTCTGCACTCCAATGCAGACGCCGCAAAGCCGTCGCTCTATGCCGCCATGTCCGAAGACGTCGAAGGTGGCGACTTCTACGGCCCGATAGGCCCCGAAGAGATGAGCGGGGAGACAGGCATCGCCACCCGCAACCCGATCACTGATGACCACCAACTGGCAGACCGTCTCTGGCGTCTCTCCGAAGAGATGACCAACCAGACGTTCAAGGTGTGAGGAGCGGAACCATGAATGCTGTACACAAACGGCGGCTTCGTCCGCAGAGCGGATATTCTAAGGATTTCGCCCGACAAGGGCTATGAGCCCAGTGCCGCCGTTTGACCGCACTTTCTGGATTGCTGCCGCGTTCTGAATGGAAGTTTTGAAAAAGCGCAGCATTATGCCTCCCCCAAGTTTGACTTGGAGGAAGCATAATACCATAGGCCTTCGCTCGAAGCCTCGACCACTTGACGGGCTTCGAATTTTTCGGTCAAGTCGAACCACTCTAGCTTTGAGTAAGTTTCTAACTCTCCTTGAGCTTCGCGGCGCTCATCGTCTTCGGCGATCAGGGCGCCGCGATAGCGCGTCCCATTGGTCCGAAACTCGCAATCCTACCATGTGCATTGTCCGCAACTCGGACCTGCGTTGTGCCTGCGGCGAATGACCGGTTCCGGTCGATGGCAATTGACCCGGCCCGAACCCTAGGGATGAAGAATACTACAAGGATTTGACGGCCTGGACGGTCAACAAGGAAAGCGAGACGATCCGGCTTGATGTCGACACGGGCAAGTTCCAGCACGTGTTGCTCGATACGATGGGCGTCGGCACCGGGAGCGTCTCTGGCGCGCGGGTCTCCGGGGCCAGGGTATCCGGCGCGCGGATCAGCGGCGACGCCAGCGACCGATTTCCAGATCGCGCCGGACTAAAGCCCGGCGCGCTTCAACCCCTCAAGGAAGTGCTGGACATCTTCGGGGTATTTGTCCGGCTGCACCGCGGCCCAGCGGTCGACCGAGAAATTCGGATGCGCCTGCCGCACCCTTTCTGCCTCTGCAACGGCCTCGGCATCCCGTCCCAGATGCGCGAAACTGGCGGCCAGGATGCGCCGGCCTTCGGTCGGGTTCTGCATCTTCTGGATCGTCTGGATCGCCTCTTCATAGCGCTTGAGGTTGAAATACGCGCCGCCAAGGTGCCAGATGTATTGGTCCGGGTAGAACGGATTTAGACGCATCGCCTTTTGCAGCAAGACAATTGCCTCTTCCGAGCGGCCACAATGCGCCAGCGCGTCAGCCATGTCCGACATCAGATCGGCGTCGTTGGGGTTAAGCGTCGACGCGCGTTCATAGGCGTTGATCGCCGCGTCATGTTCCTTGCGATAAAGATGGGCAAAGCCAAGCTCGCCAAATCCGCGCGCGTCCGACTCGTCCAGTTCGATCGCCCTGCGCGCGAAGGTCAGCGCGTCATCCAGAGCAGTGTCCGAATCCTCGGCCCAGTCATAACGCCAGTCCAGGTTGAACGTGCGGGACTTCGCGGCATGGGCGCGCGCGTACCGGGCGTCACAGTCCAAAGCGGCGTCATAAAGCTCACGCGCTTTGCGCACATCGACCTGGGTGTAGCGGAGGATATGCCGCTGGCCCTGAAGCACATAACCATAGGCCTTCAGGTTGGCCGGCGGCAACAGCCGAACACGTTCCCGTTCCGTGGCTTCGACTTGCGCGGCCGTCGCAGAGACGATGACCTGGGTGATCTCGTCCTGAAGATCGAACAAATCCTCGATATTGCGGTTGTATTGCTCGCCCCAGATCGTCCGGTCCTGCAAGGCGTCGAGCAGTTGCAGCGTGATCCGTATGCGCGTTCCCGCCTTTCGCACCGTGCCCTCGACCGCATAGCGAACTCCCAGTTCCCGGGCTGCCTGTTTCGGCGAGGTCTTGCGGTCGCTGTACATGTAGGCCGATCCACGCGCGATCACGAGGAATTCGTGAAACCGCGACAGGCTGGTTGTGACGTCTTCGGTCAGGCCATCCGCAAACCAACGGTCGCCCTCATCGCTGCCCTGAAACGTGAAGGGCAGAACGACGATCGACAAATCCGCGGGGGCTTTGTCATCGAGGTCTGCCATATCTTTCAGATCGCGCCGCAACCCGGGGGTCATGGTCGCACTCGTCGGGTTCTCATGCACTTGGAAGACATCGATGGGTCTTCCGATATTCTTGAACTCATGGCAGCCAAGATACTCGTAGCCGTACTGCAATTTGTTGCTGACATGCTCATAAGCCGCCCCAGATATGCAAACCTGTCCCGGCACGGCGAACGCTTCGATCCGTGAGGCTATGTTGACGCTTTCTCCGGTAATCTCATCGCCGCTGATCAGAACTTCGCCAAGATTGATGCCAAACCGGAACACTATCTTTTCATCCTGCAGCGCTCCTTCGTTTCTGTTCGCTAACAATTTTTGCATTTCAATACAAAAAGTTACGGCATCGACGGCGCTTTCGAAGATCATGAAGGCGCTGTCACCGGCCGATCCCTTAACCTCGCCGGAATAGGCGCCAATTGCGTTTCGAAACATCTCCAACCGGTCGTTGACCGCGACCGTCGTGCGGAGTTCGTCAACGCTCATCATGCTGCTGAAATTCGCGACATCAGCAAAGGCTATCGCGACGAGGCGACGCCTGATCCTGTCCTGCGGAGCGGTATTGGTTCCGGTGTCGGTTATCAATCGGTCACCCCTTACCCCGTGACAGGGATACCTTGCCAGACTTCACCTGTGCCTCGAGAACCTCAGCCCGACGCTCGGCCCATTCCGATCTCAAGATCCCGACGATAACCACATCCCGGCGTACACCATCGGCGAACCATCCCTCGCGGAATCGTCCCTCTTCCATGAAACCCACTTTATCCAATGTGTGTCGCGACGCTTCGTTGTCTTCGCGGTAGAATGTTGTCAGGCGATGCATGCGGAGCCGGTCGAACGCAAGATCCATCATGCTGGTGAGCATCGCCGTCGCCAAGCCCCTTCCACGAGCTTTTTTGGCGACGAACGCCGGAATGATCGCGTCGCCTTGTACGTAGTTTACGGATTCAAGCCCGGCCACACCCAACGGGGTCTTGTCCGCATCCTCTGCGATGAACCAATACGCGCGCGGCGAGGTCGCGTGTTCGAGAGATGCGCGCCAGCTTTCGCGTATGGCATCGACATTTATCGGAACAGGCAGCGTGCGATCGAAAAGCGCGATGTCTTCAAAATCCCAGAACCACTCAGCGATCTTTGGGATGTCGTCCAATCCTAAAGGCCTCAAGGTCACCGAGTGGTCCGTTTCATTTTCCATATCGGTTCAATTTCCAGAGTCATGCGAATCCAATATCGTCAGCATAGCTTATTTTGAAGAGCCCCGTCTGCCGTGCACGCCGTATTACTCCGTTATCGACAAGCGACAGTAATAGAGTGCTCAAACTTCGCAATTTTTGGTTGAACCGGCCGGTTGTTCGACGGATTTCTCAACCTCGTTTGAACGCTGCAAACGCGAAGTCAAACAGTGCCAAAGGCGGAAGATTTGGCTCGCCTCAGACATCTGATTGTTTCGGCCGACTATCTCACAGCCGAACGGAAGCATTCACTCCTCGCCAAGGTTCACTTAGCATTGGAGCGAATGTCCGATGTTCGCTCCCAAGCCGCTCTCGGCGATGTCGTGAACAGCAGACTCCAGCCATTATCGAGCGATTGCCGAACGGCGGGAGGGTCCGCAATGCCGCCATCGAGGTCATCTAGAGAGGAACCCTGAGCGATTGGAAATCTTCGCGTTTGAGTTGCGACTGAAATTTAAACCGGAAACGACCGTTTTAGAGACTAGGGTCCGCAAGATCAGGCGCGGCACCGCAAAGCTATTACATGGCGGCCTCACACTTTGTGAGCAGCCGCTAGAAATCCCGCACAGAGTTTCAGCATAAATCGAAGCGGGCAGCGGTTCTCCGGATGGGATTGACGAGTCAAGGCCTTTGTCACCCTCTTTTACCTTGACTTGAAACAAGGCAGCAGCCCTTCATTGCAAGATAGACGAGAAAGATAGCGACTAGGCTCGGGTTCTCCAATTTGCATGCCGGGCTTCCTACTACCGGCCAGGCGCCGGGAAAATGACAGGTGTCGATCCTGCGTATCAATGTCGAGGTCGACGCACCGGACAGGTATAAAGGGAGACAAGATAATGATTTTTCGATCCGTGCTTGTGGGCGCGCTGCTCTTTGGTGCAGCGGCACAGGCACAAGAGGCCATAACTCCCGAACCGCCCATCGACGTCAATGCCGCCCGCGCGGAACTGGGAAAACGTCTGTTTTACGACACACGTCTGTCCGGTGACACCAGTCTGTCCTGCGCCAGCTGTCACCAGCCGGACAAGGCCTTTACCGACGGCGAAGCCTTGTCGTCGGCCTATTCCGGTGGAGCGCATTTCCGCAATGCGCCGACACTTGCCAATGTTGGCTACCGCGATGCGTGGATGCATGACGGCCGCTTGGGCACCAACCTTAACGACGTCGCGCGTGAGATGATTACCGAGACCTACCTGATGAACATGGACATGCGCATCATGCAGGAGCGGCTCAAGCAGGATCCAAAATACGTCGAAATGTTCGCTGCCGCTGGCATGTCCGAGCCCGGGAACGGTGGTGCACGCAACGCGCTGATGGATTTCATGAAGAC
>CAJHYE010000471.1_pt1 | contig 13771 bp, 13 predicted proteins | sample 9198651 | NCBI WGS metagenome assembly CAJHYE01 (sample SAMEA7708366, study PRJEB35096) | sediment metagenome | biome: marine neritic benthic zone biome [ENVO:01000025]; feature: sediment [ENVO:00002007]; material: shallow marine sediment [ENVO:03000034] sea grass bed [ENVO_01000059] ...
ATCGGGTGGAAAACCAGCCCGCCTTCTTCGCCGTGTGCTTCGTCTGCCACGTGTCAGTCCCTTTCTTCTTCACCACTCGAAGGCGGCGTCATCTCTTTGGCGGTGCGCATCATCGTCTTGATGCCAGCCGCGAAACCGAAGAGCGTGAACAAGATCATCAGCAACGGTGCCGTGCCAAGGACCAAATCCAGCCCGTATCCCATGCCGAAGCCGATCCCCAGCCCCGCAACCAGTTCGATCACCATCCGCCAGCCCATCTGGACCTGTGCATGGTGCTCGTCCTGATGTCGCTTCGGCGCCTCGGCAACGCGCTTTTCGGCCAGTTTGGCCTCCAGCGCTTCCAACCGGGCCTTCCGATCCGCATCGGTTTCGGCCATGGCACCCGCTCCCATGAGAACTCGGCGCATGTCTAGCAGGGCGCGGGTTAGAGTCAATCGCACGGATCGGCGATTAAATATAGCTAAAACAAATGGTTGCAACTTATCGCAGTTGGTTGTGTCGAGGGTAGACCGGATTGGTGATATTCAACCTTTCAGTTGAGAAACACGGCCTCACCCGGTCCAATCGATCCAGCGGCCGTGAAAATCGACCCGCCCCAGGTCTTGTGTCTCGCCTGCCGGATAATGTGTGAGCGTCAGCCTTGCGCCGCGTCCACCATCGGCTTCCATCGCGAAACGCACGAGAGGCGATTGCGCCTGTTCCATGGCCCGAAGCGCGCGGGATTTGGTTGTGCCCGGAAAGTACTGCCAGGCGACAGTGTGGAAGACCACGCGTGTCCGGTCGGAGGCGGGTTCCGCCAATGCGTGCTCCAGCCAAGCGCCTGCATCGCAGGCAGAAATCTCCGCAGGAACGCGCCGCGCCACGTCGATGGCGGCATCTGTCATCGTGATCCGCTCCGGTTGGTCGGGCCACAGGTAGGCAAGGAGCCGCAATCGACCCTCTTCGGTCGCCGGGTCAATGGGTGAGAGATCGACACCTCGCCGGCCCACGATCGGCAAGGGAACAGCGGTTGGGATGGTGCACCGCCATTCGGGAGAAATTGTGACGGAAGCGTCTTTCGGGCCAAATGCCTTACCATCGGCCACGATCCGGAAATGGTCGGCGCGCAAGTTCAGCCCGGCGCTGCAGCCAAGCTCAAGAAGTTCGACTGGCTGGTTATAGCGATCTGACAGTGCGGAAAGCGCTGCGATTAAAGGCACAGAGCGCCTGATTTCGTTGGTCTGGGGTGGACTGTCGAGCCACGACATTATCCGGGGTTCGTAAGTGACCAGGGCTGCTTTGACTGCGGTCCAAAGCGTGTCGTCGTCCACACTATGAGGCGGATAAACCCCTGCCAGCGCCAAACCTTCGATCTTTAGAGCATGCAGTGCGCCTGCCAGCCTGAGAGGCACGCTGTCACCGCTGGCGGATGTGTCGCCAGACCAGGTCAGGATGCGGTCGGCCACAGGGCCATCGGGGGCAAGGCGCGCACCGATCAACGGCATGAGACGACCCATGAAAGGGGAACCGAGCGCCTCGCACACGGTACCCTGCGCCGTGAAGGCGTCGCGGACTGTCACGAGAACTTGTCGAGGAGTTTCTTCAGCGGGGAGCGGCGGTCTTCCGGTTCCGGTGCGGGAGCCGCATTCTTTTTGGGTACTTTCGGCGCAGTGTTCTCGCCAGTCGAAGGCCGCGGTGGGTTCGTTTTCAGGGCAACGGCGTTTTGAAACCGAACGGTATCGCCGTCTGCCAGAAATGGCGCGCCGTCTGAGATGCCGTGCAATAAATCGTCCAGCCAGTCGTGATCCGCCTTGGCAAAATCCTTCAACACATAATGCGGGACAGCATCCTTGTGCCCCGGATGGCCTACGCCCATGCGCACCCGTTGGTAGTCGTCGCCAATATGCCCGTGAAGTGAGCGGAGCCCGTTATGTCCGGCGTGCCCGCCACCCTGCTTTACCCGCAATTTGCCGGGTGCCAGATCAATCTCGTCGTGGAAGACTGTCACATCCGAGGGGTCAATCTTGTAGAAACGAACGGCTTCGCCAACAGACTGCCCCGATCTGTTCATGGACGTTTCGGGCTTTAGAAGAATGACTTTCCGGTCCCCGAGTTGGCCATCGCTAACAACGCCCTGAAACTTGCTGCGCCACGGTCCAAATCCGTGATCGTCCGCAATGCGATCCACAGCCATGAAACCGATATTGTGCCGGTTCCCAGCATATTTCGCACCGGGATTTCCCAGCCCGACGAAAAGCTTCATACCCCCTCCGGCAAAAAGAAAGCGTCAGCGACCGATGCTTTGGAACGTTCGACGCTGATCCGCACCGACCCCGAGCCAGCCGCGGGTCACACTCGCAATATGGTCCACGATCCGGACCTGTTGTGACTGGCCTTGTATCGCCGCCGTCACGGCGGCGGCACCCACATAGGCTTCAAGATCGGCCTGAATGCGTTCCGGTTGGGTCAACGCCTGTCCTGTAGCATCGTCATAGATCTGGACCACATAGGCAATATTGTGAACCGCAGCAGGAGCCCGCGCGACTGCGGCGGGCGTCACCGCATGAAAGTGTTCGAGTTCGGCACGGATCGTTACGCCGCGCGGTCCCTTGAGGGGCGCAGCCCCGGCTTGTATCCCCTCGCGCAGAATGCTGGCCACCTGTTCGCGGCGGTTGCCACTCAAATCACCATGCCAAACGATGTCTGCATTCGGGGCATAGGTGTTTGAATTGCTGACCGTCAGACTGGGCGGAACCGCAACTTGTACACTGTGGATGTGCCAGGATTTGCTGAGTGCCGGATCAATCTGATCTTCGTAGTCGACCTGCCACTGGCCCGAACATCCCGCAAGTAGCGCGCTTGCCGCCGCGAGTACAATTGTTCTTCGATCCATCTGTTTCGCCTCTGCTCTTTCTCACAACTTTGGGCGTTCGACCCTTTTGGTTATTTTGCTCATTTCTTTCAGATCATGGTGTAAAAAGCCATAACCTGTTCATTTTATGACTATGGAGGCTCGAAAAAGGGCGTGAATGCGACGAAAAACGGCGATTTTTTGCTGGCTGAACTTGAAACAGGGTGGCACCTATTTGGGATGCCCAAGTGCCCAAGTGATGAGCTTCAGCTGGATACGGAAACGGCGGAAAGGCCGTAATGCAAGCGGATTTTGTTGTCGTTGGTGCTGGTTCAGCAGGGTGCGCACTGGCTTATCGGCTAGCCGAGGCTGGGCATTCCGTCATTGTGATCGAATACGGCGGCAGCGATTGGGGGCCGCTCATTCGCATGCCTGGCGCACTGTCCTATCCGATGAACATGGCGCGATACGATTGGGGGTATCACACCGAACCAGAGCCGCATTTGGGGGGTCGCGTCATGGCCGCACCGCGCGGCAAGGTGATCGGAGGGTCTTCGTCCATCAATGGTATGGTCTATGTCCGCGGTCATGCGCGCGATTTCGATACCTGGGCGCAGATGGGGGCGATCGGTTGGAGCTTCGCGGATGTGCTTCCCTATTTCCGGCGAATGGAACATTGGCACGGGCCGGAGCCTTCGTCCTGGCGAGGCGACGCCGGCCCGCTCCACGTCTCGCGCGGGACCCGGACCAATCCGCTCTACCACGCCTTTGTCGATGCCGGGCGGCAGGCTGGCTACGAAGTGACGGAGGACTATAACGGCGCCAAACAGGAAGGTTTCGGTGCATTTGAACAAACCGTTCACAAGGGGCGGCGCTGGTCGGCGGCGGACGCCTATCTTAAGCCCGGGATGCGCCGCTTCAACCTGAGACTGGTGCAAGGGCTGGCCGAGCGGGTCATCGTTGAAGACGGGCGCGCAGTTGGTGTAGCACTGCGTTCCAGTCCGCGTTTCAGCGTCGCATCGCTCAAAAGTGACACGCCACGCCTTCTGACAGAGGCGTTAGTTTCCGAAATTCGCGCGCGGCGCGAGGTGATCTTGGCCGCATCCGCTTTCAACTCACCGAAATTACTCATGCTGTCCGGCATCGGTCCGGCCGATCATCTCGCGGAGCATGGCATTCCGGTGATCGCCGACCGCCCGGGTGTGGGCGCGAACCTGCAAGACCATCTGGAGGTCTATTTCCAGATGCGGTCGTCGCAGCCGATCACGCTCTATCGCTACTGGAACCTTTTGGGCAAAGCCTGGGTTGGCGCGCGCTGGCTGCTGACCCGCACAGGGCCGGGGGCCACCAACAATTTCGAAAGTTGCGGGTTCATCCGATCGCGCGCAGGCGTGGAGTACCCTGATATCCAGTTCCACTTCCTTCCCCTCGCCGTTCGCTATGACGGCAAGATGATCGCGGAGGGGCACGGATTTCAGGCCCATGTCGGCCCGATGAGATCTCCGTCGCGTGGCACGGTCCGGCTGAACGGATCAGACGCCGTGACCGCACCGGAAATACGCTTCAACTACATGTCGACCGCGGAGGACTGGACCGATTTTCGCCGGGCCATCCGGTTGACACGGGAAATCTTTCAACAGGAGGCCTTCCGAGAATTTTCGGCGGGTGAGCTTCTGCCCGGTGCCAATGTGACCAGCGATGAAGCCCTTGATGCGTACATTCGAGAACATGCGGAGAGCGCCTATCATCCATGCGGAACATGTCGGATGGGCGACGCGAGCGATCCCGGTACCGTCGTCGATCCAGACGCGCGCGTGATCGGGGTTGAAGGCTTGCGCGTCGCCGACAGCTCGATTTTTCCGCAGATCACCAACGGCAACCTCAACGCACCTTCCATCATGGTGGGTGAGAAGGTCGCGTCGCATATCCTTGGAGAAACGCTCCCGCGCGACGATGTCAAACCTTGGATCCACCCAGAATGGAAAACCGGGCAGCGATAGTTTGAAGCGCCATTTGGCTGCTTATCATCGGTCAGGAAGTATCCCGGTGGGGTCCGGGGAGGCAGGGTCTCCCCGGCGGATCGGCTCAAAGTGCTACGATATCAGGCAGCTTTGTCGAGACCGAAGGTGTCGTGCAGCGCTTGCACGGCCAATTCCATGTACTTCCGGTCGATGAGCACCGAGATCTTGATTTCCGAGGTCGTGATGACCTTGATGTTGATGCCTTCGTCGCGCAATGCCTGAAACATCTGTGCCGCTACACCAGCATGGCTGCGCATCCCGATCCCGACAACGGAGATCTTGGCGACATCTTCGTCGGTCACCAATTCTGAATAGTTCACGTCGCCGCTTTCCTTCACCGCCTGCATCGCGAGCTTGGCACGTTCCACCTGGTTCGTCGGCAGGGAAAACGTCATGTCCGTTCGCCCGTCTTCCGAGATGTTCTGGACGATCATATCGACATTGGTGCCCGCCTCCGACAGCGGCCCGAAGATTGCGGCCGCGATCCCTGGACGGTCCGCGACCGACAAAAGCGTCATTTTCGCCTCGTCTCGGCTATAGGCGACACCCGCCACGACATTGCTTTCCATGATGTCCTCCTCGTCACAAACCAGCGTGCCCGCTGTCCCGTCGATGTCGTTGTCCTCAAAGCTTGAGAGAACCCTCAGCTTCACCTTGTACCGCATCGCAAGTTCGACAGACCGTGTCTGCAGCACTTTGGCGCCGAGCGAGGCGAGTTCCAGCATCTCCTCGTAGGCGATCCGGTCGAGCTTGCGCGCCTTCGACGTGATCCTTGGGTCCGTCGTATAGACGCCATCCACGTCGGTGTAGATGTCGCATCGTTCCGCCCCGAAAGCGGCGGCGAAGGCGACGGCAGTGGTGTCGGAGCCCCCTCGGCCCAGCGTGGTGACGCGGTTCTCCGGGCTAATGCCCTGAAAGCCGGCGACCACAGCCACCCGCATGCCCTCGGCGAACTTGGCGTTGATCGCCTCGGTTCCAATCTCTTCGATCCGGGCGGAGGCATGGGCACTGTTCGTGCTCAATGGAATCTGCCAGCCTTGCCAACTCCGCGCAGGCACGTCCATTTCCTGCAAGGTCAGCGCCATCAAGCCAGCTGTCACCTGCTCGCCCGACGATACGACGGCGTCGTATTCGCGTGCATCGTACAGCTTCGATGTCTCTTCGACCCAGCCCACAAGCTCATTTGTTTTGCCCGACATCGCCGAGACGATGACGATGACATCATACCCGTTCGCAACTTCGCGCCCGATACGCTTGGCAGCGCGTCGGATGCGGTCGAGCGTGGCAACGGATGTGCCGCCGAATTTCATGACGAGCGTTGGCATTCGGGACTCTTAAGCAATCCGCGCCGCGTTTATGCGATACGTGCAGGACGGGCAAGGGTCACGAGAAACGCGAATCTGCGCGTTCGAAAAGAATGATATTCATCAATAATTCTCCGTCAAATGAGCAAATCCCCGATGCTGTTCTCCATGCCGCAGCGACAGCCGCCACCACCGCCGTGGCAAATTTTGAAGCCGGTGCCAAGAACTCCAAAGTCATGATGCCGAGGCTTCTGTGGCGGGCTGACCTGAACAGTCCTGTTTGAAACCTGAATGGCCGCATGCCGCGAGGCCAGTGGTCACTTTGGTATCATCCCAAAACGCGCTCCACCCAAGCTGGAACAGTTTCGGTCGCGGATCCGAGAACGACCTCGTCAAACAGTCCGGCCACCTGGCTTGGCTCCAGGTTGATTTCGACGGTTTCCGCCCCGTTCGACTTGGCCTCGGACACAAATCCTGCCGCAGGATAAACCGTGCCGCTGGTGCCGATGGCAACGAACAGATCCGCGGTCGTCAGGTGTTGGGCGATGTCGTGCAGGTAAAGCGGCACTTCGCCAAACCACACCACGTCCGGACGGGTGGTCGCCGCTTTGCATTCCGGGCAGGCGTCCTCAAGCGACATGACCAAAGGTGCGGTCCACCGCGCTTCGCAGGTCGTACAACGTGCGATCCCGTGCGCCCCGTGCATGTGGATGGCCTCCGACCCGGCGGCTTCATGCAGCGAGTCGACGTTTTGCGTGATCAGCGCGACCTCGTGGCGATACTCCGACTGAAGTTTCGCAAGGGCGAAATGTGCCGCATTAGGCTTGGCCCCCGCCGCGTTTCGCCGCCGCATGTTGTAGAAGTCGATCACCTTCTTCGGGTTGCGCGCAAACCCCTCGGATGTTGCGACTTCTTGCAGATCGTATTTCGTCCAGACGCCGCCTTTGTCGCGAAAAGTGCCAAGACCGCTTTCGGCGGACACGCCTGCACCTGTCAGGATGACGATCTTCATGGCCCCTTTCCTTTGGCGCGATTTCAGGGCTCACTCTGACCAAGAACTCAGGGAAGGACCAGTGTGCATGCGGGTGCTCTGCGTCTGTCTAGGCAATATCTGCCGTTCGCCAACGGCGGAGGGGGTATTGCGTCATTTGTCGGGGGGAACACTGGACGTCGAGAGCGCGGGCACGGCTGGCTGGCATGCCGGCAAAGCCCCGTATCCGCCTGCTGTGGCCGCAGCAGCTGAACGCGGTTACGATCTGGCTCCTTTGCGGGCGCGCCATATGACATCTTCTGATTTCGAAGAGTTCGACCTGATCCTTGTCATGGACGCGCAAAATCTCGCAGACGTCGAAATGTTGCGACCGGAAGAGTCCGAAACACCGGTCAGGCTGTTCCTGGATTTCGCCCCCGAGACCGGGCGAAAAGAGGTTCCCGATCCATACCATACAGGCGATTTCGAGAGCGCGCTTGACTTGATAGAAGCGGCCGCGCGGGGTCTTCTTCGCGCGCTCTGACCCAACCTGCCGAAGTCCCTTTTTCGTTTTACGCTCCCTTCGACACATGCTCTATTCGCAATGGGGCGGAGAACCGCCGCGGCGGAGAGCACATGGCCGAGCAGACAGAGAGTGAAAGCCGCAAACTTCTGCGGCGGCTCAAGGATACCTTGGCCGAAGACTCCGCAGGTCAGGCTCGGCTTGACCATATTGTGGAACTGATCGCGTCTTCGATGCAGACCGAAGTGTGCTCGATCTACCTTTTCCGCGATGCCGAAACGCTGGAGCTTTGTGCAACCGAGGGCCTTAAGCAGGAAGCCGTACACCAGACGCGTATGAAGCTGGGCGAAGGTCTTGTCGGTCGTGCTGCGCGCGACGGCAAGGTCGTGAACGAGGCGGACGCGCCGAATGCAAGGGGCTTCAGATACATGCCGGAAACTGGGGAGGAGGTGTTTCCCTCCTTCTGCGGTGTTCCAATCGCGCGACTTGGCGACAAGTTGGGCGTCCTTGTCGTCCAGTCTCGCGAAGCGCGTGCATTTTCCGAAGATGAGGTTTACGCGCTGGAAGTCGTCGCCATGGTGCTGGCGGAGATGACCGAGCTTGGCGCCTTTGTCGGCGAGGGTGAAGCGCTGCGGGCCCGGCACACCAACCCGATGATGTTCCGGGGCGGTGTCGGGCAGGAGGGCGTCGCCGAAGGCAATGTCTGGCTTCATGAGCCGCGTGTCGTTGTGACGAACCCTGTTGCTGACGATCCCGAAGCCGAGACCGAACGATTGCGGGAAGGCGTGGATCATCTTCGCGTCTCAGTTGACGACATGCTGGATTCGGTCAGTCAGGATCCGGTCGACAAGGATCAACGTGAAGTGCTGGAAGCCTACCGCATGTTCGCAAACTCGCGCTCCTGGCTCAGGCGCATGGAAGAGGATATCGCGGCCGGCCTTTCAGCCGAGGCGGCGGTTGAAAAGGAACAGTCTTCAGCCCGTGCACGGCTGGGGCAGGCGGCTGACCCGTATCTGCGCGAACGCCTTCAGGATCTCGACGATCTCTCGAACCGGCTTTTGCGCATCCTGACCGGACAAGGAAAAGACACTGGCGCGGGCATGCCAGAGAACCCGATCCTCGTCGCACGCAACATCGGACCCGCCGAGCTTCTCGACTATGGTCGGGGCGAGTTAAAGGGCATCGTTCTGGAACAAGGCTCGGTCGGCAGTCACGCTGCCATTGTCGCGCGGGCCTGGGCCATTCCACTTATTGTGCACGCTGGATCCGGGATTACCGCTGAAGCACTCAATGGCGATCACATGATGGTCGATGGCGATCAGGGGATCGCGCATCTCCGACCCAATGACACCGTGGTTTCAGCCTTCCGCGACAAGATCGCGATGCAGGCCAAGGCGCAGGAGCGGTATGCAGGCATTCGCGATCTGCCGGCGGAATCGAAAGATGGCCAACGGATCGCGATGCAAATGAATGCCGGTCTGATTGCCGAGCTCCCGTCGCTTGAGAATTCCGGTGCCGAAGGCGTCGGATTGTTCCGGACCGAGCTTCAGTTCCTGGCCCGCAACACCGTGCCGCGCCGGTCCGAGCTTGCCGGCATCTATTCCAGTGTCCTCGACGCAGCAGCGGGCAAGAGGGTCGTCTTCCGGACGTTGGATATCGGGTCGGACAAGGTCCTGCCCTATATGAAGCGCGAAGAAGAGCCGAACCCGGCTTTGGGCTGGCGGGCGATCCGCGTCGGCCTCGACAAGGTGGGTGTGATGCGGATGCAGTTGCAGGCGTTGCTCCGGGCCACCAACGGACGACCGCTGACCGTGATGTTTCCTTTCGTTGCGCAATTCGATGAGTTTCGCGCCGCACGTCAGCACTTGCTCGACGAAATTGAGCGCGAACGAAAGCTGGGCCACGTGCTGCCGGAGAAGGTCGAGATTGGGGCGATGCTTGAAACGCCGTCACTCGCCTTCGCGCCGCGCCAGTTCTTCGAGATGGCTGATTTCATCTCGATCGGCGGCAATGATCTGAAGCAGTTCTTCTTCGCTGCCGACCGGGAAAACGAGCGGGTGCGCCGTCGATATGACACGCTAAATGTCAGTTACCTTTCGTTCATCGAGCAGATTGTGCGCCGCTGCGACGAGACGGGAACGCCGGTGAGTTTCTGCGGTGAGGATGCCGGACGACCCATCGAGGCAATGTGTTTTGCCGCGATGGGCCTGCGCGCGATGTCGATGCGGCCCGCGTCCATTGGGCCGGTGAAGCACCTGATCCGACGTGTCGATCTGAGTGCCGCGCGTGCCGTCATCGACACTGCGCGGCAAAGCGGTGTGCAATCGGTTCGAGGTGACGTGATGGAGTGGCTGCGGACGGAAGTGCAATAGGCAGCTCGCTGGATGCAAGATCTCTCGGCTACGCCGTCGCAGATCGTCGCCAGAACCGAAGTTGCATGCCGATGCAGGCACCCGCCAGTCCGACGGTCAGGCCAAGCCAGACCCCGGCACCACCCCATCCAAGCGTGAACCCCAGCACATAAGCGACTGGTAGTCCGACTGCCCAATAACTCAGAATGGCCATCACCATCGGTACGCGGGTGTCCTGCATCCCGCGCAGCATTCCAAGCGCCATCACCTGACCGTTGTCGACAAGCTGGAACAGTGCGGCGACCGCAAGGAGCGTCACGCCGACCGCCAGTATCTGCGGCCGGTCCGGATCGCTAGGGTCGATGAACAACCCAACGAGGAATTCGGGAATCAAAAGGAAGGCCGCGATGGTCAGCACCAGCGCCACGCCGGACAACAGCATTCCCGCAAGCGCCGCAGCCCTGACTTCAAGGCGGTCGTTCCGGCCCCGTGCGCGGCCCACGCGGACAGTGACCGCCTGGCTCAATCCCAGTGGGATCATGAAGGTCACACTTGCAATCTGGAGTGCGATCCCATGCGCGGCCAACGGGATGGTACCGATCCAGCCCATCATCACGCTCGACGCGGCGAAAAGCCCAACTTCAGCAAGCAAGGTCAGACCGATTGGCACGCCAAGACGGAAAACCGAGGCTATCGCCTCCGGGTCAGGGCGGTAGAAGTTTCTCAGCAATTCGTGCTCGGGCCGCTTTCTCAAAGCGTAGACCGTGAGGGCAAGCAGACTGACCGCGTGGCTTGCAAGCGACGCAATACCGGCACCTACAATCCCGAGTTCGGGCGCGCCAAAATTTCCAAAGATGAGCGCATAATTAACGGCGGCGTTCATCACCGCAGCGCCAATCACCGCAACCAGAATTGCCCGGGTCAATTCGAGCGCCGAAAGATAGCTTTTCAGCACCTGCACAAGCAGAGCCGGGATCAGCCCCATCCCAACAAGCGGCATGTAAAGTCCGGCCTGCCGCGCCACATCCGGTTCCTGTCCGATGGCCAGAAGGATCGGTTCGAAAAAGAAAAAGACCGGTGTAAAGAGAACGCCGAACGCGATCGAAAGCCAAAGCCCCATGCGCGTGACCCTGCGGACCTGGCGTTCGTCATCTTGCCCGAGGGCGCTCGCAATCATCGGTGTCACCGCCCACGCGAAGCCCGAGCCAAAGATGAAAACGATAAAGAAGATCGGGCTTGCGACCGAAAGTGCTGCAAGATCGGTCACATCGTACCAACCCATCATCAGCGTGTCGGTCACGCCGATCAGCATCTGTGCGATATGACTGCCCACAAGCGGGAGGCCCAGTGCCAGAAGGGCACGGGCCTGATCGCCAACGCGATTGCGCGGCGCTTGTTCGGCATGACCGGTTTGCATACGTCGCGCTATAATCGGTGCATCCGGCACGGGGCAATCGAAATCGCCGACGGATTCACGACATCAGTCGTATTGCACGACTTCGATCTCGATCCCGTCACCGTCGTGGAAGTAGAACCGCCGGCCCGGTTCGTAATCGGCGTGGTTTATCGGCATGAACCCTTCGGCCTTCACGCGTTCTTCCACCGCATTCAAGTCGTCAACCACGACGGCCCAATGATTGAGCCCACCTTTGGTGCGATAACTCTCGTTCTTCGCTTCAGGCGTTTCCGGATAGGTGAAAAGCGCAACATAGGTGTCATCGTCGCCGATGTGCACGGTATAGCCGGTTTGCATACCGGGACCTTCCCAACGCACGCGCCAACCGAAGATGCGTTCTATCCAGGCGGCCGTTGCCTTCGGATCGCTGACGGTCATGTTCAGATGTTCAAGTCTTGCTGCCATGTCGACACCTCCATTCTCCAGATGCTGACCTGTCTAATTCCTCAAGTTCACTTGAGGTCAATCCCTGATTTCTTCCGGCTGCACGCCCCAAAGGGCACCCTTGCTCACCCAGCCACGCTTGCCGCCAGCAGTGATCTTGCACCAGTCGAGATCACAAGAGCCGAGACGTGCGACCACACCTGCCTCGGCGTAGGCGTTCACTTCGGCCTCGCTGCCGGGTTTGGTCCGCAAGGCTGTAAGATCGCGCTCGATGATCACATGACGCGCACCCGACAGTAGCGAGTAATGCACCCAGCCACCCTGTCCGTCGCGGTCCTCGACACGGCGCCAATGCCCATGCTCGCCGGTCACCTGAAGCGGCATGTTGCGGTGTTTGAATACCCAGTCGATCCGGTGGCTCAGCGATGGACCGCGCCTTACATTACCTTCTTCCGCCTTCAGCGATACGAAGCGTGGAACCGGCAAATTAGTTACCTTTCCACGTTCGGAAGCGGTCGCGCCGAAGGTCACCAAAGCCGCCAGAACGGCGGCGCAAACTGATGTAACCGTCTTACTCACTGCCCGTTCTCCTCTCACCGGTGCGCCATTCTGATGACGGCGCTTGTGCCAGCGTCGGTTCCTTGCCACTTTGCCACGGACTGACGCCCAAGGAAAGACAGGAGGACAGGCGCGACATGCCCGACAAGCGACTGAAGGTTGTGGTGACACGGAGGCTGCCCGAAGCCGTCGAGCAACGCATGTCCGAGTTGTTCGAAGTGACCCTCAACCAAGACGACATTCCGATGTCGCGTGATGCTTTGACGGCGGCCATGAAAGACGCCGATGTTCTTGTGCCCACGATCACCTATCAAATCGATGCCGGCCTTTTGGCGCAGGCGGGTGAAAGGTTGAAGCTGATCGCCAGTTTTGGAGCGGGCGTGGACCATATCGATGTGACCACAGCGCGCCAGCGAGGCATCTTGGTTTCGAATACGCCGGGCGTCGTGACCGAAGACACCGCCGACATGACGATGGCGCTTATCCTGTCTGTCACGCGCCGTATCCCCGAAGGTCTCGGTGTCATGCAAAAGGGCGACTGGATGGGCTGGTCACCCACGGCTTTTCTCGGTGGACGGCTTGGGGGGCGCCGTCTTGGCATCCTTGGCATGGGACGGATCGGACAGGCAGTCGCCCGTCGCGCCGCAGTGTTCGGGTGTCAGGTGCACTACCACAATCGTCGCCGCCTGCGCCCGGAGACCGAGGACGAATTGCAGGCGACGTATTGGGAAAGCCTCGACCAGATGGTCAGCCGGGTCGATATCCTTTCGATCAATTGCCCGCATACTCCGTCGACATTTCACCTGATGAATGCGCGCCGCCTGAAGCTGATGAAACCAACCTCTGTGATCGTGAATACGTCGCGCGGCGAGGTGATCGACGAAAACGCCCTGACCCGCATGCTCCGAAACAACGAGATTGCGGGTGCCGCGCTCGATGTTTTCGAACATGGGTCCGAGATCAATCCACGCCTTCGCGAACTGCCAAACGTGGTTTTGTTACCTCATATGGGGTCGGCGACGTTGGAGGGCCGGGTTGAGCAGGGCGAGCGCGTCATCATTAATATCAAGACATTCGAAGATGGGCACAGACCGCCCGATCTGGTCGTGCCGTCCATGCTCTGATGCCATCGGGTTTCAACTTTTTTGCGTTGCTTGCAGTGCTGTTCCTTGCAGCCTGCTCCCGCCCTTTGACCGAGGCCGAGAATGTGTTTGCGAGTGATCTATTTGGCGAGGACCTTGACACGTCTCAGGTGCGCGTCGCGCAAGGACTTGGGATTACACCGCTTTACCGGACCGTTCCCAAGGACGTCAGGTTGGTCGAGGGTACGGACCGCGCCTGTTTGCGGACACCTCAACCGAGGGGCGCACAGCC
>CAJHYE010000309.1_pt1 | contig 12992 bp, 12 predicted proteins | sample 9198651 | NCBI WGS metagenome assembly CAJHYE01 (sample SAMEA7708366, study PRJEB35096) | sediment metagenome | biome: marine neritic benthic zone biome [ENVO:01000025]; feature: sediment [ENVO:00002007]; material: shallow marine sediment [ENVO:03000034] sea grass bed [ENVO_01000059] ...
AGGGCTCGAAAAAAGCCCGATTGCTCTTGTCCTCGGTCCTGGAAATCGCGCGCAACTTTGAGCTCGATGTTATCGTTGAAGGAATTGAAACCGAAGGCCAAGCGGAGATTGCAACCGCGATTGGAGCGGCCTGCGCACAAGGCTTTCTCTACGGTCGGCCTTGCCAGCCAGAGGACGCCCTTTCTGAAGCAATGCGAGCAAATGATAACGCCGGTATTAACCGCGCATCCTAAAGTGTTCGATTCGACTTTTAATTTCTTCAAACAGCCCTAAGCCCTCATCGCGGACGAAGCCGCTGTTCGCCAACCTGACTTGTTCAAAGACCGAGACTGAGGAGAGTTCGCGGGGTAGAAAACGAGGAATCAGTCCGTATGGCCTTGGAATGAGCCAAGCGACCTGATTGGTTCCACTTTCGAGCTAATCTGGAACAAAGCAAAGCAATTGGCCGAGCAACGGCTTTAATCTGTACCGAATTTGGCCGTTTTTGCGCCATGACTTCGCCAGATTGCAATTCTGCGAGTACTATCAACACGCCCAGTTCCGCTTTCGTGTGCAATTGAAGTGTTCGGGATAGGCGCACTGTGGGGTACGGCGTTTTGTAGGAACTATTAGGTGATTGGTGTTATGGTTGTGAGTGAAGACAACGTGTCAGGCCTATTGGAACGCGTCATGTCGCGCGTTCCAAGTCCAACAGAAAACAGAGAGCAGACCCGCACCGCGCGCGAAGCTAGGATCGTTGAGCCAGCAGACGACTTCGATCCGAAATGGCGTCTTCAGGGAGTTCTGGCTCAAACGTGTGTCACGACGAATTTTGGAAAAGTGCCCGCGCATCTTATACGCGTCGGAGATCGCGTGCGGACTAGGTCCGGGCGCTATTTGCCGGTAAAGGATATCCACGAATACAAGCTCGACCTCGAATATGTTGAGCGCCACTCCGAAGCCCTGCCGGTACTGATCCAACAGGGTGTGATAGACGGCAAATACCCGACACAAGACGTCTTGCTGTCACCGGAGCAGCTTGTCACGTTCGATGGCAAGCACACTCAACCCGACATGTTCCATGCACGCGAAATCCCGCGAAGTCGCCGCACGGTCGACCCAACCCTTGGCTTGGTTGCCTACTACAAGTTCGAGCTGGAAGAGTCCGCTGAGATCTACTGTGAAGGCGTCTGGGTAAAGTCGGCGGTATAAGTAATTCGCCGATGACTTGTTTTGAGTGACTGCAAAATCAGCTATGGTCCTAGCGAAAGCGAAGATAGTGATCTGGCGAACTCAGACCAGCTCGCCGATATACAGGCGTCAGAAGCCTCCCTGTGTAAGACCATGCGCTTAGGCTAGAGAGCCGAGGCTTTATCCACAGAGATCGTTTTATCGAGGCAATGAGCATGGGCGAGCTTCAATCGCCACCTGATAGGATTGGGAGTCTAGACCGGGTTGTTTCAATGACGCAGTTTCCGTACAAGCAGTCATGAGGTTAGCCCTTGTAACAGACTTGTGCTTACACCGCAGCATCTGTCACCTTTGGGCCGATCTAGTCGTTCGCCTTACCTATCACAAACGTCCACAACGGGATCGGCAGTTGCCCTAGAACTTTTCGACCCAAGGCCGAACGGCAATTTCGTTTGACCAAGCGCTTCTGTCTTGCTCGACCAGATGGCGGTAGGTTCGAGCAATCGCCTCTGGTCTGAGCATCGACCCCGGATTGTCATCTGGTTCGTTGCGTCCGGGATTGAGTATCGCGCCGTCGATATTGACCCACGCGACATGAATGCCCTTTGGGTGAAGCTCGCGTGCCATGCTTTCAGCAAGACCCCGCTGCGCGAATTTCCCCATCGCGAACGATGCCGACTGCGGGAACCCTTTCACGCCCGCCGATGCTCCTGTGAAGAGTATCGTACCGCGCTTTCCATCTTTCTCGGACGCTTCCAGCATCCGACGCGCGGCATGCTTTCCGGCAAGGAAGGCGCCTATCGCGGTGACCTCAATCGCGTTTCGCAGATCGTCGACCGGGACCTTTGTGATTGGTCCCCGCACGCGTGCGGAGGGGTTGTAAACGACAACCCTCGGAGGCGCTTTCAGCTCGTCAAAGAGGGCGGCTACGGCGTTCTCATCCGTGGCGTCGAGCAGCACCGAACGCGCGCCTGTCGCCTCCGCCAAGTCCCGCATTTTCTCACTGCTTCGCGCGGCCAGGATCAAATCATGATCTGTCGCCATTTCCCGGGCGACCGCGGCCGAGAGCCCGTCTCCGACACCGATGATCACAGCTTCTGGATTGGCCATTGCGCTCTCCCACAACAGTCGAGGAAACCTGGACCCCGGATTGCTTATGAAATGCGTAATACCGCGCTACGCGGGCGTTGTGTAGTGGTAAGACCTCGGCCTTCCAGGGAGGTGTCTTGACTTTCACTAGGTATCGTCGGGTTGCTTACTGTTTCATTTCATTTAACTTTATCTTGTGTGGTGTAACATCGCGTATCGCCAACTATCGTGACGTTTCCGACAAATAGCCGACAAAGTACCTAGGCTTACACAAACCTTCGCCAGCAAGACCACACATACAAAATCCGGCACCGCCAAACATTGGGACAGCGAGGCAAAGGCTTGGTTCTGCTCGCTGAGAGGAAGTCCAAGACCTGGTACTTCCAAAAGGATGTTGGCGGCCAAACGAGAAGGGCTTTGATCGGTCGTTTTCCGTTGGTTTCAGTCGGCGCGGCGCGTCAAACAGCGTTGGGTTTTGCTTTGGAACGGGGCAGGGGCGTTGAAAAGAAAATGCAAATCGGAGCACCCACGCTGGAAGCCGCGCTCGAGGCTTATTTGCGTCTTCTGAGCCCGACGAAAGAAAGCTCCGGAGACTAGACGTACTCTTAAAAATTTGGAGAAAAGCGTTTCCGAGACTCTTGAAAGGCACGGTCAGTCGATTCAGCTGCCATTGAACGTGGACAGTTCATCTGTCGCCGATGCTTGTGATGCCTATGAACGAGGTGAGCATACATTTGAGGAAACGAGGGAGATACTCCTCAAATTGTGCCTGGATCAATTGAGCTCCAAACACAAACACGGAACATGACGAACTTCCTTGGGTCCTTTCAAACTGGCTTACACACACGGGTTCTTCGCGGCGCGTTGAGTTCGACTTTGTGGTGCTAATGGTGGCTTGGGACTTCGGTTTTTGTTGTTGTGGCCGTCCGAGATTGCGGCAAGCGAGACATCCATGCCTCAAGCAGCTTATGGTAACGCCGGATTTGTACCGACCGTCCGCTGTACGCGAGATTAACGTCCGCTCTAGGCTCGAAGCGGCCCCTCTCCGCGAGCGCAACAATGGATGATAGGTCGTGGCGCCAACGTCTAGCTGGAGTCGTGGTGGACAGTGGTGGACAGTGGTGGAACAGACTTTGTATTCCTTGATCTTCCCATCTATCGATTGGCAATGAGTGAGTAAATATGCCTAATGACCAAACGCTGATCTTCGGTATTTTTGCGGTTCTGTTCGTGCTGCTTGTTTGGGGACGCTTCAGGTATGACTTTGTCGCCTTTGGAGCATTAGTACTCGCCGCTGCACTGGGGCTGGTGCCGAAGGAACAAACATTTTCTGGCTTCGGACATTCTGCCGTCGCAATCATTGCTCTGGTTCTCATCGTGTCGCGTGGCCTAGTCGGCTCGGGTGCGATCGAGATACTCGCAGCGCGTCTGCTGGACGCGGAACGGCCGATGCCGCTACACATCGCAATCATGGCTGTAGTGGGCGCAGGCGTGTCAGCTATTATCAATAATGTTGCCGCTCTGGCGCTGTTAATGCCGCTGGACATTGAGACGGCAAAAAAGGCAGATCGAGCGGTTAGCCGAACACTCATGCCACTTTCGTTCGCGACAATTCTTGGCGGCATGATTACCCTGATTGGTACTCCGCCTAATATTGTCATTGCCGAATATCGTCAGGACGTACTTGGCGAGCCTTTCGGGATGCTCGATTTTTCGCCTGTGGGTCTGACCGTCGCGATTGCAGGCATCGCTTATGTTTCAATGGTTGGGTGGAGATTTCTGCCAGCCCGGGAAGGGGCCGTCGAGCAGGAAGGCGATTTCGCCAGAGGCCGTTACATCGCCGAGTTGCGTGTGGGCGAACAGGCGCCCGAAGATGGGATTGCTGTCGGTGACCTCTATCCGCTGGCCGACGAGCACGACCTGCACATATTGGGGCTTGTCCGAGGCGGAAGACGCCTCCGTGGATACTCGGAACGACAGGAGATACGAGCCGGCGACTTTCTCGTTGTCGAAGGAGAGCCGAAATCCATCGAGGCCTTCATGGGCCAAGGCGCGCTGGAGTTTGCAGGCTCCGAAAAGCATGTGGGCGGCGTTGCTTCTGGTGGATTGGCGCTCATCGAGGCGGTCGTCCCGGATGGCGCACGCATCGCCGGCCGCACCGCGCGAAGTTTGAAGCTTCTCTATCTTCACTCAGTCACTTTGTTGGGGGTTTCGCGAAGCGGTGAGAGGTTCACGGATCGAGTGCGACTTCTAACAATCGAACCGGGGGATGTACTTCTGCTGCTCGGAACGCCGGAACGGAACACTGCGGCCGCATCTTGGCTGGGCGTTCTTCCAGTCGAAGGGCGTGAGACACAAGTTGTCCAACGTTCCAAGGCCGGACTTTCGATTGGGATCTTTCTCGCAGCAATTTGCGTTGCTGTTTCTGGAATGACGTCGCTGTCAGTGGCGCTTGCCGCCGCTGTGATTGGATTCATCGCGGTTGGACTTGTGTCAGGGCGCGAGGTCTATGACTCCATCGAATGGAAGGTGATCGTGCTTCTGGCAAGTCTCATTCCGCTTGCCAAGGCGTTCGAAAGCTCGGGCGGAGCGGAGCTAATTGCGGGGCAGATCGTTTCTATCACGCAAGGGTACCCGGTATGGGTGTCGCTTCTAGCGCTCATGGTGGTCACCATGACGCTTTCGGATTTTCTCAACAACGTAGCGACGACGCTAATCGCTGCACCGATCGCCATGGGACTGGCGACAGTTACGGGAACGAATCCCGACGCGTGGCTCATGGCGGTCGCGGTGGCAGCGTCGTGTGCGTTTCTTACACCCATTGGCCATAAGAATAATACAATCATACTTGGCCCCGGCGGCTACCATTTTGGGGATTTTTGGCGTGTTGGGTTGCCGCTTGAGTTGCTTGTCATCGTTGTGGCAATGCCAACCATCCTTGTCGTTTGGCCCTTATGATGCTTGCATTGCTCTAATCATGATGGTGATGGAGCCTCAGATGTCGTTCTGGGAACAGTTCAAGTTCGAACCGATCGAATTTCCGCTCTAGGGAACGAATCTCCTTTCCGTTGCACTGATCCCAATGGCGGCTATCGGCCCAAAGCGGAAATTGGCACCAAGAATTTACATATCCGATCGAAGGTGTCGCGGAGTAGACCGCTTCGTCCCGCAGTGCGGACGCTGGAAGCGGGCGCAGCGTACGGCGGCTCTCAACCCATCTTGACTGATGCTGCAAAGTGCAGGACTTGGCGCAGCGCGCGCAAAGGGGACGTTACTTACTGTGCTAGCTACGGGGCCTATCGCCTCGGGCGCCAAGCCATCTTCATGTAGGTGTCTCCGGCCCGGAGTTCTTCCAACATCTGCTGAAGCCGCCTCATCTTGGTATCATCGCGTTTTGCTCTGTCGATCCAGCCAAGGTAGTCATTGCGTTGGTACCATGGACGTTGATCAAACACGCCTTTCAGCCCTTCGCTCTTAAGAGCTTGCGCCACGTAGTTTGGCATGGGGTTGGCAGGCCGTTTCACGAACTCAGGCCTCTTTTCGCTAGCCCGCACCATCATCAAGCGATCTGGCAATCCTCGGCATGTCAGCCAAAGAAGACGCGGAAGCCAATCACGGCAAACGCAAAGAAAAAGCATACGATCACAACGACGATCCGGATATGGGCGTACAGACCGATCATCGATACAGAGTCGAGGCGTTTCCTTTTTTCTTCATCCATCGTTGGCGTCTGTTCAATTGGTCAGTAGCTTATCACAGCGGTGAGACGCCTACAAAATCTTAAAGGAACCCAATTCGATAGATGTTTAATGGGGCTACAACTGACACAATCAGTTCAGCAAACTGCGAAGCCAGTCGCACCCCAACTATCGCTTACCCGCGCCCTTTTTGAAGTTCGGACGAGACGCAAGAATATGGAAACGATCTGCCCAGACGGAGCGCCAGAAGGAGCGGTTCTGATCATACACTCTTGGTGGGGTTTGACAGATTCCTTTCGCACGTTCGGATCGTCGCTTGCAGGCGCAGGATATCTTGTTGGTCTTGCCGACCTTTTTGAAGGTCAGATTGCAGCCACCGAAGCAGATGCCCGAAAGCTTCGTGCTAAGTCACGCCGAACTCCCATGTACAAAGCATTAGGCGCTAATATTGCCTCCCTGTCTGATATGGCTGGTTCAAACAGAACTGGGATTGGTGTTGTCGGGTTTTCCATGGGGGGACATTGGGCCGTCTGGCTGTCTCAGAGACCGGAGTACAACGTCGCCGGAACCATTCTGTATTACGCTGCCCGCGCTGGCGATTTCTCTCATTGCAAGGCAGGTATCCTCGCACATTTTGCGGAACTTGACCCTTGGGTTAGCACGGCAGGTCGAAAAAAAATGGAACACGCCATCCGAGAGTCAGAGTGCGATTATGACGCTTTTGACTATCCGGGAGCACGTCACTGGTTTGCAGAATCCGACAGGACAAATGAATTCGACGCAGGCGCCGCAGCTCTGGCGAAAGAACGTGACCTGCGTCACCTCAAGCAGCAGTTGGAAGTCTGATGCAATGACGCCGTTAGAATCGAAAGCGGTCAATCGAGAAAATGCGAAGAATGTCGACTTCGTCCTGCTACTTGGAAGTTAGGCCAGATCAGCAGATGTGGGGTCCTGATCAAACAGGTCAGATGCCCGCTTTGAGCCCTTAGGAGAAGTGCTGAATTCTCGTTGTGTGCGCTCGCAGCATTTCTATCGCTGCAGAACAGAAGAATTCCAAGCCCCAGCGCTGTGGGGAGAGCAGCCATCTATACTATCTGCAGCAAAACCTGCGACAGCCATGATCGGGTCGCGCAATGAAGTCGTCATGCGATGCACCGAATGGCATCTGAACGGCATGTTCGTCAGTTTCCACGGAGAGATCATGGAATCAACCTGATCAAAGAAATTGCGACCGCAGGGATCGGTCGCCTAGGGTATGGCAATGCGCTTCTGTCTGGTCTTGATCTCGGTCCTTTGGCCCTTTGCCGTCTATGCGGAGGAACTTAGTTTGCCAAAAGGCCAAATAGAGGCTGGGCGCACCGTATTTCTGAACAAGTGCTCACGATGCCATGGAAGGGATGCTTCGGGCGGCAATGCCCCAGACATTCAGGGCATGCTTCTAAAGGACGTGAAAGAAGCAGCTCGCGGTGTAGAGGCTATGCCGGAGATCGTATTGACAGAAGTCGACGCTGGGCACATTGCGATCTTCTTGATGTCCCTCGCCCCGGATCAAGCTCGCATTAGGCTCGGAATCAACTAGCCCTTCTTGCTGCACAACCCGATTTGTGGGCACCTATCAAATCGGCGGCGATCGGATATGCCAAGGTTGCCAGCGCGGTGCGGTATTTCGGAGTGGAGTTTGAAGACGCACTGAGCATCGCCGAGAAGATCGACATTTGAGAGTTGGGCCAAGGGAACCTGCCATTCGCTTTAGCTTGCTTGACCTGCATCACCGCGAAAAAAGCGGAAGTCTGACTTCCGTTGAGATCCGGACCGCCGTGCGGTGGGGTCGGCACAATTGCCGACCCCACCTCTTACTTGGCAAATGCCTACCCTAATACGCCGCCGTCGTCGCGGGTGACGGCGATGATGGCCGAGCGCGCGACAGAATCCCCGCCCTCAGGCCAATGGCTGTTGCCGCGCTCTCCCGGGTGCTGGATACCGACCAGCATGGTGCGCTTGTCCGGGGTCCATGCCAGACCGGTGACTTCACATTCGTTCGGACCGACCAGGAATCGGCGGATTTCGCCCGTCGCAGTGTCTCCCGCCAGCATCTGGTTGTTGCCGTGACCAACAAAGTCATCGGCGTTTGAGTAGTTGCCGTCGGTCTGGATCCACAAGATTCCGTTGCTATCGAACTTCAATCCGTCCGGTGAGTTGAACATGTTGTCCGCCGTCACGTTTTCGGACCCCGCATAGGCATCGGAATGCACCGTTGGGTTGCCTGCCAGGACGTAGAGATCCCAGGTAAACCCGGCCGCCGTGTGGTCGGCCCCGTCTGGCCGCCAGCGCACGATCTGGCCATAGTGGTTTTCGGCCCTTGGGTTCGGCCCCGCGGCCGGGGTCTCGTCGCCGCCCGCATTCGGTTTCACGCCGCGGTTCTTGTTGTTCGTCAGACAGCAATAGACCTCCGCTGCCCTGGGATTGGCAGCCACCCATTCAGGACGGTCCATCGTGGTGGCGCCCACGGCAGATCCGGCCAAGCGGGTGTGGATCGCAATCTCTGCAGCCGAAGCCATGCCCGTGGAGGCTGGCGTCAGCTCGATCCACTGGCCGGTCCCGTCATCGCTGAACTTGGCCACCGAGATCGTGCCCTCTTCGAGCAAGCTGTCGGTCGGCACGCCGGGTGCGTATACGCCGTCGGAGACATAGCGGTAGAGGAACTCGCCGCGCTCATCATCGCCCATGTAGACCACGACCCGGCCGTCGTTGTTGATCACAAGCTCCGCATTCTCGTGCTTGAAGCGACCGAGTGCGGTGCGTTTTTTCGGCGTCGAATTTGGATCCTTGGGATCAATTTCAACCACATAACCGTTGCGGTTGGGCTCGTTGGGGTGCTTGAACGTATCGAAGCGCTCGTCGATGCGGGCCCAGCCGTAACCCCAGTCCTCGTCGGAGATACCGTAGCGGACAAACTCCGGCACGGGAGCAATGGGCTTATTGTCCTGCACTTCTTCGCTGGAGCTGTAATAGCCGTTGAAGTTCTCTTCACAGGCCAGATACGTGCCCCACGGGGTCGAGCCGTTGCCACAGTTGTTCCAGGTGCCGAGGCATTTGACACCATCGGGATCCGCAGCGGTCTTGACCAGGTCGTGCCCCGCGGCCGGACCGGTGATCTCCATCTCGGTCTGAGGGGTGATCCGGCGGTTGTAGGGGCTGTCCTTGACCATCTGCCAGCCGTCTTCGCCCGGAGCGATTTCGATGACGGTCACGCCGTGAGCCATCATGCCCTTGAGCACATCGTCATCGGTCTCGGCCTTGCCCTCTTCACGGTTGCCCCAGATGATCTTGCGGTTGGTGTATTCGTTGTTCACGGCCAGAAGCAGCTTGTCGCCATGAGCGAAAACCTCCATCCCGTCGGTGTTGTCGCCGAATGTGACCTCCTGACTGTCGCCGGTGCCACGGGTCGCGTGGTCAAAATCGGGCCCGTCCGAGGCCAACGGGTCGCCCCACCGCACCAGGACTTTGGCCGAGAAGCCGTCCGGCACGGTGATGTCGTCTGCGGTGTTTGCGGCGATGCCGGTGAAGGCGAAGCGGTCGGTCGCGGCTTTCGCGGCTGTGCCTAGCGCAGTGCCGCCCAAGAGCGCAACGCTGCCAAAGGCCAAAGTACCACCGAGAACGCCACGGCGCGATATCGCGGCCTCGACGATGCGATCGAAGTCGCAGGTTTCAGGGCGAGGGTTGATCAGATCGTCGAACTCGTCAAAGGAAATATCGTCATGGATGTCACGGGCCATGGGGGCCTCCCTTTTTTGGATGAGTCTTTTGTTGGTGCATTGTGCACGCGAGTGTTTGAGAAGCTCTGCTCGTTCCGACCGAATCACAGATCGGACTTCCCTTGGGTACAGCTTAAGATCGATTAGCGATTCCACCAAATCCGGATTCACCCGGCAATCCTCTTCTTTCTTAGCCTTCCTGCCGGGAAAGGTTTTGGTCGCCGGAGTCGCCAGCAAATGGCTGCAAACAAGGCTGGGCCGACCGGCTCCGGCACTGTTTCGTCGGCGACCTAGGCGCTGGTGACGCGTGCGGCAAATGGCTGGAGTCGAAGCACTTCGAAGGCCCCAAGCAACGACCGGTCTGGGGAACATCCGCTGCGGCGAGGCATCCGACGTGCTGCGCGTGCAAAACAGAAACTGCGATCCCTAACAAAATCTCTCTGCACATCGCCGCGCTTAGAAAACGGCGCACCGATGGCATCGGGCCATTCACAGCGCAAAGCTGCGACAATCTTCAGGGCAACGGAGATATTCTGCGCCAGACGCTGGTGTCTCTTGCGCGACTGTCCGATCCAGAACTAGCCGAATGGATCACCCGCTGATCGGCGAATTCTTCCGTAAGGTCGCGCGCGAAGAGATCGCACTCCAAGTGGATGCCGTTCCCGGCATAATACCCGAGCACTATGTTGACCTGATCGACAGTCGCTTTTCCAACGCGCAGATCATCGACACCGTGAGCCGTGTGGCATTCGATGGTTCGTCGCGGCAGACCGGGTTCATCCTGCCGACCCTGCGCGATGCGCTGGCAACGGGGGACGTCATGGACGGCCTCGCCTTGTCACAGGCGATCTCGGCACGGATGTGCCGGGGCACACGCGAGGACGGCACTGCTATCGAGCCGAACGATCCGATCTGGAAGGAACTGACCGCCACCGCGCAGGCCGCGAAAGCCGAACCGCAAGTCTGGCTAATTCAACGAGAGCTTTATGGCGATCTAGCCGAGGTCTAAACATTCCAGAGCCGGTTCCATCACTGGCTGTCTCTGATTTACTCGGATGGCCTGGAAACCGCGCTCCGATCTTACCTCGAAGGATAACTCCATGAGAGCCGTCGTATTCACCGGCAAAAACGAAGTTGAGCTCACTGACCTTCCAGACCCCAAACCCGGCACAGGCGATATGGTGGTCGAAGTCAAGGCAAGCGGGATTTGCCACACTGACTAAGAAATCCTCAAGGACAACTACGGAACCGGCGCTTTCCCGGTCGTCCCTGGGCACGAGTACGCAGGCGTGGTTGTTCATGTCGGTTCGGATGTCTCCCATTTGTCAGTCGGCGATCGTGTCGCTATTGATCCCAATTTCGAGTGCGGCACCTGCCGCGCGTGCCAGCGCGGCTGGGTGCATCTTTGCGAAAACCTCCGTGCTTATGGTGTGACTACCCATGGCGGTTTTGCCGAACTAAGCTTGGTAAGCGCGGCAAACGTTCATCCAATTGGCGACATGAGCTTTTTGAAGGCGGCGTTGGCCGAACCCATGGGTTGTGTCCTGAACGGGGTCGATGCGGTTCACACGGATTGGATGGACGAGGCGCTGATCTTCGGTGCGGGGCCGATGGATCTCCTCGTGGCGCTCGCATTGAAGTCGGAAGGGCTATCTCAAGTGACCTTCGGCGACATCTCGGAAAGCCGCCTTGAATTGGCCTACAGCTTTGGATTTGATGCCGTCGCCAGTGGCTCGGACAATCTGCAAAAGTGGCATCACCGGGCCGACCTCAATGTGGAAGCCACCGGCGTTCCAGCGACAGCCTCCGGTTTGACAGACTATATTGCGAATGCTGGCAAGGGCTTATTCTTCGGTGTCTGCCCGTCCGATGCAAAGATCGAAGTCGCACCATCCGAGGTTTTTCGCAGGCAACTGACGCTCGCCGGGTCGCACTTGCTCAACCACAATACGACGTATGTCCGGATACCCGGGCTGCGCTGCAGCATTGAACTACGCTATTGAACGACTGGGCAGTCCTTCCTCAGCATCTAACGCAAGGCTGCAAGAACTTCGGCCGTGGCGGTGCCCGTCACAATTAAACCCTGCCGTCGCTGAAAGTCACTGATCGCGGTTCTTGTTTTGGCGCCGATAACACCGTCAATGGTCCCAATGTCGTAGCCTCGCGCGTCGAGTGCACGTTGAATGGCGATCCGGTCATCTTTGGTTAACCCGTTCGCATCAGGCGGAAACTTATCTTTCAACGGGCCTGCACCTCCAATTCTGTCTGCCAAGTGACCCACGCCGATCGCGTAGAAATCAGAGTTGTTGTAGGTCTTTATGACATTGAAATTGAGGGTCACGGTAAATCTAACGCCGCCGCTTTGCGGTTGGATGGTGCGGCCTGATGGACCGCCGGTCCCGGCCTCTGCGCCCCACTTCAAGCCAGAGCGCCAGCCGTTTCGAGCCAGATAGTTGGCAGCTGAGGCCAATGCATCTGTTGGATCATCGCTCCAGATATCGCGGCGTCCATCGCCCGTAAAATCCACTGCAAATGATTGATACGATGTCGGTATGAACTGTGTGTGACCCATTGCACCGGCCCAACTTCCAGTAAGCTGTCGAAAAGTCGTGTCGCCGCGATCTAAGATGTGCAGGGCGGCCAGCAGCTGGGCCGAATAGAATTCGGCGCGACGCCCTTCGAAAGCCAGCGTCGCGGTCGAAGACACAACCGGAATCTGCCCACGCTTTTCGCCATACTGGCTTTCCATTCCCCAAATTGCGGTCACGATCCGGGCATCGACGCCGAAACGCGCTTCAATGGCCGCAAGCGTTCTGGCGTGCCTCGCGAATGCAGCGCGGCCCTTGGCCAATCTCTCGTCCGACGTTGCTATGGACAAATACTCCTCCAAGGTGCGCCGAGTTTGTATCTGGGTTCTGTCGCGTTTGATGACGCCCGGTATGTACCCAGCATTGGAGAGTGCAGCATCTAGTGTCGCGGACGAAATGCCTGCACGGCTGGCGCGTGGTCGAAATGCCTCTAGCCAGTACTGGAATCTCGGATTGCTAACAGGTCTCAAGTCCGCTTGAAGGGCTTCCTTGCTGGCAGGTCGCAGCGAAGAAGTACCGCCCGAACATGCAGCGATGCTGAAAGCTCCGCAGCCTGCCAGAAAGCTCCGCCGATCAAGTTTCATGTTGATCCCTGTGTCCTGCCCAGTGCTGCATGTGAGAGGATTGCAAGAGAAGGTACAGGACGTCAAACCGTCTCGGACGTTTAGCTCTCTAGCGCATTCCACTCCCGA
>CAJHYE010000035.1_pt1 | contig 12802 bp, 12 predicted proteins | sample 9198651 | NCBI WGS metagenome assembly CAJHYE01 (sample SAMEA7708366, study PRJEB35096) | sediment metagenome | biome: marine neritic benthic zone biome [ENVO:01000025]; feature: sediment [ENVO:00002007]; material: shallow marine sediment [ENVO:03000034] sea grass bed [ENVO_01000059] ...
GACATCCTGCCGGAAACCGGGTTTCTGGTGCATGAGCGGACGGGCTCGCCGGCGCTGCATTCGGATCTCTTTCGTTACAAGCTTTTGGAGAAGACGGATCGGACGATCTGGGCCGATACCGACGCCTATTGCCTGCGCCGGTTCCAGCCGGTGGAGGGGCATCTTTACGGTTGGGAGAGCGACCATCACGTGAATGGCGGGGTTCTGGGCCTGCCGCAGGACAGTCCGACGCTGGCGGCATTGCTGGATTTTACCAAGGACGAATTCGCCATTCCGCCCTGGGAAAAGCGCTGGAAGCGGAAGGAATGGCAGGCGGCGAAGGAGGCGGGCAACCCGGTGCACGCGGGCGAGCAGACCTGGGGGGTCTGGGGGCCGCATGCGATCACGCATTTCCTGTATCAGACGGGGGAAGTGGCGCGGGCGCTGCCGCAGGTCGCACTCTATCCCTATTCCTTCGCTCTGCGGCGCAAACTGGTGACCGCGGGTGTGGATCACAGCCAGGCCATCACTGGGGAGACGCAGTCGGTGCATCTATACGGTCGGCGTATTCGCAAGCGGCTGGCTGAGAAGGATCAGGGGTTGCCGGACCCCGACAGTCTGGTCGGGCAGTATCTGATGAAGCACCGGATCGATCCCTGCGAAGCACCGCTTCGGGATTATCCGGACCCCGACCGCGATCACCCCTTTGCGCGGCGGTATCGGGAGGCTGTTTCCGGCCCGGTTTATCCGACAGTGGCAAGTGAGGTGCGTCCGCTGGACACTGTGGTGGCCGTGACGACGATGCGGAACGAAGGGCCGTTCATTCTCGATTGGGTCGCCTATCACATGGGCGTCGGGATCACGCATTTCCTCGTCTACACCAATGATTGCGATGACGAGACCGAAGCGGTGCTCGATGCGCTGGCCATGCGGGGGCTGGCGACGCGGGTGGATAACCCGGTTGAACCGGGCGAGAAGCCGCAGCGGCTGGCGCTGGAGGATGCCGCGACGCATTCCCTTGTTCGGCGGGCCGATGCGGTCGTGGTGATGGATGTGGACGAGTACATCAACATCCATGTGGGACAAGGGCGGTTGACCGATCTCTTTGCCGCGGCGGACGATCCGGACATGATTTCAATGACGTGGCGGTTGTTCGGGACGTCGGGGGTCACGGAGTATGCGGATCGGCCAGTGGCGGAGCAGTTCACGCGCGCGGCCCCTCGGCTGACGCGGAAACCGCATCAGGCCTGGGGGTTCAAGACCATTTTCCGGCGGGAGGCGCCGTTCAAGTCGTTCGGAGTGCATCGCCCACAAGAGCCGACTGGGCCTGTGCCGCGCTGGAGCAACGGGTCAGGTGTACCGATGCCGGAGCGCTACGTGGACAGCGGCTGGCGGTCAGCGATTGACTGCTGGGGGTATGACCTGGTGACGCTCAACCATTATGCCGTGCGGTCCTGCGAGAGCTTTCTGGTGAAGCGGGACCGGGGGCGGACAAACCATGTCGCGCGGCCTCAGGCGTTCGATTACTGGAATACGTATAACCGGAACGATGAGGAGGATCGCGCGATCCTTCCGCGTCTTGCCTTGGGCGACGGTTTGCGGCGGGCATTCGCGGCTGACCCTGTGATCGGGCCGTTGCACAAGCGGGCCGTGGGCTGGCACCGGGCGCGGATCGACGATTTACGAGCGTCCGCGCGGGAGGCGGCGTTCTTCGATGCTGTCGCCGCCGATCCGGTGTCGCACGCGATGGAGGCGGTTGAGTTGCCGGAGGCGGAGGCCGTGCCGAAGACTGCGCTGCAGGTCGGGAGCGAGGCGTTCACCCTTCGAAAGGAGCCTCCGGCGACGGGGCGCGCTGCGGAAGAGCAGTTCAAGGGGTTGATGTCACGAACGCAGAAGCGGCAGGACGTCTTGCTGCCGTTAGCTTCGAGGCCGACGTCTAACCGCATCGTTGTCATCACGTCGATGAAAAACGAAGGGTGCTTTATCCTCGAATGGATCGCGTATCACCTATCAATCGGGGTGACGCATTTTCTGGTCTACACCAATGACTGCGACGATCCGACGAATGCGTTGCTGGACCGGCTGCAGGACCTTGGCGTGGTTACGCGGCGGGACAATCCGTTCAACCGCGCCGCTGGACAAAAGCCGCAACGGGGCGCCTTGAACGACGCAATCGATGTGCCGGTTGTGCGGGATGCCGATTGGGTCGGCGTGATCGATGTTGATGAGTTCGTGAACATCCATGTTGGCGATGGGACATTTGCGGCCTTGATTAAGGCGGCAGGCGATCCCAACGTGATTTCAATGACCTGGCGGTTCTTCGGAAACAAGGGTGTCCACGCCTATGAGGATCGCTGGCAGGTGGAGCAGTTCACCGCCTGCGCGCCGCATTACATTCCGAAGCCGCGATTGGGGTGGGGGTTCAAGTCGTTCTATCGCCCCGATGGGCCGTTCGGGAAGATCGGCGTGCACCGGCCATTGGAGTTGGACGAGACCCGGCAAGGCGAGGTGCGCTGGGTCAATGGCGCCGGGCGCGTGATGCCGGAGCGGGTGGTTCAAAAGAACGAGTGGTTCAGCCGGAAAGATACGATTGGCTACGACATGGTGACGCTGCACCACTACGTTTTGCGGTCCGCCGAGAGTTTCCTCGTGAAGCGAGAGCGCGGACGGATCAACCATGTCGATCAGGATCAAGGCGTTTCCTATTGGTGCAATCGGAACTATGCGACGGAGACGGACCGGTCGATCCTGTCGCATGTTCCGCGCGCCAAGGAGGAGCTTGCGCGGCTTTTGGCGGATGCGGAAATACACCGTCTGCATCAGGCCTCTGTCGCGTGGCACCGGGAGCGGATCGCAGCGCTGATGGCGGAAGAGGAATACCGCGCGCTCTACGCGGCGATCACCAACCCGTCCTTGCCGGATGCCATCTGGCGGGACCGGGCATCGGGCGAAGATGACACGAAGCTCGAAGCCGCCGAATAGGTACTTCTTAACGACGGGCCGACATCATCTTTCGGCTGTCATCGGCAGGATCACACCCCATTTGGTCTCTTTCGGCGCGCCGCCGATCTGAAAACCGGCCTTTCTGTAAGCTGAGATCGCCCGTGCATTTTCGGGATGTGGATCGGTGGCGATCACCGGTGCTCCTGCGTCGAACAACGCGCTCATCTTTTGTCGGATGAAGGCCGGGCCATGACCTTTGCCTGTCAGGGCGACCTCGCCGATGAACTGGTCGATGCCGCGAGACCCGGCAGGCAGATGGAAGAACGGGTGCTCGTCCCAGCCATGCACGTCGTAATCCTGCATGTAGGCGAAAGGCGTGCCGTACAGTGCGACGATCCATTGTGTGACGCGGGGATCGTCGAGGTCGTCTTCGTCATAGGCGGGCTCATCGCCCCACCAGTCGCGCACATGGCGATTTGACTGCCATGTCGTAAGCAGCGGCAGGTCGCTCAGCGTTGCTCGCCGGAAACCATAGCGGCTTTGTTCGCCTGCAGGCATCGGCTCCTGCGGCGCGCTCTAACGCCCCACGCTCCGTTGCACGACGCGGATACGGTCGGCGTTGGGGGGATGGGTGCCGAGGAAGCGGTCGCCGGGGTCGGCGGCGTCCATGAAGTAGAGGACACCGCGAACAGCGTTGTAGCCGGCCTGTTTAGTGATCTGGGCGCCGAGCGAATCTGCCTCAAGCTCGAAACCTTTTGAAAAGCGGCGCGCGCCGATGGTGCCGCCGATATTGGTTGTGGCTTCGATTCCGCTCGAATCGAGGCCGACGACATTGCCTAGGACCGCGCCGAGGATCGCGCCGGTTTGCGCCGAAGTTTGCGTCTGCACGATATGACCTTCGATATGGTGGGCGGCTTCGTGACCGATGACAAAGGCAATCTCGTCGCGGTTCCGCATCTGGCGGATCAGCGCGGGCGTGATCCCCAGGATCGGACGCCCGTTCCGGTCATAGGTTTGGTAGGCGTTGGCACCGAGTTCGCTTCGGGTGTCGATGATGATGTTGAAATCGCAGTTCACACCGTTGGTGCGCGCGCGACACGCGCGCTCGGCCACAGGTTCGACCCGGCGCTGAACAGAGCGGAAATCGGCGACGCTTTGCGGGCCGCCGGTGCGGGTGACCTGGGGCAAGGGTTCACTCGACCCTGCGCCCGGGGTGCTGGGGACGTCACAGGCCACCAGAAGCGGCAGCAGGGCGAGGGCAAAAAGGCGTCGCATCGGCGGTCTCCGGTTGGGGACGTTCATTCGGCCACACTTTTCGCGCCGATGGGTCCCGAGTTCAACCGCTGATGCCCGGATCGGCGAAGGCTTGCGCTGCCACGCAGCCTCGGACAGTCTGCGCCTATGTTTACCATCGAGCATGAATTCGACGCCACGGTTGTCACGCTGATCGACGATGCGGCGCGACACCGCCAAGAAGATGTGACGATCAATGCCTTCGAGGATTGCGTGGTTCTGGAGCAGGTCGGGCATGATGGCGAAACCGTTCAGAAGATCACGCTCTCACCGGCGCAACTGGCGGATCTGCGGGAGGCGCTGAATCTGCCGGAAGGCGTTTATAAGCGGACCAAGGGGCGGTAGCGAAGACGGCGCCCTTCCTGCTACGATTTCTGCGCAGAATTGGCCTTTCCGCGAGGCGCGGCTGCGCGCCGCAAACGATCGTTGATTGCGCGGCCAAGCCCGTTCTCTGGGATCGGGGCGACGGCGATCCTTTCAGCGCCGCGCGCGTCCGCCTGGTGCAGAGCGGCATAAAGCCGGGCAGCAGCTTCGATGAGATCGCCATTTGCCGAGAGCGTGACATCGCCCGCAATGTCGGCGAAGCCGATGTGGAATTCGCCCTCTTCAGCGGTTTCCGCCTCCAGCCGAATTGCGCCGACAGGCGCGTAGTGTGAGGCGAGTTGGCCGGGGGCGCGGGGTGCGGTGTTGACCTCGGTGTTGACCTCCAGGTCGGCGGTATCCGGCACAAACGCACCTTCGCGAAGGAGGCGTGGGGACCCGCCAAGAAAGCCGATGATTGTCGATTCCACGCCTGCCGGGCAGGGCCCGCCATCGATGACCGCCGCGATCCGGCCATCGAGGCCGGAAAGGACGTGGTCCGCCGTGGTGGAGCTGATGCGGCCTGACGGGTTGGCCGAGGGCGCGGCAATTGGGCCGCCAAAGGCGTCGATCAGTTGGCGCGCGACGGGTGCGCGCGGCATGCGGAGGGCGACGCTGTCCTGACCTGCGGTGACCAGTTTCGAAAGGCCGGATGTTCGAACAAGGGGGACGACGACACTGACCGGCTCTGGCCAGTAAGTCTTCACGAAAGCGCGCGCCGTTTCGTCAAAATGCCCGAGCTTGACTGCCATCTCGATGCTGGAAACGTGCACGATCAACGGGTTGAAAGTGGGCCGGTCTTTGGCGGCAAAGATCTCCGCCACGGCGCGGTCGTTGGTGGCGTCGGCACCGAGGCCATAGACGGTGTCGGTTGGAAACGCGACAAGCTTGCCATCGCGCAACAGCTCGGCGGCGCGCTCGATATCGGACGGATCGGTTCCCAGACGGGCGGTTTTCATGACCTTATCCTAGTGACGCTGCGTCCCGGTTGCGATGCGGCCCATCGGGCCTATTCTTCCCTCGCGTTAAACGGGGTTTGGTGCATTGCCAAGCCGATACGGAGAGTTTTCGATGCCATACTCATCGCCGGTTCAGGATCATCGCTTCATTCTTGATCATGTTGTCGACTTCGGCGCGGTTGCCGCGACGGAGCGGTTTGCCGAGGCGACACCGGATATGGTGGAGGCCATCCTACTGGAAGCCGGCAAGATGTGCGACGAGGTTCTGGCACCCTTGCAACGGAACGGCGATCTGCACCCTGCCGTCCTCGAAAACGGCGTGGTCCGGACGTCCCCCGGTTATGCGGACGGCTACAAGGCGATTGCCGACGGTGGTTGGGTCGGGGTCATGGCGAACCCCGCGCATGGAGGCATGGGCCTGCCGGTGGCAATCGGGACGGCAATCAATGACATGATGGCGGGAGCGTGTTTGTCGCTGCATCTTTGCCCAGTGTTGTCTCTGGGGCAGATCGAGGCGCTGGAGGCGCATGCCTCCGACGCAATCAAGGATGTCTATCTGCCAAAACTCATTTCGGGCGAATGGACCGGCACGATGAACCTGACCGAGCCGCAGGCAGGCAGCGATGTCGGAGCCTTGCGCTCGAAGGCCGAACCCAATGTCGACGGAACGTATAAGGTCAGCGGGCAGAAGATATATATCAGTTGGGGCGATGCTGATTTCGCCGAGAATGTGTGCCATCTGGTGCTGGCTCGGCTGCCGGATGCGGCCCCGGGCACCAAAGGGATCAGCCTGTTTCTGGTTCCGAAATTCATTCCTGATGTAGAAGGTGCGCTCGGGGATCGGAACAGTCTGCGAGTGGTCAGTCTTGAGCACAAGATGGGGTTACATGGCTCGCCCACGGCGGTAATGGAGTTCGATGGGGCGACTGGCTGGATGGTCGGACCCGAGAATGGCGGCATGGCGGCGATGTTCACGATGATGAACAACGCCCGTCTCGCGGTCGGGTGCCAAGGGATCGGTGCGGCCGAAGGCGCGTTTCAAAAGGCGCTCGGCTATGCCCGTGAGCGCAAACAGGGCAGTGTCGGCGGCACCGGTGCCATCGTGGAACATGCGGATGTGCGCCGGATGTTGACGGCAATGAAGGCGGATATCTTTGCCGCACGGGCCATCGCGCTCGACTGTGCGGTCTCCATCGACATGGCCACGGCGACGGACGACGCAGCATGGGACGCGCGTGCGGCGTTGCTGACGCCGATTGCCAAGGCCTTTGGCACGGACGTTGGTGCGGATGTTGCGGATGCCGGTGTGCAGGTGCATGGCGGCATGGGCTTTATCGAGGAAACGGGTGCCGCCCAGTATTTCCGCGATGTGCGGGTGACGGCGATCTATGAAGGCACCAACGGCATTCAGGCAATGGATCTGGTCGCGCGAAAGATGATGGATGGCGGCGAAGCGATGTACCGTCTGTTGGACGAGGTCGAGGCGGGGGCCGAAGCTGCCCGCGCAACTTTCCCCGCATTGGCCGAAGGCGTCTGGGCATCCGCCGAGACTTTGCGCGAAACAACGGAATGGCTGGTTGGCGAGGGACTGGACCAGCGTTTCCCCGGAGCCGTGCCGTATCTTCGGGCCGCGGCTCGGGTGCTGGGCGGGCATTATCATCTGACGGCGGCCATGGCGGCAGGCAAGGGGCCGCGTGTGGCGCTGGCCCGGTTCTATATCGACCGGTTGTTGCCGGAACATGCCGCCCTTTTGGCGCAGGTGCGGGTGGGCGATGCCGGGCTTTACGATCTCTCGCCGGACGATCTTGCGGCCTGATGAACCTCGCGCAACGGTCGATCCGTTATCCCATCGAGACACCGCCAGACTTCGGTGACGCGGTCGAGGTGGCCGAGGGCGTGCTGTGGCTTCGGCTGCCGCTGCCAATGGCGCTCGATCATGTGAATGTCTATGCGCTGGATGATGGCGACGGCTGGACGTTGATCGATACCGGGATCGGCACCAAGCGCGGACGCGACGTGATGGAAGCGGCTCTGGCAGGACCTTTGCACGGCAAGCCAGTGCGGCGGGTTCTGGTGACGCATCATCATCCCGATCATATCGGGCTGGCGGGGTGGTTCCGTGCCGAGGGAGCCGAACTGCTGACGACGCGGACGGCCTATTTGATGGCACGGATGCTGGCGCTCGACGTTCAGGATCGTCCGGTGGCCGAGGCGATAGCGTTCTATCAATCAGCGGGCGCGTCGGAAGCCGTTCTGACGCAACGGGCGACAGAACGACCGTTCAACTTTGCCGATGTGATTGCGCCATTGCCGCTTGGCTTCACTCGCATTCAGGCCGGGGATCGCCTGACGCTGGGCGGTCGCAACTGGATCGTGCGCATAGGGCATGGGCATGCGCCCGAACACGCTACACTTTGGTCGGAAGATGACGATCTCATCCTTGGTGGCGATCAGCTTTTGCCCTCGATTTCTCCCAATCTTGGGGTGTATCCGACCGAGCCCGAGGCCGACCCGGTGGCGGACTGGCTGGCCTCCTGCGTGGCATTCCAGCCATTGGCGCGGGAGGAACACCATGTGTTGCCGGGGCACAAGTTGCCATTTGTTGGTCTGTCGACGCGGCTGGAGCAGATGATCGAAAACCACGTCTCGGCCCTTGACCGTCTGGAGGCGTTTCTGGCTGATCCGGCGGCGGCGGGTGACTGCTTCCTGCCAATCTTCAAGCGCGAGATCGGGGCCGGGGAGTATGGCCTGGCTCTGGTCGAGGCGGTGGCTCATTGCCAACACCTTTGGCATCAAGGGCGTGCCGTGCGCACGCGGCGCGAGGACGGGGCCTGGGTTTACGCGCAAAAGTGACTGGCGTCCCAGCGGGCGACGCGCTAGCCACAAAAGGCAGCGCCGGGAGAGAGCCATGAGCGACGATATCAAAGTCACCGCCGAGTTCGCCGAGAAGATTGCCGAACCGCGTCGCGCCGCCGTGCATTCCAATCCCGGCGAGCATTCGATCGAGCAAGACGCGCTTCCGCCCGCCGTGGTGAAGCAATCTGTCGAGAGCAAAAGCCCGGCGGAATGGGCTTATCAGCGGTTGATCCTCTACATCCAGAATTTCGAGAAAATGCTGGATGCCGAACAAGAAGTAGCGATGGGGTTCACCGACACCGGAGGCGGGTTTCTACGTATCGAAGGGCTGGGGCATTTCGATCCCGATATCGTGACGTTCTATGGTATGGATCAGACGGGTGCCAAAGTGCAGCTTGTCCAGCATGTCAGCCAGTTGAATGTGCTCTTGCGTGCGATGCCGAAGGAAGACGGTGCCGAAGCGCCGCGCCGGATCGGTTTTCAATTGGCAGCCGCCTTGGAGAGCGATGAGGCAGAGGCCGAAGAATAAGCGATTTCAGCGCTTGATTCGGCCCGAAAATTGATCTGAATCAATGAACCACTATCGGGCTTATCGCACCCTGGGAGCGGTATTTAGGAGGTGCCCGATGAGTAACATGCCAAGGTTTCAGGAACACGAGCGGCTCATGTCGCGTATGGCGGATGCCAACGGCGTCGATCTTGATCTGGCCATGCAACAAGGGGATCTCACTCCTGAGAACTTCACGGCGGCGGTCTTGGCCTGCACCGGCTGCAGTGATCCCGGCGCCTGCAATCAGCATTTGCAGGATGGCCTTACCGAAATCCCTGCCTTTTGTCGCAACGGCGACATGATCGCCCGTCTGGCCAAAGATTCTCCCACTTTGGACTGACACTTTTCCCGGCAGATGGAACGTTTTGGCCCGGCGTAATGCCGGGCCAAATCGTTTTGCTCGAGAGGTTGTTTTCGCCGTCTTCAGAGCCGAAGCGCTCGTTTCTTCGTCTTCTTTGTTGTCGGCGATCGGCCAGTTGATAAGCCGAGGCGCACCTTTCGGAGCGACGAGGGAACGTGAGCTCATTTAGGGCGCGCCGTTGGACTTTCGTTTGACCGAATTGCGGCGGAATAGCGGCGAAACGAAAAAATGTGTCGGGTTTGTCGCAGGGACTCGCATCTATTGTTTCCGAGCCCGGATTAGTCCGCGCAAATCGCGGGCATTCCCACCGATTGACGTGTCGAAGTGATGGCGCTTTCGTTGATGGTCCGTGGGTTGGTCGCCGGAATGGATTAACGCGTGGTCTCTGTCAGGCGCCGCTTCACGTAGTCGCTGACATTTTCGATCATCACATCCATATGCGGGTCTTCGAAGAAATGGCCCGCACCTTCGATTTCGGTATGCGTGATGGTGATGCCCTTTTGCTCATGCAGCTTGCCGACAAGCGTGTGCGTGTCGCGCGGCGGAGCGACGCGATCGCCGGTGCCGTTGATGACCAGCCCGGAAGACGGGCAGGGTGCGAGGAACGAGAAATCGTACATGTTTGCCGGAGGCGAGACCGAGATGAAGCCGGTGATCTCGGGCCGACGCATCAAAAGTTGCATGCCGATCCAGGCCCCGAAGGAGAAACCCGCGACCCAGCAGTGCTTGGCGTTCTGGTTCATCGACTGAAGGTAATCGAGGGCGGAGGCCGCATCGCTGAGCTCGCCAATGCCCTGGTCGTATTCGCCCTGGCTGCGGCCCACGCCCCGGAAGTTGAACCGGAGCACGTTGAAGCCCATTTTGTGGAATGCGTAATGGAGGTTATAGACCACGCGGTTGTTCATCGTGCCGCCGAACTGCGGGTGCGGATGCAGGATGATCGCGATCGGAGCGTCTTTGGTCTTTTGCGGGTGGTAGCGGCCTTCGAGCCGACCCTCGGGGCCCGGAAAAATCACTTCAGGCATTCGTGCACATCCACCTTTTTGTCTTCGGAAGCCGTTGGTCGAAACGACGCTCCAAAAGTTGACGGCTTTCGTCGGGTACTTTAGAAACGTTCTAAACTTAGGCCTCGCTCCCCGAGCGCTTGGGTGAGGTAAGCGTTGACTGTCAAAAGGTCAATCCATTTCGGGCGAAGGCGGAAGGCGCATGAAACTCAGCACAAAGGGACGCTACGCGATGGTCGCTTTGGCGGATCTTGCAATGGCGCCGAATGATGAGTTGCTGTCCCTGGCGGAGATCTCCCGGCGGCAGGACATCTCGCTGCCTTATCTGGAACAGCTATTTGTGAAGCTGCGGCGGGCCGGGCTGGTAGAAAGCGTGCGGGGACCGGGTGGCGGATACCGTTTGGCGAAGGCTGCGAGTGCAATCCGGGTGTCTGATATTCTGGGTGCTGTGGATGAGACGGTGAGCGCGATGCACACCGGCGCGGGCGCTTCGGGCGGATTGTCGGGAAGCCGGGCGCAGAGCCTGACGAACCGGCTTTGGGAAGGGCTGTCGGCGCATGTCTATGTGTTCCTGCATCAGACGCGGCTGTCGGATGTGGTGGAGAACGATCTGGCCCCCTGTCCGGCGGTGCCTGCCTTGTTCGAGGTTGTGGACGATGGGTAGCGACCGGAATTTGGAATTGCGCGGGCTTTTGTGTTGCGTCGCACCGGAGGCGCGCATCAAAGCCATGCGGGGGCTCTGCCCCCGCACCCCCGGGATATTTGGGGACCGATGAATGACGGAACGTGTCTATCTGGACTGGAATGCCACCGCGCCTTTGCGCGCTGAGGCGCGGGACGCGATGCTGGCGGCGATGGATGTCGTGGGCAATCCATCCTCCGTTCATGCCGAAGGGCGGGCAGCGAAGGCGATTGTCGAACGGGCGCGGGGGCAGGTGGCGGCCCTTTGCGGGTGCAAACCGGGCGAGGTGGTGTTCACGAGCGGGGCAACCGAAGCCGCGTCGGTGCTGGCTTCGGTGTGGCCGCATGGGGCGGTTTTCGTGGAAGAAACGGCGCATGACGCGGTTTGGGCCCATTTCGATCTGACCCACGCGGACACCGGAAACAGCGTTCTGGCAATGGGTCTTGCGAATTCCGAGACCGGCGTCATTACGGAGCCCCCGGAGGTGAGCGAAGGCGGGTGGCCCTTCGGGGCTTACATCGCGCGGTCACTGTTTCTCGACGTGACGCAGGCGGTGGGCCGTGTCCCCTGGTCCTTTCACTGGTCGGGCGCGGACCTCGCCTGTCTCAGCGGTCACAAGCTTGGTGGACCAAAAGGAGCAGGTGCGCTGCTGGTGAAGGACGGGTTGGATATCAACGCGTTGCAGTCGGGCGGTGGGCAGGAACTGGGCCGTCGCTCGGGGACGGAAAACGTCATCGGGATCGCCGGGTTTGGCGCGGCTTGTGAGGCGGCGATGCGCGATCTGGAGGCCGGTGTCTGGACGCAAGTCGAAAAACTTAGAAGCATTCTAGAAAATGCGCTGGCATCCGGGGCAAAAGAGACTATTTTTGTCGGGAAAGATGTTTTGCGCCTGCCGAACACATCATGCTTCGTCACACCGGGCTGGAAGGGCGAGACGCAGGTGATGCAGATGGATCTGGCGGGGTTCGCGGTTTCCAATGGATCGGCGTGCTCCAGCGGTAAAGTGAAAGTGCCGCGGGTGCTCAAAGCGATGGGGCTGGATGATCGGGCTGCCGAAAGCGCAGTCAGGGTCTCGATGGGGCCAACGACGACAGAGACGCAAGTGCTGCGGTTCGCGGAGACGTGGCTGAAACACGAGAAGAAATTCCGCCAAAAGGCGGCGTAAGGGAAGAGAGATGGCAGCTTTGGACAATACGGACGTCAAGGCCACGAACGTCAAAGATGGCGTCGATCAGGATACCGTCGACGCGGTCCGCTCGCTTTCCGGCAAGTACAAATATGGCTGGGAAACCGAGATCGAGATGGATTATGCCCCGAAAGGGCTGACCGAAGACATCGTGCGGTTGATCTCGTCCAAGAACGAAGAGCCCGAGTGGATGACCGAGTGGCGGCTGGAGGCCTATCGGCGCTGGCTCAAGATGGAAGAACCCGACTGGGCAATGGTCGATTATCCGAAAATCGACTTTCAGGACCAGTATTATTACGCCAAGCCGAAGAGCATGATGGAAAAGCCGAAATCCTTGGATGAGGTCGATCCGAAGCTTCTGGAAACCTATGAGAAACTCGGCATTCCGCTGAAAGAACAGATGATCCTTGCGGGTGTCGATGGTGCCGAGGATGCCCCTGCTGAGGGTCGCAAGGTGGCCGTGGATGCGGTGTTCGATAGCGTGTCTGTCGGAACCACGTTCCAGGCGGAACTGGCGAAGGCAGGTGTGATCTTCTGTTCGATTTCGGAAGCGGTGCGGGAGCATCCGGAACTGGTGAAGAAATACCTCGCCAGTGTCGTGCCCGTGTCGGACAACTACTACGCGACGC
>CAJHYE010000691.1_pt1 | contig 12745 bp, 10 predicted proteins | sample 9198651 | NCBI WGS metagenome assembly CAJHYE01 (sample SAMEA7708366, study PRJEB35096) | sediment metagenome | biome: marine neritic benthic zone biome [ENVO:01000025]; feature: sediment [ENVO:00002007]; material: shallow marine sediment [ENVO:03000034] sea grass bed [ENVO_01000059] ...
AGCCAAGGTTCGATCAGGTCCAAAAGTGCCGGTTCGAACTCGTTCCGGTCGAGCGACCCCATGCCATTGTCGGACCCGGCTTCCGCCACCACGCTGGCCCCGCGCATCGCCCATGCCCGCAGGTTGGAGGTGCCCCAGTCAACGGCAATCCAGTCGGCATATGTCGCATTTCCGCTCATGTGGTTCGGTCAAACGCGAAACGGCGTCGAAATCAAGGGCGATACCCTCAGGGGTTGGCGTATTTGGGAGGAGAGGAAGCCCATCAGTTTCGGGACGGCAGCGCGGCTTGCGCCTTCTTCGTAAGGCCAGCGCGCACGATGTCATAGGACACTTCCAACCGGTGGCGAAGGTCGTCCGGGCCGATATCTTCCGGCAGAAGAAGCCAGCTTCGATGGAAGTAGGGGGCCTTGATGCCGACACCGGCCTCAATCAGCATCTCGGCCGTTTCGATGTCCGGCGTCTTGACGGAAATGCCGGGGCTTACCGCGCCAATGCAGGCGAACATCTTTCCACCAATCTTCCAGGCATCATGACCGCCGCCCCAGGGGTCGGATTTCTCGGCTCCCGGGAAGTCGTTGCATATGGCATCGACGGCTTTGCGGAAAGCGGCGTTTTCGGTCATGGGCGCAGTCTAGTGTCTTTTTCAAAAGCCGGGTAGACCCGCCGCATGACCGTGGATGTGATCATCGAGGACGAGCGCTGGGACGCGGCGGGGCTTTCGGACCTCGCGGAGCGGGCAGTCGTGGCCACGCTGGACCATGCTGGCGTTGATCCAGAGGCATGGGAGGTCGTGGTGCTGGGCTGTGATGATGCCCGTATCGCGGCGTTGAACGCCGATTTCCGCGAAGCTCCAAACCCAACGAATGTGCTTTCCTGGCCAACGGTGGAACGGGGGGCCGCTACCGCAGGTCAGCCGCCCGCCCCGCCGACAGGAGACCGGGAACTGGGCGACATCGCACTGGCGTTTGAGACCTGTACGCGGGAAGCCGCCGAGCAGGGAAAGACCCCGGAGCAACACTTCCTTCATCTTATCGTGCACGGAGTGTTGCATCTTTTGGGCTACGATCATGAACACGAAGGCGACGGTGACTTGATGGAATCGCAGGAAATCGCGATACTTGCCGGGCTTGGGGTTCCAAACCCCTACAAATAACCCATATTTCAGTTGGGCCTTCCGGCCCTGTTGTGATGGAAAGGATTGATGGGCGAAACCGACGGGTCTTCTAGCGCAGCGCGACGCGCGCAGGCTGAAGACGATTATTCCGAGGGGCTTTTGACGCGCTGGTGGCGCGCACTCGGAAATGCACCCGACCAGATTAACAACGCGAGCATCGCGGCTCCGGCTGTTCCGCCGTCGGACGCGGCGCGCAGTCTTGCCAACCTGACCCGCCTCAGGGTCGAAGATGTGATGATCCCTCGCGTTGAGGTAGTCGCGGTTGCGGTGGACACCTCCATGGACGATCTTCTCGAAGTGTTTCGCGACAGCGGCCTCACACGTTTGCCGGTCTACCGCGAAACCCTGGATACGCCGCTTGGGCTGGTGCATCTGAAGGATTTCGCCCTGAAGCACGGGTTCAACGGGGGACAGAGCGCGCCATTCAATCTTGAAGCCATGCTGCGGCAACTTCTCTTTGCGCCGCCGTCCATGCCGATCGGCGTTCTGTTGCAGAAAATGCAGAGCGAGCGCATTCATATGGCGCTGGTGATCGATGAATATGGCGGGGTCGATGGGCTGGTGACGATCGAAGATCTGATCGAACAGGTCATTGGCGAGATCGAGGACGAACATGACATTGCAGAAGGCGAACTCTGGGTCGAAGAGGCACCGGGCTGCTACCTCGTTCAGGCCCGTGCGCCGGTTGCGGAATTCGAGAACGTTATCGCCCAGAAACTGGTGTTCGATGCGGATGTGGAAGAGATCGATACACTCGGCGGTCTCGTGTTCATGATGGCAGGCCGGGTGCCCGCGCGCGGCGAAGTGGTCAAGCATGACGGCGGCATCGATTTCGAAGTCGTCGATGCAGACCCGCGACGCATCAAGCGTCTCCGTGTCCGCATGGGTGCCAGCCGACGACCACAAGCGGCCGAGTGATCTGACAGAGGAAGGCGTCTTGTCATTTCGTGTCCACGCCTTTCTCGCTTTCATCGCGGGAGCCGCCGCCGCGCTGGGCCATGCGCCCTTGGGGTTTTGGTGGCTTGCGGTTCCGGGGTTTGCCGGCCTCATTTGGCTCGTGGCACAGGGACGCCCCTTTGGCTCCCGGCACCGCGCCGGATGGCTCGCCTGGTTCGGCGGTGTCGGATATTTCGGCGTCGCGATGCACTGGATCGTGGAGCCGTTCCTCGTTGATATCGAAACTCACGGATGGATGGCGCCGGGCGCGCTGATCCTGCTGGCTGGTGGCTTGGCGCTTTTCTGGGCGCTGGCCGCCGGTTTGGCGATGCGCCTTGCCGACGGACCGGTCCTCAGGCCGCTTGCCTTCGCGGTGCTGCTGACCGCGGCCGAACTGGCCCGTGGTCACGTCTTCACCGGCTTTCCCTGGGCCTTGCCCGCCTATATCTGGGCTGACACGCCGCTCTTGGGCGCGGTGTCGGTGACCGGCTCCTACGGTCTGACCCTTCTGACCTTGGTGGGCGCGGCACTGCCATCCATGCTTTGGACACGCGGTGTCGGGGTCGCACTGGCCGGGCTGGTCTTCGGTGCGCTATTCATGCTCGGGCAAGATCGGTTGAACACCGATCAGGGCACTCGCACCCTCGGCACCGTCCGGCTGGTACAACCCAATGTTCCGCAAGCCGAGAAATGGGCGCGCGACAAGGTCCCGGTCCATCTCGACCGTCTGATGGCACTGACCCGCGAACCGGGGGAGGACGGGCAGGCAATTGACCTCGTGATCTGGCCGGAAGCCGCCGTCGTCTATCCGCTCGATCAGGCCGGTGCCGTGCTGGCAGAGGCCTTGGATGCGGCGCAGGAGGGTGCCGGAGCCGACGCGGGCGTCATCCTTGGCATCAACCGGCGGAGCGCGGCGGGTGACTGGTTCAATGCACTTGTGGTGCTGGGCGCGGACGGAACCCTGAAAGAGACCTATGACAAGGTGCATCTCGTCCCGTTCGGTGAATACATTCCGTTCCGCATCAACTTTCTGCGTGCGATGGCCGCAAGCTCGGGGTTCGGCTTCACGCCTGGTGAGCGTGCCCGGTTGATCGACACGCCGCTCGGAAAGGCGCTGCCGCTGATCTGCTACGAAGGCATCTTTCCGCGCCACCTGTTTCTTGCGGGCGCGCGTCCAGACTACCTGCTGCTGATCACGAACGACGCCTGGTTTGGAACCTTCTCCGGGCCATACCAGCATCTCGATCAGGCCCGCTTCCGCGCCGTCGAGCATGGATTGCCCGTGGTTCGGGTCGCGAATACCGGTGTGTCTGCCGTGATATCCCGCTTCGGTGACGTCGGCTCAAGCATCGCGCTCGGTGAGGCGGGGTATCTCGACCAACAGGTCGATACCTCGCTTGCGCCCACAGTCTATGCCCGAACGGGCGACTGGCCTGTGATCGGTATTCTCCTGGTAAGCCTCGGCGGTCTGTTCATCGCCCGAAGACGCAACGCCATTGCAAAGCGGACGTCTTCGGTTTAACCGAGCCTGACCGTCGCAACGGCTACCTGGCGCGGCGGATGGTTTTTTTGTCCAATGGAGCATTTTCATGAACCGCCGGAACTATGTCTTCACCTCGGAAAGTGTGTCCGAAGGTCATCCCGATAAAGTCTGCGACCGCATCTCTGATGCGATCCTCGATGCCTTTCTGGCCGAGGACCCGGAGGCCCGGGTGGCCTGTGAGACCTTTGCGACGACCGAGCGCGTTGTGATCGGTGGCGAAGTCCGCGGGCCCGGATCTGTGATGAAGCAGGTGGAAGAGATTGCGCGCGAATGCGTCCGTGACATCGGCTACGAACAAAAGGGCTTTCACTGGGCCAATATGGCAGTCGACACTTATCTTCACGCGCAATCCGTGCATATCGCGCAGGGCGTCGATGCCAGCGGCAACAAGGATGAAGGTGCCGGCGATCAGGGCATCATGTTCGGCTATGCCACGAACGAGACCGAAGCGCTGATGCCGGCCCCGATCCAGTATGCCCACGCAATTTTGCGTCGCCTGACAGAGGTCCGGAAATCCGGCGCAGAGCCGACCCTTCGCCCGGACGCCAAGTCACAGCTTTCAGTGCGTTACGAAGACGGTGTCCCGGTTGGGGTGTCCTCGATCGTGCTCTCCACACAGCACGCATCGGAACAACAGTCCAGCGATGACATCCGCGGCATCGTCGAGCCCTACATTCGCGAAGTGCTGCCTGATGGCTGGATCACCGACGCGACGGAATGGTGGGTGAACCCGACGGGCACCTTTGTGATCGGCGGTCCGGACGGGGACGCCGGCCTGACGGGGCGCAAGATCATCGTCGATACCTATGGCGGCGCCGCGCCGCACGGCGGTGGCGCGTTTTCGGGCAAGGACCCTACCAAGGTGGACAGGTCCGCTGCCTATGCGGCGCGCTACATTGCGAAGAACGTGGTCGCGGCGGGCCTTGCAGAGCGATGCCTACTCCAGCTTTCCTATGCAATCGGCGTCTCAAAGCCGCTGTCGATCTACGTGGACACGTTCGGCACCGGCGAAGTTCCGGAAGTGGAGGTGGAAGCCGCGATCAACAAGGCAATCGATCTCAGCCCGCGTGGTATTCGCGAGCAGCTTCAGATGAACCGCCCGATCTATCAGCGCACGGCGGCATACGGTCATTTTGGCCGCGCACCTGATGCCGATGGCGGGTTTTCCTGGGAACGGACCGATCTGGTGGACGCGTTGAAGGCGGCGGTTTGACGCGACGGGCGTATCGAAAGATTTGCGCCCGTTCTTCCTTCGTCGTCTCGCCTTTAGTACGGAGCACGCGCAGTTTACGGCGTGTTCAGATCGGCATGCGCAACGACATTTCTTTGGCTGTGAAGACGGATCGTAATTCGCTTCAATCCCGGGCCGACCCCAACTAGAACGTTCATCGAAAGGGGATGCCTTGCAATTCACGGTCGCCATCGATGGTCCAGCTGCGGCTGGCAAGGGCACGATTTCCCGTGGGATCGCCGAGCATTTCGGGTTCGCCCATCTCGATACCGGTTTGCTTTACCGAGCCGTTGGCATGCGCATGCTGGAAGGCACACCTGCCGCCATTGCCGCTGCAACGTTGCGCCTTCGGGATATAGCACGGACCGATCTCAGATCGCCCGAAGTCTCCGAGGCCGCCAGCAAGGTTGCGACGCTTCCCGATGTCCGGGCCGCACTCGTGACCTTCCAGCGCGATTTCGCCCGCCGCGATGGGGGTGCGGTGCTTGATGGGCGCGATATCGGCACGATCATCTGCCCTGAGGCCGATGTGAAGCTGTTCGTGACGGCCAGCGCCGAAGTGCGGGCGCATCGCCGCTGGTTGGAACTTCTTGATGCCGGGCACGAGGTGCAGGAAGCGACGGTCCTCGGCGACGTTCAAGCGCGCGACACGCGTGACAGCGAACGCGCCGACGCGCCGCTTTGCGCTGCCACCGACGCGATTTTGATCGACACATCCGATCTTGCACCAGACGCGGCGCTGGCACGCGCAGTTCGGGAAGTTCAAAGCATTCTGGAGGCCAGGACATGAAGATGACGACCCTCGGACAGGGAGGAGCCGCCGTCTCGCAATTTGGGATCGGTGCGATGTCGTTCGCCGGCATATACGGCGATGCGACGGAAGCTGAAAGCCACGCCGTTCTGAACGCCTGCCGGGACGCGGGCGTGACCCATATCGACACAGCGAATGTCTATGGCAATGGCCGGTCGGAGACGATCATAGGCGCGTGGTTCGCCGCCAACCCGGACGCGCGGAACGATATGATCCTCGCGACCAAGGCCGGGATTACCGGCGATGCCGACCGCCGGTTCAACAATGATCCGGGCCATCTGGAAGCCGAACTCGACAGCAGCCTGAAACGGCTGGGCACCGATCACGTCGACCTGTTCTACGTCCATCGCTACGACCGCGCCTACACGCCGGAAGAACTCGGTGGCACGCTCAAGGGTCTGATCGACAGCGGCAAGACCCGCGCCGTCGGCCTTTCCGAGATTGCTCCCGGCACCCTTCGCCGCGTGTCAAAAGAGTGCCCGGTGGCCGCCGTCCAGTCGGAATACTCTCTGGCAACCCGCGCGCCGGAACTCGGCCTCGTGCAGACCTGTGCCGAGCTTGGTGCGGCGCTCGTGGCCTTTTCGCCCGTGGGTCGTGCCTACCTGACGGACGATCCGTTTTCCTACGACCACGCGCAGTCGATGGCGTTCACCGCCAACAACCCGCGTTTCATGGGCGCCAATTACCGGGCGAACATCGCCGCGACCGACCGCTTTCGTGCCTTGGCGGCTGACTTGGGTGAACCGGTCGCCGCTGTCGCCATTGCCTGGATCATCGCGCAGGGCGACCACGTCATCCCGATCCCCGGGACCAAGAACACCGCGCATCTCGCCGAACTGATCCGGGGCACCGAGATTGATTTATCGGTGGACGACCTTGAACGGATCGACGCCGTGCTGCCGGTTGGCTGGGCGCATGGCGACCGCTACAACGATGCGCAGTGGGAAGGTCCCGAGCGATACAGCTGACGGCGGCCGGTCACTTGTCCAGAACCCGATAGACCGTTGCCCACACGGTTTCGGTCTCTAAGCCCAAAGACACGTTCTGGCGTTCGAGCTCGCGCAGGATTTCCCGCTTGAAGTTCGGCTTGATTCCGCATCTGGGCACGACAACGAAGTCAGCGTTTTCAATGCCGCGTGCCGACCCATAGTTCCAAAGTGCCACGCCCGGAACCGGGTCCACACCCGCCAGTGCCCAATGGGGTGAGATCGAGTCCGCGATGAAAACGGGTCCCGGCAGACCGGCCACCGTCTCCGCGATCTCGATTGCGGCTCCGGTCCAGCCAGTTACGAAATCGCATTCGGTTGCCCCAGTCCAGGGTGCTGCGGTTGGAAATTCCGGGCTCTCTCGCGTTTCGATCGGCCGGATCGTGTCGCCCGGAAAATAGGCGCCGGTGACAAGGCGGCCCTCGGGGGGAAACGGTATGTAACCGTCCATCGCGACCCGCGACCCGCCATCTCTCAAGCCGATGGTCATGGGAAGAAGCAGTGTGGTCGCGAAAAAGGCAAAGGCTATGGAAAGTGCGATCCAGACGCGCCGGATGTTCGCTGGCGTCGACGCCGCACTGGCCTGAACGATTGCGTACAGCAACAGGAACAGCACCCAGAACGGCGCGGTCAGAAAATTCTGATACTGGATGAAATAGAACCCGACCGCAGCGACGGTCAGCCAAATGGCTTCCGTGATCCCGCGGGTGCGTGCCACGCAGGCGAGGAAAATGGCAAAGGCAATGGTGTAGCCCAGAAAGGCATTTCCGCTCAGCAGGGCTACCCAACCGGTGCCGGCATTCGGGCGCAACGGATTCGTTGCCGCCCATGAGATGTTTTCGAGGTAATTGGGAAATAGCATCGGCTCGGCCACCATCGAAAGTCCAACCAAGCCCAGGAAGGCCGCTATCCCCCAGCCGATTTCACGCCACTGGCCGCGCGCCGCCGTGCAGAGCAGCGCCGCCGGCAGTAATCCGGCAAAGAACGTGACCTTGGTCATCAAAAGGCAGAACGCGATCACTCCAGCCAAGGCCCCATCAACGCGGGACCAACCGGGCAAGCGGGACGGCAAGAGGGTCTGGCACGCGAACAGCAGCGCCAGGACCCAGCCCCACCGGTTGTAGAACAACGCGAGCGAGACCTCCGACAGCGTCGGGATGGCAAGTGTCATGCCAAGGATCAGGACGAACAGCAAAAGCAGCGGCCCGGAAATCGACGTCAGCCGCGTCCGCCATATCCAGAGCCCGATCAATAGACACAGTCCGGAAAAGATGGCTTGCGCGATCAGAAAGCTCTGTGCCGGGGTCTCGCCATTTGTGGCCGCGGCCAGCAGATAGGGTAGGGAGCCGAGATGCAGCGTGAAGTCGACATGCGGTATCTGCCCGGACGCGATCCGCAGAATGATATCGAGAACAAAGGCCGTATCCGCCGCCCACTTGTCGATGAAGATGCGTCCGTCGGCAATCTGACGGTACGCGACAATGGCGAATACAAAGAGGATAGCGCCGCCGATGATCCGTCCTGCAAGGATCGGGCGCCGCGCTGCCTTCGCGCTCTCATTTGGCTCAGAGACCATGTTTTTTCGTGTTCTTGCCTGCCCCGGGAACGCTCGCACCGTTGCATGGGTCCGTCAATCCGTTTCGCCCCATGGCGGCCACCGCGGGGCTGGAAGACGCCAAAAGCGCTGCAGTAGAGTCAATTCCCTGAAATTTCGAAGGATTTTGCCCTTAAGGCAGAAGGAATGGTTCAACAGGCATTAAGTGCGTCGCGCTAAATAGGGAAGGGATGAATTCGGCGGACCGGGATAGCAGGCAATATGACCTCACCAACTGAAATACATCTTGCTGTAGGCGATATCCTGTATCGGGAAGGGGACCCGAACGATTGCGCCTTCGTGATCAGCACGGGCGAGGTGTTGTTGTATTACGAAGTGGATGGCAAACGCATGCCTTGCGAACGGCGCTGTGCGGGTCACATCGTGGGCGAGGTCTCCATCCTCACCGATATGCCGCGATCCGTTACTGTCGAAGCGTTGACGCCGTGCCTGATCTACCGCGTTTCGGCCGAACAAATCCTGGAGAATTTTGAAAGAATTGACCCTGTTCTGCGCGCTTGCGTGGACACTGCCATCGACTTTGTCGCCCGGTTCAATGTTCAATCCGTGGCCGAGCCGGAAAATGTGCCGATGGCTCCACAGACCTTGCGCAATGCAGATCAGCTGTTGTCTGATTTTCGATTTGAACTCGACATCAAGAACGGTCTCGCGCTTGGCGAATTCTTCATGGTTTATCAGCCAGTCGTCTCGATGGCAGACAACAGCATTGTCGGCGTCGAGGCTCTGATGCGCTGGCAGCACCCAACCCTCGGGGGCGTCCCACCAGACAAGTTTATCGCCGTGGCCGAGCAAATGCGGTCGATCGGCCAGCTTAGCGCGCTCGCCTTGTCGCAGTCCTGTGCAGCACTTGCCCGATTGCAGATGTTGGCCGGGCCATCCTTCTTCGCATCCGTCAACATCTCTGGCCAGGATATCGACCGGCCTGACTTCGTGGATCTCGTCGCACATGCTCTCGATCAGCACGGTATCCAGCCGGACACTCTTCGCCTCGAAGTCACGGAAACCGCGCTGGTGCCCGATAGCGCGGTCGCCGAGCGGAACCTCGCGCGCATCCGTGCGCTGGGGTGCGGTATCTCGGTTGACGATTTCGGCACCGGATATTCCAACCTTGCCTATCTCAAATCGCTTCCTCTCACCGCGATCAAGATCGACAGGGCCTTTGCGGCGGATGTGAACGCGAACCCTGTCTCCCGCGGGATCGTGAAAATGCTGCTCGGTCTCGGCAACGATCTTGCGGTCGACGTGGTCGCGGAAGGTCTGGAAGACGCTGACACGGCGCAGGAGTTGCGGGCGCTCGGCTGTGGTTTCGCACAAGGCTACTTCTATTACCGCCCCATGCCCGAAGATGCACTTGCCGCACTCTTGTCTGGTGGGGCGGATGCCATCGGCGTTGCCTGAAGATATCGACTGAACTCTTCACGCCCTCATCGTCCCGCGCCTCTCGCCGATAATACTCCGCAGAGGCACCGATTGCCCGACGGCGCCGACCCGCTTGCCAATTCCACCTCTTGCCCTTATACCCCGCCCGGTCGAAGCGACGGTTACAGTCGCGAGCGCGAGACTGAGCAGGGTCGGTGAACCACCGACCCTTCTTATTTGCGTTCCGCCTAAGACCGTCAAAGACCAACCCAAGACCGGCGGAGACAACCGCTCGGCCAGTGAAACCAAGTATAGGAAATGAAAGCCACATGGCGCAAAACGCAACCATGGAGGAGTTCGAGGCCCTCCTGAACGAAAGCCTCGATATCGACACGCCCGACGAAGGCAGTGTCGTCAAAGGCAAGGTCATCGCAATCGAAGCGGGACAAGCCATCATCGACGTCGGCTATAAGATGGAAGGCCGTGTCGAACTCAAAGAATTCGCAAATCCAGGTGAAGCTCCCGAAATCGCCGTCGGCGACGAGGTTGAAGTCTATCTCGACCGCGTCGAAAACTCGCGCGGCGAAGCGGTAATAAGCCGCGACAAAGCCCGCCGCGAAGCCGCCTGGGACAAGCTCGAAAAAGCCTATGCCGACGACGCCCGCGTCGAAGGCGCGATCTTCGGCCGGGTCAAGGGCGGGTTCACCGTCGATCTCGGCGGTGCCGTGGCCTTCCTGCCCGGCTCCCAGGTCGATGTGCGCCCGGTGCGCGACGCCGGACCGCTGATGGGCATGAAGCAACCGTTCCAGATCCTCAAGATGGATCGCCGCCGCGGCAATATCGTCGTCTCGCGCCGCGCGATCCTCGAAGAAAGCCGCGCTGAACAGCGGGCCGAGGTCATCTCCAACATCGCGGAAGGCGATGCAGTGGACGGTGTGGTCAAGAACATCACCGAATACGGTGCGTTCGTTGATCTGGGCGGTGTCGACGGTCTTCTTCACGTCACCGACATGGCGTGGCGCCGCGTGAACCACCCGTCGGAAATCGTCTCGATCGGCGAAACGGTGAAGGTCCAGATCGTCAAGATCAACAAGGAAACCCACCGCATCTCGCTTGGCATGAAGCAGCTTCAGGACGATCCGTGGGACAGCGTCGAAGGCAAGTTCCCGCTGAACTCGGTTCATCAGGGCCGTGTGACGAACATCACCGACTACGGGGCGTTCGTCGAACTCGAAGCCGGTGTCGAAGGTCTGGTCCACGTCTCCGAAATGAGCTGGACCAAGAAGAACGTGCACCCGGGCAAGATCGTTTCGACCTCTCAGGAAGTCGAGGTCATGGTCCTGGAAATCGACAGCGCCAAGCGGCGTGTGTCGCTTGGGTTGAAACAAACCATGCGCAACCCATGGGAAGTCTTCGCCGAGCAATTCCCGGTCGGCACCCATGTCGAGGGCGAGGTCAAGAACATCACCGAATTCGGTCTGTTCGTTGGGCTTGATAACGATATCGACGGCATGGTCCACCTCTCCGACATCAGCTGGGATCAGCGCGGCGAGGATGCCATCCAGGACTTCCGCAAAGGCGATGAGGTCAAAGCCGTCGTCACCGAAGTGGACGTGGAAAAAGAGCGTATCTCTCTCTCGATCAAGGCTCTCGATGACAGCTTCTCTGGCGTCGTCGACGGCGTGAAGCGCGGCTCGATCATCACCGTGGTCGTCACGGCCATCGAGGATGGCGGCGTCGAGGTCGAGTACGAAGGTATGAAGTCCTTCATTCGCCGTTCGGATCTGTCGCGTGACCGTGCCGAACAGCGCCCCGACCGCTTCTCGGTCGGCGACAAGGTCGACGTTCGCGTCACCAATGTCGACGCCAAGTCGCGCCGTCTGGGCCTCTCGATCAAGGCCCGCGAGATCGCCGAAGAGAAAGAAGCCGTGGAACAGTTCGGCTCCTCCGACAGCGGCGCATCGCTCGGCGACATCCTTGGAGCAGCGCTCAACAAGGGCGACGAGTAGGTCCCACCACAAAACACCGAAAAGCCCCGCCGTCGTGCGGGGCTTTTTTGTTTGGCTGGGGTGTGGTGCGGGGCTGGGGAGCGGCGTTGGGCGGCTTTGAGGCTAGTTTAGCGGACGCAGCGCATTGAACGAATGGCTGTTTCGCAAAATTGCTTGCGTTTGAATGCCAACTTCATCCAAAAAGCATCACGGGTCGGCGATGGCGTCGCCAGCATTCGTTTGCAAGCCCACAAACCTTTCCTGAACGCCGGGATTTTTCTTTGCTGCCTTGGCGGTCGAGAGAGGTCGGCTCTCTCGCACGTGCGTTGGCATGATGATGAAGGAGCCGAGACAATGGATCGTCCGGAATTTTACCGTTTCCATCAGGGTGAAAAGACACTTCCCTTTGAACCGCAGGAATATCAACTTCGCCTGACACGCTTGCGAGCCGACATGCGGGCCGAGGGCATCGACGCATGTGTTCTCACTTCAATGCACAACGTCGCCTATTATTCCGGGTTCCTCTATTGCGCGTTTGGCCGTCCCTACGCCTTGGTCGTGACCCAGACCGAAGACGTGACGATCAGCGCAGGGATCGACGCCGCGCAGCCTTGGCGGCGCAGCCACGGCGACAACATCACCTATACTGATTGGCAGCGGGACAACTACTGGCGGGCAGTCCTGTCCGTCACAGGGTTAGGGAAATCTATCGGTTACGAGGCAGATCATCTGACACTTGCGCAACATGCGCTAATGCGCAGCTTCTTTGCACCCAAAGTCACCGTCGATGTGGCCGCGATTACAATGAACCAACGGATGCAAAAGTCAGCAGCAGAAATCGCGTTAATCCGATCTTGTGCGCAAGTGGCAGACGCCGGGGCTTACGCTGCGAAGGACGTGATCAAGGCAGGCACCCGCGAGATCGATGTGGCCATGGCTGGCCGCGACGCGATGGAGCTGGAGATTGCAAAACGCTTCCCGGATGCGGAGTATCGTGACACGTGGGTTTGGTTCCAATCAGGCATCAATACGGATGGGGCTCACAACCCTCTCACGAGCCGTGTGCTCAGACCGGGCGACATTCTGAGCCTGAATACTTTCC
>CAJHYE010000451.1_pt1 | contig 12725 bp, 14 predicted proteins | sample 9198651 | NCBI WGS metagenome assembly CAJHYE01 (sample SAMEA7708366, study PRJEB35096) | sediment metagenome | biome: marine neritic benthic zone biome [ENVO:01000025]; feature: sediment [ENVO:00002007]; material: shallow marine sediment [ENVO:03000034] sea grass bed [ENVO_01000059] ...
CATCGCGCCGTCGCGCATGTAGACGTGGTAGATGACGCTGGGCGCGGTGGTGATCAGCTCGATGTCATATTCGCGCTCGATCCGGTCGCGGATCACCTCAAGGTGGAGAAGGCCGAGAAAGCCGCAGCGAAAGCCGAAGCCGAGGGCGGCGGAGGTTTCCATTTCGGAGGTGAAGCTGGCGTCGTTGAGCGCCAATTTCTGGATCGCCTCGCGCAGATCCTCAAACTCGGCGTTGTCCACCGGGAAAAGCCCGCAGAACACCACCGGTTGCGATGGTTTGAAGCCCGGCAGCGGCGCATCGGTGGGTTTTTTCTCGTGCGTGATGGTGTCGCCGACGCGGGTGTCGCGGACCTGCTTGATCGAGGCGGTGAGGACGCCGATTTCGCCCGGGCCAAGCTCAGGGATGTCCTGCATTTCGGGCTTTAATACCGCGAGCCGGTCGATGCCGTATTTTGCCCCGGTCTGCATCATCTTGATCGCGTCGCCCTTGCGGATAACGCCATCGATGACGCGGATCATCACCACGACGCCGAGGTAAGGGTCATACCAGCTGTCGACGAGCATCGCTTTCAGTGGCGCGTCGCGGTCGCCCGTGGGGGCCGGGAGGCGGGTGACGATAGCCTCCAGAACGTCGGGAATGCCGGTGCCGGTTTTGGCGCTGATCTGCACCGCGTCCGTGGCGTCGATGCCGATCACATCCTCGATCTGTTCGGCCACGCGGTCGATGTCGGCCGCGGGCAGGTCAATCTTGTTCAGCACCGGCACCACCTCGTGATCGGCCTCGATCGCCTGATAGACGTTGGCGAGCGTCTGCGCCTCGACGCCTTGGCTCGCATCGACGACCAGAAGCGAGCCCTCGACCGCCTGCATCGAGCGGCTGACCTCATAGGCGAAATCGACGTGGCCGGGGGTGTCGATCAGGTTGAGGATATAGGTCTCGCCGTCCTTCGCCGGGTATTCGATGCGGACGGTGTTGGCCTTGATGGTGATGCCGCGCTCGCGCTCGATATCCATACTGTCGAGAAGCTGCTCTTTCATATCCCGCTGCGCCACCGTCCCGGTCAGCTGAATGAGCCGGTCGGCAAGTGTCGACTTGCCATGGTCGATATGCGCGACGATGGAGAAATTGCGGATATGCGCGAACGGGGTCATGGTGGGGGGATATGGTGCGAGGGCGTGCAAGCGTCAAGCGCAATAGCAAGCCGGGCATCGCGCGGAGGCTGCAATGCAGGATCTATGCGTGAAGGTGGTGATCAGCGGCCGGGTCCAGGGGGTCTGGTTCCGCGGTTGGGTGCGCCAGGAAGCCCGCGCGCTGGGGCTAGCAGGCTGGGTCCGGAACCGGGGCGACGGATCGGTCGAGGCTTTGCTCTCAGGACCCGAGGCGCGGGTCCAGGAAATGATCGCCGAGCTGCACCGCGGCCCGGCGGCGGCGCGGGTATGGGATGTCACTTGGGAGGAAGCGGAAGCGTTTGCAGGCGACGGGTTTGAGGTGCGGCGGTAGGGGTGAACGGATGCGTCAGATGTCCAGCTTGCCTTGGGCTGAGGTATCTTTTTCCGCAGGAGCCGCTTTATAAGTATCGCCGTGACGGAGTGGCGCATCGACGGCATTGGGTCCGCGATCGAGCGCGTCTTCAATCGTGACGATCTGAATGCGGGGGCGCGGCTCGAAGCCCTCGACGTCCAGTGTGCCAGCCTGTGCCGCCCATTCATTCATTTTCGAGGTTGGCGGCTCGAGCGTAAGCAAAACACCGAGATGAGCGTTCTGCGATGTCACGACATCCGAAAGCTCGCGAACCATTGCGACACCGACATTCTTACCGCCCTTGACCGAAACGATGGCTTTCATTTTCTTGTCAGGACCGAACCAGAACGTGCCGTCGATGCCGTCGTCTGCGCCTTTCTTCCCGCCTGCTTGCGGATAGGCCGCGATCAGACCGCAGGCCCATTTTTCGAATTCCTTCTTTGTGCGGTCGTCGCGGTCGAAGAAATCGCGCGCGGCCTGCACGTCTTTGGGGGTGCCGTGGACCTCGAATTTCGCCTTGCCCTCGAAGGCGTCCTTGAGCCGGGTTTCGATGAGTGAGATGGCGAGGTGGGTGACGTCGATGCCGATCCAGCGGCGGTTCAACTTTTTGCGCGGCATGCACGGTGGTGCCACAGCCGCAGAACGGGTCGAGCACCAGATCGCCCTCGTTGGAGGAGGCCTGAACAATGCGTTCGAGCAAGGCGACGGGCTTCTGGGTCGGGTAGCCGAGGCGTTCCTGTGAAGATGCATGAATCGGTGGCAAGTCATCCCAAACATCGGTTACCGGGACGCCCGGTGCTTCATCGAGGAAGATTTTTTTCCTCAGCCGCCCACCTTCCTTCTTGGGAAAAAAGAGACGGCCCTCGGCGTCAAGCTGACGCATTACTTCTTCCGACACCGCCCATCCATTCGGATGTGGTTCGTAGGTGCGACCATCACTGGCGGTGAAATCGTAACGGAGTTTGGGGCGGACCCCAGGGTTTCTAAGGTCGCTCCTTCGAAATCGTCGCCCATTTTCGTCGATGTGCACGAAATGCTCATCGATATAAGCCTGCGAATAGGGAGCGAACGATCCATTGAATAAATAGCTGTTTGATTTCGAATACCTGAAGATAATGTCATGGATGCCGGCGAGTTCGTTTCCATACAATTTCAGTCATAAAATTTCTCGCACCAAACACTGCATCCAGCAGCACCTTCAAGTAGTGGCTCGCCGTCGGGTCGCAGTGCAAATAAAGCGAGCCTGTGGGCTTCAGCACCCGGTGCAGCACTGTTAGGCGCACGCCCATCATGCACAAATAAGCGGTCATCGCGTTCTTGCCGAGAAAGCCAACCATCGCATCCAGCATTGCGGCGGCGTCCTGATAGGGGCTCTCTTTGACCTCTTCCAGAGCTTTGCCTGATGTCAAATCATTCCAAGTCCAAGTGTCGTCGAACGCCTCGATCTGGGCCGGGCTTTCGTTGCCGCGTGGACCCCTGAACAGAACGTTGTAGGAGGCATTGGAGTTAAACGGCGGGTCGAGATAGATCAGGTCGACGCTTTCGTCGGCGATATGGTCGCGCAGGACGGAAAGGTGTCCCCGTAGTAGAGGTGATTGGTCATTAATTTGATCTGCCCGTTTTTTTGTTAAGGTCGACTTTAGAGGGCCGAGACTCCTTGAGGCAACATCAATCTGGAGTGAAGTGATCGCGCCCAATCCGAGGGTGGGGGCATCGCTCCCGGCCTAGGGGCGGGTGCGATCCAAGGCCGCTTTGCGGTCTTGGGACAAGGTGATTTGAAAGAATGCCGAGGTGGAACTCCGCCCTTCGGCTGCCATAGCCGCTGTTTCCGCTTTCCAATTGCGCGGGAGCAAGGCCCGCAGGGCCGCCGTGCGAGCGCCGGACCGACCCGGAGGTCTGGCGCTTTGGCTGTTGTCGCGCGGTGCCCCGGGGCGGAGAGTGTGCATTGCTGGCAAAAAGCGCGCAGAAAATAGGTTGCGGCGCCAAACCACGGTCCGGCGCTCACACGACTTGGTGTTGTGTGGCGGGGTGAACCCCGCCCTACTCTCCTCTTTCCGGGATACATCCTTAAAGTCGCGTGCTACCCTCCCCCAATGCTCGAGAAAAAAACCATCCCGATCGCCGAGATCCATGTGCCGGTCAAACGCGCCAAGACGCTCGACCCGGAAAAGGTCGAGGCGCTGGCGAATGACATGCTGGAAAACGGCCAGAGGGTGCCGATTCGGCTGAGAGAAGGCAAAGGCCGGTTCGTGCTGCTCGAGGGCTATCACCGGCTGGAGGCGCTGCGGGCGCTCGGCGAAGAGACCGTCGAAGGTTATCTCGTGCATGCGCGTTTGCATTAGTTCGACACAAGCCAGGCAACGTCAGATCGTGCTCTCTACCCGGTGATTCGTCCCCGGGCCGAGGGTGGCGGCAATCGCCCCCGCCCTGGGGGGCAGGTCGGGGACGATCAACGGCTCTGAGAGCCGTTGAATTGCCGGTCAGACTTCAAGACACCACCGCATGATCGCCTTTTGCGCGTGCAACCGGTTTTCGGCTTCGTCGAAGATCACCGAATGCTTGCCGTCCATCACCGCGCTGGTCGCCTCTTCGCCGCGGTGCGCCGGCAGGCAATGCATGAACAAGGCATCGTCCTTGGCGTGGCCCATCAGCTCTTCGTTCACCTGATAGGGGCGAAGCTGATTGTGGCGCCGCTCCTTGGTGGTCTGGCTGTCGTGCATCGACACCCAGGTGTCGGTGACGACAAGATCAGCGTCGGCAACGGCCCGGGCCGGGTCGCGAACGATCTCGACCTTTGAGCCATTCGAGCGGGCAAGATCAAGGAGCGCTGGCTCGGGATCGAGCGTTTCCGGTCCCGCGAATGTTAGGTCGAACCCAAATTGGCTGGCAGCATGGGCGAAGCTGGCGAAAACGTTGTTGCCGTCGCCGCACCAGACCACCTTCTTGCCCGCCATGGGCCCGCGATGTTCCTCGTACGTCATCACGTCGGCCATGATCTGGCAGGGGTGCGAGCGGTTTGTCAGCCCGTTGATCACCGGGATTGTGGCGTGATCTGCGAGTTCTGAGAGCGCGTCCTCCTCGAATGTGCGGATCATGATCAGATCGACGTAACGGGAAAGCACGCGCGCGGTATCGGCGATGGTCTCGCCGTGGCCGAGCTGCATTTCCTGGCCCGAAAGCACGATTGTGTCGCCACCCATCTGGCGCACGCCCACATCAAACGACACGCGGGTCCGGGTTGATGGCTTTTCGAATATCAGCGCCACCATGCGATCATCAAGCGGCTGGTCGTCATCCCGGGCACCCCTTGGGCGCCCCGCGCGCGCCGATTTCATGGCCGCAGCGCTATCCAGGATCAACCGAAGGTCGCCTGGGTCGGTTTTGTGGATGTCCAGAAAGTGGGTCATTACGGTCCGCCTTTGTCGGGCAGGAGTTGCAGGTTTGAAAGGTGATGGTCAGGCCGTCTCGCGGGCAGTTTCAAGCGCCGTCGCCGCACGATCGAGCCGGGCCACGGCCTCAGTGATCTCGGCATCGGTGATCGTCAGTGGAGGCAAGATCCGCAAGGCATTGTCGGCCGCAGGAACCGTCAGAATCTGCTGATCGTATCCCGCCGTCACGACGTCGGTATTCGGGGCCTTGCACTTGAGACCCAGCATCAATCCTGAGCCGCGCACGGTTTCGAAAATGTCGGGATGGCTGGCCACCAGCCCCTCCAGCCGCTGCCGTAACAGCGCCGCCTTGCGGTTGACCTCGGCCAGAAAGGCCTCGTCAGCGACGATCTTCATGACCGCGTTTCCCACCGCCATCGCCAGCGGGTTGCCCCCATAGGTCGACCCGTGGGTGCCTGCCGTCATGCCGACCGCTGCCGCTTCGGTCGCGAGAAGGGCCCCTAACGGAAATCCGCCGCCGATGCCCTTGGCGACCATCATGATGTCGGGCGTGATACCGGACCATTCGTGCGCAAAGAGCTTGCCCGTCCGGCCCATACCGCATTGCACTTCGTCGAAGATCAGCAATGCACCGGTTTCGTCGCAGGCGTCGCGCAGACCCTTCAGACATTGATCCGGCGCGGGGATAATTCCGCCCTCGCCTTGCACGGGCTCGATCAGAACGGCGGCGGTTTTGTTGCTGATCGCGGCGCGGAAGGCGTCGTGATCCCCGAACGGCACATGTGTGAACCCGGGCAGTAACGGGCCAAAACCCTTCGTCATCTTCTCGGAGCCAGCGGCTGCAATTCCCGCCGCAGAACGGCCGTGAAATGAGCCGGTAAAGGTGATGATCTCGGCCCGGTCCTCGCCTTTGATGAACCAATATTTCCGCGCCATCTTGACCGCAAGCTCGCAAGCTTCGGTTCCGGAGTTCGTAAAGAAAACGGTCTCGGCAAATGTCGCGTCGACCAATCTGTCGGCCAGCTCCTGTTGGCCGGGTATCCCGTAAAGGTTTGACGTGTGCCAGAGCCGGGCCGCCTGTGCGGTCAACGCTTCGACCAAAGCAGGGTTGGCGTGACCCAGCGAATTAACAGCGATCCCCGCGCCCAGATCCAGATATCGCCTGCCGCGCTCATCGGTCAGCCAGGTGCCTTCGCCTTCGACAAATGCCATCGGCGCGCGATTGTAGGTGGGCAGGATCGACGGGATCATGGGTTTTGACCTTTATGCAGAAGCCTGAGACGTGCCAGTGGCACGGGGCGCTGTCAACAATTCCGGGATAAGAGGAGACGTGCCGGCACGCCGAAACGGACGCAGGATTATCAGCGTCGGCGTCGGAGTGTTGCGAAACAATCGATCGTCATAAAGCTTCCCCTACGGCAACGGGGCCGCAGTGTCGAGCGATTTTCAGTCATCTGCAGGGTGCGGTGGAAACTCCGCGGGCAAATTATCTCAGGCTGCCAGTAGGAGAAGGGCCAACAAGCAAATCGTCGTCTGAAAAAACACCATCGAAAACCTCCAATTTTAATTAACTTGCGTTAACCCAACTAATAACGGCGGCGAATTTATGGCAAATCTCGTGCATCATCGGGGAAAGGCAAAGAAATGTGATGATTTCGCGCAATTGTTTGCCGCTAGCATCATGCCCGTCTCTTGCTCCTGCCTGCACCGATGATTAGTATGTGGGCTTCAATCTGATAGGCAGGATCATCGCATGTCGTGGACGGACGAGCGCGTCGAAACTCTGAAGAAAATGTGGAGCGAGGGCCAATCGGCCAGCCAGATCGCCAAAGAGCTTGGCGGCGTCACCCGAAACGCGGTGATTGGCAAAGTCCACAGGCTTGGTCTGTCGAACCGCGCCGGGGCGTCGGCTGCCGCCGCGCCTGAGAAAAAGTCGGCCAAATCCGGCGGCTCCGCGTCGTCGAGGACGACGTCGAAATCGACGTCGCGCGACAAGGTTGTCGAGGTGACGGTCACCCCGCGCAAACCGATCGTTCCGGCAGGACAACCGCTGCCGCCGCAGCCGTCGGCGAACGAGATCAGCCCCGAAGCGCTGGCAAATGTGCGCAAGATTGAGAAAACCGCGAAGAAAATTAGCCTGATGGAGCTGACAGAGCGGACCTGCAAGTGGCCGATTGGCGATCCCGCCACCGAAGATTTCTGGTTCTGTGGTTTGGCGGTGCAGCAGGGCAAGCCCTATTGCGAAGCGCACGTCGGCGTGGCGTTCCAGCCGATGTCGTCGCGGCGTGATCGGCGGCGGTAGCAGACAAGCGGGCCGGATTAAATCCTTTCTTGGGTTTTGTGCGGCGTTCGCAATACGGGACGAAGCAGTCTTGGATTGCTATGATCAAGTGAACGTTTTCCAGAACCCGGAGAAACTGAGATGAACCTCGAAAACCTGGTGAACCGTGTAACAACGGACCTTAACGCGTCCCTTTCCGACCTTCCGGAGGCAGAGCGGGGTGCCATCCTGGACATTGTCCGGCAGGCGATGCTCGATTCTGCAAATCGAACGCATCGTGAAATGAAGGAAACCGCTGTCATCTGTTGCGGACCAGAGGCTGATCTGGCCCACAAAATCCAAGAGCAAATGGACAAAAAACGCGACATGCTGATCACCAATCTGATGGCGATGCGGTAAATGGCGTCCGCCTTGGGCTCCGAGCGGGCCTTAGAACAACTCCGCCGGATGGGACCGCTTCGCTGGCATCGCAGACTTTCGTCCGGATCGCGATCAAGGAGCTTGCACTTTCGTTCGTAGGTCCCAATTCACTGGAAAACCAGCTCCTAGTCGCAAGCCGAACGCAAACTGGATGCGTATCTTAAAGGGACACTCTACGAAGGCTAAAGCCGACGTTCGTGAATGGCGTGCTGTTCCGCATTTGAAAAACCTCTCCGCTTGGCCGGTCTGCCCTCACGAGCGTAAGAGGACTTTTGTCGAACCGACCGCTTGAGCGATCCGTTGGTAGTGAATTCTTCTGTTGCGACTTTCACTGGAGCGCAGCAGGATCGTCTCGGTCTCTCGAAGAATGGCTAAGGCTGCATCGCCGACCGACTTTCTCGCCGCAATCGGTCGGTAGGTTCTTCTACCCACCTTCACGCGTGGTTCGCTCCGGTCGCGATTCTCATCAACCAACGCGTCGAGCTTGCGCGAGGCGTTGAGAAGTGCCGTCCGGGCTCCGCGGTAATCAGGTTTACCCGCGACCGCCCCAGCCGCCCTTTTGTACACTTGCGCCAAGCAATCGATGCGATAAATCCAAGGCAATCTCGCGCATTCTTCAGCTCCTTGCGTTAGTCGCAGCACTACATCCGAAGTGCTATCTTGTGAGAACGCGAGGAAAACTTTCTCCCTTGGAGGAATTGGCACGATGTCGGGAGGAACTAATCGCGCCGATTGATCGCTGCGCGCGCTTGCACTTACTTCTGCCGCGGCATCTGGATGCGACGGATTCTCGAATGTGGACACCGCCAGCGACAGCCATGCCTGGCTCGAAGCAGAGCCTACGACCGATTCATTCTGAAATTCCGGCAATGCACTAGCGTGGGGAACTCCGAAAATCCAAATCACAGATATCGTTGTCACCCAAATGCGCATGTCATCCTCCCGTGTTTGAGTGGAATACTGCTGCGAGAATCTTTGAAGATTCTTCCCCCGTGTCTACGCACGAGAATCTACCAGTGCGTTTCATTTCAGGAAATGACATCGATCAAGTGCACATACATTTTCGAGGGAGGTAGGTTCGTTTTCGGGCATCCGCTTTGGGCTGCACCCATGCAAACCCAGCAGGCTGACCGACTGGCCGCTTTGGGCTCAATCCAGGCGCTTCAAGACAATGCCGGCCAATCACTTCGCGCCCCTTCCCGCCAAGCCAATAACTCGCTATGCCGCGCCCATGCCGCAGAACCCGCCCGATCTTCGATCCGACCTCGCCACCGCACGCGTCCCTGATGCGCGCAGTGCGGGCCAGCCGACCATTGGTATGGTCTCGTTGGGGTGTCCGAAGGCTCTGGTGGATAGCGAGCGGATCCTGACGCGGCTGCGGGCGGAAGGCTACGCGATCAGCCCGGATTATGGCGGCGCGGACGCAGTGATCGTGAACACCTGCGGGTTCCTCGATTCCGCGAAGGCCGAAAGCCTTGAGGCGATCGGCGAGGCGTTGACCGCGAACGGCCGGGTGATTGTCACCGGCTGCCTGGGGGCCGAGCCCGACTACATCACCGGCGCGCATCCCAAGGTGCTCGCCGTGACCGGCCCGCAGCAATACGAACGCGTGCTTGACGCGGTCCATACCGCGGTGCCGCCCGCTTCCGATCCGTTTGTCGATCTGCTGCCGCCGCAGGGCGTCAAGCTCACGCCAAGGCACTATAGTTATTTGAAAATTTCCGAGGGCTGCAATCATACCTGCCGGTTCTGCATCATCCCGTCGATGCGCGGGAAACTGGCCTCACGGCCAGCAAAGGCCGTGTTGCGCGAAGCCGAAAAACTGGTCGACAACGGCGTGAAAGAGCTGTTGGTGATCAGTCAGGACACGTCCGCTTACGGCACCGACTGGAAGGGTCGCGAGGCGAAGTTCCCGATCGTCGATCTGGCCCGCGAGCTCGGCAGCCTGGGCGCCTGGGTGCGGCTGCACTACGTCTATCCTTACCCGCACGTGCGCGAATTGGTGCCGCTGATGGCAGAAGGGGCGATCCTGCCGTATCTCGACATCCCGTTTCAGCACGCGCATCCCGACACATTGAAGCGCATGGCGCGCCCGGCCGCCGCCGCCCGCACACTGGACGAGATTGCCGCCTGGCGCGCGGTCAGTCCGGACATCACGCTGCGGTCGACGTTCATTGTCGGTTATCCCGGCGAAACCGAAGACGAATTTCAAACACTGCTCGACTGGCTGGATGAGGCCCAGCTCGACCGGGTCGGGTGTTTCAAATACGAAAACGTCGCTGGCGCCCGCTCGAATGCGCTGCCCGATCATGTCGACGACGACACCAAGGACGACCGCTGGCATCGGTTCATGGAAAAGGCGCAGGCGATTTCGGAAGCAAAGCTCGCGGCCAAAGTCGGCGAGACGCTGGAGGTCATTGTCGACGAGATCGACGCCGAGGGTATTGCCACCTGCCGCGGCCACGCCGATGCGCCGGAAATCGACGGCAATGTCTTCGTCGACGCAAACACCGAATCTCTTTCGGTCGGCGACATTGTTCGCGTTGTTCTGGATGAATCGTCGGAATACGATCTTTGGGGCCGGCGCCTCTGATTCTCCAGAAAAATCATTTACCGACAGCGACGTAACCTGTCTTCGCGTCGGTTGGTTTCGCCAGTTCTCTTGCGCCACCTGGATCGCGGATGCATTTTTGCATTGGTCGGCGAGGCAACCGCCGATGCGGGGATGGGGACAGACACATGAACGTTTCGCGGAACTTTTTGCTGGTTGGAGCGGCATTTCTGATCATCGGTTTGATCATCGGTATGTATATGGGCGCCACCGGCGATCATGCGCTTGCGGTGGGACACGCGCATATCAACCTTGTCGGCTTTGTTTTGTCGGCGATTTTCGCGCTGACTTATCGTTGCTACGCTGCCATGGAGGCGTCGCGGCTTGCGACCTACCACTTCTGGCTTCACCTGGCCGGCGCAGTGGTCTTGAACGTCATGCTTCTGCTTTTTCTGGGTGGCCGGATTTCCGAGGCCAACATGGCCCCGGTCGCGCCGCTCTCCGAAATGGCCGTCGTGATCGGCGTCCTGTTGTTCTCATTCAACGTATGGAGGAACGCGCACTAGGCGCTTGCCATTGTAACCGATGTCTGCTTCGACGCAGGGAGCGGACGCCTGTCGAGCGATGATCAAAGTCTGCTTTGCGGAAAAAGCCGCCACTCGCCAAGGCGGCGTCAATGGCTGCTTTCGCAATAAACAGGGTCGCTGCGTCTCACGCTTCGCCGACTGGGAATGGTAGACGGCCCGGAACCCGGGTCTTGTTGAATTCTCGCAGGCGCGCAAAGACATCGACGCCCAGTTGCCGATAGGCGTCGAGGAGATCGACCATCACCCAATTTTCGCGGATTTTGCCGTTCCCCATCCGCCAGAAGTCGAGTGACTTCATGGTGATGCGTTTGCCAGACGGTGCGATGCCCATCCAGCCGTCATTGGTGATCGTCTGGATCATGTTCGGCCAACCGGTGACGGCGGCATAATCGCATCGCCAAAGAAGTGATATGTGATCTCGTCCACATATTGCCCGCGGTCCGGCATGGCGTTGATGAACGGGATCTGATGCCAGTTGCGAAAGCCGGCGATGCCACGCGCAGTTCCGATGCCCGCGGGTCCGTACCAGTTAACACGGTCGCTCCAAAAGCGCGGCATTTCCATGACCTCCGGCCCGCCCTGGACGGGATGCTTCTTCATGTGGTTCAGCATAGTGACGATGTGTTCGCAGGAGGCGCTCGCACGCGCCTCGTCCCAGGGCCCTGGTACAATTCCGTCATTGGTGGCCGGACCCGGAATGCAGAACTCCAATCCAAGTGACGGTGCCATGGGCCAGGCACGCGCCTGCATCATCACTTCGGGGATATCCCACAGGGCTTGGATTTCGACGACGCGCCCCTCTTCAAGCCTGTAAAATTCGTGAAAGCGCATATGTGTCAGGTGTCCCGTGGGCGGAATATCAAGCCAGGGTCCAGTGAGCGTGCCCACAAAGTGGCCACCGCACCCGATCCAGTTGTCATCGTGTTCAGTTTGTCCTCCGACCACGATCCAGTCCCGACGTTCAAGGTCCGGCATCGCGTCGAAAAGCGGCGCAAAGCATGTGTCATACATGTCGTCCGGGCCGACCAGATCGCCGAAAGGATGCGGCATGTGCACAACCGCATCGACGGTCAGAACTTCTGACAGTGCGGCACGGACATTATACGCATCAAAATCGACCATTGCACCGCGCAGTCTTGCGATGATCGCCTTGTTTCTGGTGTGGACGTCACTCATGACACCGGTCTCCGCCATCTGGTTATCCCTTGACCGCTCCGGCCGTCAGTCCGCTGACGATCTGCCGCTGAAAGAAGAGGATCAGCACAAACAATGGCGCCGTCGCCGAAACCACAGCCGCCACCGCGTACATCACCTTGCCTTCGACCTGCGTGGTGCCAAGGAAGCTGTTGATGGCTGGGATGATGGTTTCGTTTTCTTCGCTGAGCAGCATGGCCGTTACCGCAAAGTCGTTATAGGCCAGCAAGAAACTGAAGAGGCCGGTGGTGATCACGCCGGGCCACATGACCGGCACGATCACATGCCAGAACGCCTGAAACCGCGTGCAGCCATCGACCATGGCGCTTTCGTCCATATCCTTGGGAATATTCAGGAAGAACGAATGCAGCATCCACAGCGTAAAGGGCTGATTGATGGCGACGAGAACGATGATCGTCGTTGGCAGATGGCCCCAGATATTCCATTCAAAGAACGGCAGAAGGTAACCGGAAACCAGCGTGATATGCGGCATGGCGCGGAAGACCAGCGCGGCCATCAGAATCCAGAAGGCGTAGCGGAAGCCCGAGCGCGCCAATGCATAGCCGCCCAAAGTTCCGAAAGTTAGTGAGATGACTACGGTGAAAAAAACAACTATCCCGGAATTGATCACGTTTTCCCAGAACCCTTCGGTAATCCAAGCACCGTGATAGCCCGCGCCGGTAAATGCCCCGCCGGTTTCTCTGGCCGTGTTTGTCCCCCACAGTGCATTTGTCCAGTCGGCCTTGGAGAAGAAGTCGGCCTGAAGTTTGAAACTGCCCCA
>CAJHYE010000310.1_pt1 | contig 12470 bp, 6 predicted proteins | sample 9198651 | NCBI WGS metagenome assembly CAJHYE01 (sample SAMEA7708366, study PRJEB35096) | sediment metagenome | biome: marine neritic benthic zone biome [ENVO:01000025]; feature: sediment [ENVO:00002007]; material: shallow marine sediment [ENVO:03000034] sea grass bed [ENVO_01000059] ...
AAGCCGGGCGAGCCTTAGGCGAATCGCGCGAGCGGGGCAAGAGTGCGCGCGGTCGGGTAACGCCCACTGAGACGAGGCGAAAACGCAACGTCGGTATCACGTCGGTATTGCGTCGGTGCGTGCGTCGGGTTTGCCGCCGTTAACCAATCCCTGCGATCCTGAATGCGAGGTTAACGCGAGGAGACGCCCATGACCGCAGACTGGATGCCGACGAAGGGCCCGAAGACCCGCCGGCTGGCGGAGGCGCGGTTCCATCAACTGCTGTTCCTGTCGAACGTGATGGAGAGCAACGATGTGTTTTTCGAGGTCGCGCGAAAGGAAATCCCGGAGGCGTGGCAGACGCTGGAAATGGATGTGGAGACGGAAGCGCCGAAGGAGAAAGTGACGCTTTACCTCGACCGGGCCGTCATCACGATGTTCCGGAAGATGGGCAAGGGGTACAGGGGCGGATCAACCGGGTGCTGGAGACGTGGTTGCAGATGAAGATCGCCGAGAAAGGGGAGCTTCGGAAGCGCGTCATGGAGCGGGTGCGGGACGCGCGGGAGGACAAGAACCGGGAGGATGTGGGGGACAAGATGCAGGCGGAGTATGAGACGTTTGTGGAGGAGCGGGCGTATATGGAGGGGTTTCAGGATGCGGTGAGGAGGGGGGAAAGGCAGAAGGGGAAATGAGGTGAGATCGTTGGTGTCAACGTCCGCTCTGCGGACAAAGCTGACCTTGGTTCTCCCTCGTTTAGTCCGGACTTCGGTGCTAATCTGTTCTCGGCCACGCAAAGAACTGAAGACGTACATTCCCGAGCGTCGGAAGAACGTCGCTAGACTTTCGTTGAGGCCTTTTCTCAGGCCTCAGTAAACGCGCGGTCGCCCAGAACACGCAGCGGCTTCAAGAGATACGAGAGAACATTCTTGCTGCCGGTCAGTATGTCCGCGGTAACTGTCATGCCGGGGCGCACCGGGCGACCGTTCAGTGCCACGCCTTGCTCCTCGTTCGGAAGCTCCACCGTGACGCGAAAGATCGTCTGGCCCTCCTCGGTTTCAACACTTGACGGGGAAATTGTCGCCACATGACCAACGATTTCGCCAAAGCGGGCAAAGTCATAGGACAGCACCTTCAGTCGGACTTCCATGCCGACATCGACGTTACCGATCCGATCGGCGGAAATTTCTACCTCTGCCTCGATTGCACTGCCGGCGGGCACAACTTCCACGATCACGTCGCCGGGCGACACGACTTCGCGCGGGTTGGCCACAGCCATTTCCATGATGGTGCCGTTTATCGTCGCCGTCACGTTGGCGCGCGCAATCCTCGCGTCGACTTCAGCGATGGAAAGCGCGGCGTCAACAAGTCTATCTTCGACCTCCGCGCGCCGAAGGGCCGCCTCACGGCGTCGTTTTGCCAGTAGTTCGGACCGTTGCAGGTCGATTGCGATTAGTGCGTTTCGGCGCGCTGTGACTTCGCCTTCGACCTCAAGGATTGTTCTTTCCAACTGCAAGTACTCACGTTCGATCCGCTCGACTTCGTTGCGCGCAAGCGCACCCGAGTTCTGCCCGCGGCGGCTGCGTTCGAGACGGGACTTCAACAATGCCTCTTCTTGTGTCAGGTTTTCCCGCCGTGCCACCAGCACGGCAATGCTCGATTCGATCGTCTCGCGTTCCGAAGTGATGAGATCGAGCTGGGCGACAAGGTAGGATTGCTCGGCCCAGAACAACAATTCGCTGGGGTTGAGATCTTCAATCGTCTCGAAATTGGGGACGTCGCTTTTGTCTTCCAGAAGGTACCGAATCCTATCCCGCTCGGCCCGAAGCGCGGCTTGCGTAGCGTGAAGCTTGCCAAGCTCGCGCTTCAGCGAGCTTATGTCAAAGGTCAGAAGCGGCGCGCCTGCCAGCACACGTTGCCCCTTGGAAACGTGAATCTCGGCTACAATCCCGCCGTCGGGGTGTTCGACCCGCTCGGGCAGCGTGCGGGTCCGGATTAAGCCGCTGCCCGTGATCACTTCATTGACCGGAGTACTCGCGGCCCAGACAATGATAGCAATCAGCGTCGCCATCAGAGTATAAACCAGGTGGCGGGCGTAACGGGTATCGTGCGCCTCGGGCAGATGAGCGTTGGCGCTGAGCGCACCGTGGCGCTTTAAATTCATGCGGCGCTCGATCCGCTCGCTTTGCGTATGGCGTCTGGTCATGAAGCCACCTGTTCCAGATCTGCAGCCGCGCACATGGTGGCGCTGCCGGCGTTCAAAAAGATGACCGAATCGGCTCGGCGCATCAGACTGGGTCGGTAGGTGACAATCACACAAGTCATTCTGCCGCGCCGCCGTTCAAGCGCCTGGATGAGATGCGCCTCAAGATCGCTGTCCATCCCGCCCGCCGGTTCGTCCAGCAGCAGAACGACTGGATCGCTCAAGAAGGCCTGCGCCACAGCGATGCATGTGCGCACGCTTGAGGTCAGGATGCCTGCGTCCATCATGGGATCGATGCGAGTGTTTATTCCATCGGACAGATTTGAAGTCCACGCGCCAAGTCCGACCTGTTCCAGCACGTCAAGAAGTTGTGTGTCGCTCGCGGTCGGGTCGGCGAAGCGCAAGTTCTGGGCGACTGAGCCGAAGAAGAACAGCGGGGTTTGGGATACGTAGACTATGTTGCGTGCACGGAAATCAACCGACAGTTGCGTCAGGTTCAAGGCGTTCAGCATGACGACACCGGATTGGGGCGCCAATTGCCCGGCCATCACCCGCAAAAGAGTGGTCTTGCCCGATCCCGACCGCCCGGTCAGCGCAACGAGTGAACCGTGAGGTAAGTCGAGCTGCACGCCAATCAGCGTCGGTGTTATTGACTTCGGTTGCCGGAAGACGACGCTGCGCATTTCGATATGGCCAAGGAATCCATCAGCGAACTGACCAATCGCGCCGCAGTCCTCTTCCGGGAGTCGCATGAGGTTGTCGATCTGGTTAATCAGTCCGTTTACGTCCTGCAGTTTTGGGAGAAGTGTTAAAGTCTGCTGAACCGGCGCGAGGAGCCGCCAGGTCAGGATGGTTGATGCCACGAGCTGACCGGCGGTGATCGCTCCGTCCATCACCAGAACGGCCCCCAAACCAATGACTGACGCTGCGGACAATGGCAGACTGACGTGCGCCAAGCCGTCCAGCCAGCGCATCATCCGGGCCAGAGTACGGCGGGCTTGAACGACGTCTCGGACGCAGTATTCGGTCATTTCGATCCAGTAATCGGCCAAACCCTCACGTCCGATCTGCCGGCGTTGCGCCATGACCTCCAGAAGTGTCTTGTTCAAACGGCTTTGCGCCGAGGAGAGGAGCTTGCTGGCACGCCGAACGCCCGGCGCGATCAGGGCGCCAAGCGCGATGAAGAGCACGATCAACGCAACGAGGATTAGCGCGAGTTGCCAGGCCATCACAGCCACGGTAGCCAGCATCAGCACGACAAGCGGGTATTCCAGCAAAACAAGAACGACGGGCCCGCCGAAGAGATCACGAATGGTCTCGAACTGTCGCAGACGGGCAAGCTGATCGCTGAGCGAAACGCCTGAGAACATGTTTGCGGGAAGTCTCAAAAGTTTGTCGAGCAGCGCCCCGCCCAGCAAGTACTCCATCCGGCCCGAGATGCGGCCGACAATGCTCGCTCGAATGCGGCGAAACGCGAAATCGGCGCAGAAGACAAGGAAAAGGCCAGCTATGATTCCCTTCAGCGTCTCTACGTTGCGTGTCGGAATGACGGTGTCAAAGATCTTTGTTATCCCGAAGGCAATCAGGATGGCCGTCGCGCCGGACAATAGGCTGAGCAGAACCAGCAGCCGCGTTTCCGGCGCGAAGCGATGCATCATTTCGCCAACCCAGCTTGTGACAAACGCTACCTTGGAACTGGCAGGTTGATCTCGGTCGGGCCTGTCGAACTTGAAACAGCGATAGCTTTCCGTGACGCGGACCCGCCGCTTGTGCTCTCCCTTCTCCGAAGGCTGAACCAGCATGACGCGGCGGCCTTCGCGGCGAATCAACCAAAGCTCACCCCGCGCATCGCAGACAAGAGTCGCGGGCGGACAATCGCCAAGTTGGTTCCCCGGTAACCATTCGTCAGAACTTTGGTAGCCTAAATTGCTCAACGTGGCGCGCAGCTCCGCCACTCCAAAAACGTCCGGAAAGTGAGGTAGTGCACCGGCAAGTCGGCGCGTCTGCGGCGACCATTGCAATCGTTCCAGAAGAACCAGCATAAGTTCGACTGTGACCGGATCGACGGCCTGCCCGCAAAGCTGGCCCGAGACCAGTCTGTCCGACAAAAGATCTAGCTCAAACATCCGCTCGGTGGCGATCGCCCGTTCGGAGTTTGTTGCATTGCGGTGTTCGTTGCGAATGGAAAGTGCGGCTCCAGTCATGGCTTCGCTTCCAGTGATTTTGAAGCCTTGCCGTCTGCCAGGAAAAGTGTGACGTCCAGCGTTTTGTTTGCCAGTCTCAGAAAAGATGGTCGGCTGGAGACGATAATCGTAATCCGATTCGGCCGATCCTTTTCGAGCATTTTCAGAAGGTTGCCGTCTGTTTCGCGATCAAGCGCCGCGTTGGCGTCGTCGAATAGAACCACGTCCGGATCGGTCACCAGCCCACCTACAATCAGCGCGGCATCAGAAAGCGATTTGTGAAGCTGCGCCTTGGCTCCCGATCCGACGCGCAACTCAAAGCCGTCCCGGCTTTGCGATATGCTGGCTTCTATACCGATTTCCTGGGCCAGTTGGACGGCGCGGTCCCGATACGTGCGAGGTTGGAAGGCAGTCATGTTTTCGATCAGCGTGCCCTCGACCAGCGCATTCGACGCGCCGAGATAGCGTATGTGTTTTTGCCGATCCTCGATTCTGTAGGAGAAAAGCGATCTCCCGTTGATGGTGATATCACCGGAACTTAACGCAAGGTTGCCTGCGATTAGCTGCAGAAATGCTGATTGGCTGATCTTGGTTGGCCCCTTCAGGGCCAGACAATCCCCACGCTCAAGCGCCAGTTCGACATTTGAAAAGGCAATTGGGGTGATATGGGAAACCTCGGTCGAGACCTTTGACAAGACAAGGCTTTGAACTTCGCGCATGGGCTCGTTGCCTGCACGTATAAATGGGGCAGCAAGTACGTCCTCCAATTCTTCCCGGTCTTGGCGCACATTTTCTACACCTGCAAGGAAGGCCTCGACCCGTAGGATCGGCTGGATAATCCGGCTGGTCAGAAGAATCACGGCCGCAAGCGCCCCAACGGTCATCTCGCCCTCGATGACCATCAGGGCGCCGATTGAACCCATCAGCAGTGGTGTTAGCGTTCCGACAGCTGCCGTGAACCCTTGAGCCATCTGCACCGACCGAGCGGTGTCGGCACTGATATCGGCCGATCCTGCCAATAACCGTTCGTAGCGCCGAAGCATGAAGCTTTCGATCCGCATTCCCTTCACCACATCGAGACCGCGGAGTGTTTCGGTCAGGAAGCTGTGGCGCTGCGCTTCGTTTTCCTTGCGCTTGCGCTGCATGATCAGGACGCGGTGCCGAGCGACCCGCAGTACCAGGAACGAGATTGTCAGGACAATGAAGACAGTCAAACCCGCTGCGGGGGAAATCAGCACGATGATGGCGAGAAACAGAAATGCGAAGGGCAAGTCCAGGAGCGCCATCGAGGTTTCGCCCGCATGGATGTTGCGTAGGCGGTCGATGCCCATGACACCGCGATAGAGGTCGCCTTGGCTGACACGCTCGCCGACGGTCGGATCGCGCATCACCAAGGCCCGGACTGCGGCGGGGTAAGCGGCAATTTCGAACCGCTCGGCGGCACGTTCCAAGATGTGCCGCCGCGCGCCGCGAAGGAGAATCTCGGCCAAAATTGAGCCGAACACTACTGCCCCTAGCACCGTCAGCGTTTCCAATCCTCGATTTGGGATCACACGGTCGTAAATATGGATCATCGCCATCGGCACGGCGAGCGACAGCAAATTGGCGCCAAACGACGCGAGAATGACCGACGGAGTCCGTCGACATGATATGAGTATCGAATCTGCCCGCAACTGGTTGCCCCAAAGCGAAATCTTCTGCGAAATCTAAGAGGGCAGCCGCGAAAAATCGGTTAATTCACGCCAAATATCCCAGTTGCACGGAGAAACGCTTAATGTGGCATGCCTAGAAGTTGATCTTCTCAATGCCAGTGAAATCGATCGTGCCGCCTTCGTCGAAGGTGATGACGCCGATCGCGTCAGGGCTGAGTTCGAGGGAATTGAGCGTTTCCGCCGTAACGCTGTGTCCGTTCTCGAGAAGCAGCGTCCAGCCTTCGCCGTCGACCATTTGCCCTTCGACCGTGGCGTCACCACCAATTCCGGAGAGCTCAAGCACGTCGATCCACCCGGACCCGCCATTCACTGTGTCATCACCCTGCATGGCAGTCACGACGAAGATGTCATTTCCGTCTCCGCCGACCAAAGTGTCGCTCCCGGTGCCGCCAAAGATTGTATCGTCACCTGCACCGGACAAAACCGTGTCATTGCCCGAGCCGCCGTAGATCACGTCATCACCGGCGTCCGTCTGCACGTAATCGCCGCCACCACGGGCATAGATCACCTCCCGGTCGCCGCTGCCGAAGATCTTCTCTTCCTCGTCCGATGATTTCTGCGTCTCTCGTAGATGTTCTCGCGAGTTTCCGCTGTCGTAATCGAAGCTGTCTGCCGCGACGCTGCTTTGGGTCATGAGTTCGGCAGCATCATAATCGACACCGTCGAAGGTGAACCGCTCGACACCCGTAATGATATCGGTGCCCTCGTCCAGATCGTCAGACGTGTTCAGATCGGTGATGGTGAAGGTTCCGGTGGCGGCGTTGTATCCCACGGAGAAGTCTTCGAGGCCCCCATCGAAAACGACGGTATCTCCGCCAGTCTGCACCACCTCGGGCATCGTGGTCGTGAATATCTCAGAGATGTCGTACTGGCCATCAAGTCCGTAGATACGGAACATCTGAACATTGCCGTCTGCATATTGGACTTTGTAGTCAGCGCCGTCGTCGAAAACCCGAATACTGCTCCGCAAAAAGTCCTCCGGAAGGACAATCCGGTCCACGCCGAAATCAAAATCGCCGATTGTCAGAACGGCCTCGTTATTGGTCGTTTCCACCACGACGTAATCGGCGCCACCGTCTCCATCTCCGGCCATTGCAGAGTTGTTGAAGCGGATGACGGCACTCTCACCCTCGCCCGCGGTCCAACGATAGTAGTCGGTTTCGCCGGTGCCCTGAAGGTTGTCGCCATTCTCGACCGTGATCCAGTCAGCTTCCCGAGCCATGCCTGCACCACCGACAATGGTGTCGTCCCCAGCTCCGCCCGTGATCGTGTTGTCGCCATCGAAAGCATAGATGATATCGCTGTAGGACGTGCCATTCAGTGTGTTTTCCCAGGTCGTACCAAAGGTCAGGCCAATCGTCTCTGTGTAGCTGGCACCTGATGCATCCGTGACAACGACCGAAATCGTATCTTGGGACGGCCCGTTTGCACGCGGGTCTCCGGTAACGCTGATCTCGCCTGCGGTCCGGTCGATCTCGAATGCGCCACCGGCATCGTCTGATAGGGCAAAGGTGTGAGTGTCCCCCGCATCCGCATCGGCTACGCCCGAGACATCGGCCACGACCGTCCCCTCACCAAGACCCGTTTCAATGGTGGTCGTGCTGACGACCGTCGCTTGGCCGCCCGGATCGCCCCAGTTTCCGCCATAGGCCGGGTTTTCGGCGAAATCCATCGTGGCATAGCCCGTCAGCGTGATCTGATAAACGCCGCCCGACCGCTCGGTCTCATGATAGTCGGTGGATGTGCGAACCGCGTCCCTTTCGGACATGGGGTAGGACCCGATAGCCAGAATGTACGTGCCAGCCGCCAGGTCGACCCCACCAATGTAGGAATCATATTGGCTGCGGCTGCCGTCTTCTCCGGCCGCGCCGTCATCGTTCTCGACCACTTGCGTGTAGGTGCCGTCACCGTTGTCGCGGAAGAGCCGGATCTGCGAATCGAGCCGGCTGCCTTGGAAACCTTGGGCAAGAGTATCAATCTTCAGGTCGCCACCACCGTGGTTAATCTCCCAATGGTCGACGGAGGTATTTTCGCCGGATCTCTGGATCTGCCCGGTGACAACGGTCTGTTCAGGACCGGTAAGATTGCCATCCAAATCGTTGGCAGCATCAAAGGACAGGTCCGTCGGAGCTTCATTGGCCCGATACTCCGCGTAGCGGATCATCAAATCCGTAGAGTATTGCGTTCCGTTGAACCAGAAGGTCTCGACCCCGGTGACGATATCGGTGCCGTCCCCGTTTCCGGCGTTTTCATCTGTGATGGTGAACGTCGCGGTCGAGGCGTCGTAGCTGACGTCGTAGTCGATCAGATTTCCGACCCAGACTGCCATGTCCGTGCCCGAACCGCCGTCGAGTGTGTCGTCGCCGGCCGCCCCGTAAAGAATGTCATCGCCGGCACCGCCGGACAGAACATCTGCGCCGTCGAGCCCGACCACGACATCATCGCCATCGCCACCGGTGACCGTGTCGCTGCCGGTGCCGCCAACCGCGATGTCATTGCCGGCGCCGCCGTCCAGCGTGTTGTCGCCGGAGATGCCGTAAAGCGTGTCGTTACCGGCGGCGCCTGTGACGCTGTCGTCACCGTCGCCGGCGATGAGGAAGTCGTTGCCGTCTACGCCAGTGATTTGGTCGTTTCCGGCGCCGCCATCGATGCGGGCGCCGGTGGTGTGGCCGGTGATTGTGTCGTCGCCCGCGCCGCCGGTGATGCGGGTCTCGGCGACGCCCCGGTCCACGAAGGCGACGCCGGTGTCGTCGAGGGTGAAGGTCTCGGCGGTATCGCCGATGGTGACAGTGACGGTCTGGCTGTCGGAGAGTCCGGCCGCATCGGTGGCGGTGACAGTGACGGTCAGGGTCTCGCCCGGCTCGTAGTCGAGCGCCTCGCCCTCGCGGAGCCGGAGCTGGCCGTCCACCACCTCGAAGCGGGCGTCGTCGACCGTGAGCGTCAGGCTGTCGCCGGCGTCCGGGTCGGCGGCGGTAACCGCACCGACCACGGCGCCCGCCGCGTTCTCGTCGACCGTACCGTCCGACGCGGTGAGCGTCGGGCCTTCGTTGGTGTCGGTGACCGTGACGGTATAGGTCTCGGTGGTCGAGAGACCGCCGCTGTCCGTCGCGGTGACGGTGACATCGATGCTGGCCTCGGTCTCATGATCGAGCGCCTCGCCCTCGCGGAGCCGGAGCTGGCCGTCCACCACCTCGAAGCGGGCGTCGTCGACCGTGAGCGTCAGGCTGTCGCCGGCGTCCGGGTCGGCGGCACCGTGATCGAGGATCGTCGCCCCCGCGGCATTCTCGGCGACGGTACCGCTGCCGGGCGTCAGCACCGGGCCTTCGTTGACATCCGCCACGGTGACGGTGACGGTCTGGCTGTCGGAGAGGCCGGCCGCATCGGTCACCGTGACGGTGACATCGATGCTGGCCTCGGTCTCATGATCGAGCGCCTCGCCCTCGCGGAGCCGGAGCTGGCCGTCCACCACCTCGAAGCGGGCGTCGTCGACCGTGAGCGTCAGGCTATCGCCCGCATCCGGGTCGGAGGCCGCGACGCTGGCCACGCGGGCGCCGGCGTCGTTCTCGTCGACGCCCGGCGGGCCGACCGTGAGTGCGGGGCCTTCGTTGGTGTCGGTGACCGTCACGGTGAGGGTCTGGGTGTCGCTCTGGCGGCCATCCGAGGCTGTGACGGTGACCTCGTAGGCGTTGTCGCCATCGGCGTCGCCGGGCGCCTCGAAGTCCGGCGCCCCGATGAAGCGGAGCGCCCCGGTGCCGGGATCGATGGCGAAGAGCGTGGCGTCGGCGCCGCCCGAAATGGCATAGCTCAGCGTCTCGCCCGCGTCGGTGTCGGCGACAAGCGTGGTGACCGCCGTGCCGTTCTCGGCCATCGTGAGTGCCGCCCGGTCGCCGCCGCCATCGGAGGTGATCGCCGGCGCCTCGTCGGCATCCGCCACACCGATGGTGAAGCTCTGCACCGAGGTCGAGCCGTCCGAAGAGGTTGCGGTCACCTCGATCACATGCGCCGGTGCGGTCTCGAAGTCGAGGCCGCCCGCGACGCTGACCACTCCCGTGGCGGGATCGATAGCGAAGCGCCCGCCGGCATCGTCGGAGAGGCGATAGGTGACGGTGTCGCCGCCGTCGGGGTCGCTTGCGAAGGCGGTGAGGCCGACGACCGTGCCCGGCGCGGCATCCTCGGCCACGCTGTTGGCGTCTGCATCGCGGTCCGCGACGGGCCCAACGCCGCTTTCGTTGACATCCGTGACGGTCACCGTGACCACCTGGCTGGCGCTGGCGCCGTGGCTGTCGGTCACCGTGACGGTGACATCGACGCTGGCCTCGGTCTCATGATCGAGCGCCTCGCCATCGCGGAGCCGGAGCTGGCCGTCCACCACCTCGAAGCGGGCGTCGTCGACCGTGAACGTTAGGCTGTCGCCGGCGTCCGGGTCGGAGGCGGTAACCGCGCCGACCAAGACGCCCGCCGCGTTCTCGTCGACCATGCCGTCCGACGCGGTGAGCGTCGGGCCGTCGTTCAGCGCGTCCGCCGGGGTGACATCGCCATCGGCAAAGCGGAAAAGCTCCACTCCGGTGATCGTATCCGTGCCGTCCGGGCTGCCCGGGCGCAGATCGGTGACGGTATAGACCCCGTCCGCCTCCGCAATCGCATAATCCGCCCACGCCCCCGTAAAATACGCAATGTCAAACCCAGAACCACCCGAAACAACATCGTCGCCGGTGCCACCCGTCAGTCTATCGCTGCCGGCACCGCCATTAATTGTGTCGTTTCCAGCGCCGCCATCGACAAGCGCGGCGGTGGTGTGGCTGGTGATCGCATCATCGCCCGCGCCGCCGGTGATACTCGTCTCGACCACGCCCCGGTCCACAAAGGCCACACCGGTATCGTCCAGAACAATATTCTCAGCGACATCCGTCACCGTGACAACAATCGGCCAAGGCCCTGACGTGCCGCTCTCAGTCCTGGTTGTGAAGTAGAGTGTGTGTTCTGGTGTTGTTTCGAAATCGAGACCCATTCCTGCGGTGAGAACGATGACATTGTCCACGATCTCGAAGAGACCGTCTGTCAAGGCGTTCCCTTCGGCATCGGTCAGAACGTAGGTGATCGGATCACCGTACTGGTCCATGGCGTCCAATTCATACAAGGGGGCGCCGGCAGCGCTGTCTTCCGGGATCGAGTTGGACAGATCGTCTTCAGGCGACCATGCCGCCTTGGCGGCCCCCTCTTCGACCAAACCAGTTGTTGGAGATGCGTCGGCGGGAACATCCGTTGGAGCGGGCGTTGCGTCCCGAGCCGTTTGGTCTTCAAGGCGGACTTCGGGTGTCTGATCCGGTCTGTTCCGAGAGTCCGACGGAGCATTATTGGCCGATTCCGCGCCATTTACGGCGTTGCTTTCGCCCAAAGTGAACTGTGTAGTCGTTGCGCCAATCGATGGCGCCCCGTCTTCGCTGACCGGATTGGGGAGGCTCGACAAGGCCACTTGGTCCGAGGATTGATATGAAAGCGGCGCGGACGGGTCGGTTGCGATGTTGGTGTCAACTGCAAATCCCGAATACTCGTTCGAGGGCCTTGAAAAGGCCGTCAGTCCCGCGATGGACGTGGAAGTGCTCAGGGAAACCTGGAAGTCCGCGGCATCGCCCGCCGAGAAATCGGTAGTCTTCGGACGTTCGCGATGGTCTGTAGGGGAAACCGCTTTCGACAAGAACCAATCAGCAACACCTTTCGAGGTCCGAACATCCTGCGCCATACCGCTTTCCACTCATGACAATCTGAACCCCCGGCGGATATGAGTAGCAGAAATCTACGGCCACGTCATTGATTTCAAGCATTTTTACTTAACGAGTAATTAACCCAAGGAAACAGGTTTGGGACAGAGATCTCAGTTGCGATCCCGCAGCCCTACGCGCAAAAATCACTTGAGCATCATATCAAACTTAGCGCCGTGACAAACAAGGAGACCTCGCAGCAGTCATTTGATGCCCGATAGAGCAAACGACCACTGGCGCCTCGTCACCGCCCTTAACTACGGCAAACAAGAGCACCCGCTTTGGGCTCAAAACGGCCATTTGAAATCTTGGTGATGGCCTGGCTTGCCGTTGCACAATTGGTGAGGTGGTGGGGCGCATGAATGCGCATCCTACGGTTTCGCTTCCCTCCCCGGGCCGCCCACGTTATAGCCCCGCCGTCCCCAAACCTTGAGGAGAGACGAAGTGGGCTATCGTGTCGCCGTCGCGGGCGCTACTGGCAATGTGGGCCGCGAAATGCTGAATATTCTGGCCGAGCGCCAGTTTTCTGCCGATGAGGTCGTGGCTCTGGCGAGCCGCAAGTCCTTGGGCACTGAGGTCAGCTATGGGGACACGACGCTGAAGACGAAGGACCTCGACACGTTCGATTTTGCGGGCA
>CAJHYE010000571.1_pt1 | contig 12399 bp, 13 predicted proteins | sample 9198651 | NCBI WGS metagenome assembly CAJHYE01 (sample SAMEA7708366, study PRJEB35096) | sediment metagenome | biome: marine neritic benthic zone biome [ENVO:01000025]; feature: sediment [ENVO:00002007]; material: shallow marine sediment [ENVO:03000034] sea grass bed [ENVO_01000059] ...
CTATGATCAGTTGGAGACCTGGCGCAGCACGTCGATCTTCTATTCCGCCTTGTCCGCTGGTTTGCTTTGGCTGCTGGCCGAGTACTTTGTCCGGCGGCGGCGCATGGTGGGTCCCGCAATCCTGCTTTCGGTCATGTTCGCCGGGAACGCCGGGTTCGGCTTTGTCCAGCAATACGCGCAGGTCTTCATGTTGGCGCAGGAGGATTACTCATCGCTCATCCTGCCCGGTCTTTTGACCGTCGGTGCCGTGCTGGTCTTCTGGTTCCGGTTCAAGGTGCCTTTCGCGTTGGCGCTGATCGCGCTCGGCTTGTTCGGCACAGCGCTGCTTGCAGCGGCAACACGCTCCGGAACACCTCAGGATATAACCGAGATCTTCGTGTTTTCTGCGGAATCGAACTTTGCCTGGATCACTCTGGCCCTTGGGTTCGTCACGTTCCTCGCAGCGATGTATTTTGACGGGTCGGATCCACATCGCGTCACGCGCCGGTCCGCACAAGGCTTCTGGCTACACCTTGTTGCCGCTCCGATGATCGTCAACACCGTCGCGCTGTCGATCCTATCGAACGAAACGCAAAGTGCGTATCTTGCAATCCTTGCAGCAATGGCTGGTTTTGCCGTTGTCGCGATTGTCATCGACCGTCGCAGCTTTCTTTTGGCTGCCATTGCTTACGTCGTTTCTGTCTTGCTGACCCTGAACCCGGCATTGGAGGATTCCAGTGGGGCAGGCGTTATCCTGGGACTTGGCGTATTCCTTGTCATCCTGGGCGCATTCTGGGCGCGCATTCGTGCATTGCTGCTTTCGGCTCTTCCGCTTGGGACATTGCGGACTTATCTCCCACCTGCGCATTGAACAGGACTTTGCATGACTGATCTTACCCCCCGCGAAATCGTCTCAGAACTGGACCGGTTCATTGTTGGTCAGAAGGATGCCAAGCGCGCCGTTGCAGTGGCGCTGCGCAACCGCTGGCGGAGGAAACAGCTTTCGGACGATCTGAGAGATGAAGTTTACCCGAAGAACATCCTGATGATCGGGCCAACGGGTGTGGGAAAAACGGAGATCTCGCGTCGCTTGGCCAAGCTGGCGCGCGCGCCGTTCCTGAAGGTCGAGGCGACTAAGTTCACGGAAGTCGGCTATGTCGGACGCGACGTGGAGCAGATCATTCGCGATCTGGTGGAAGCGGCGATCACGATGACACGCGACTTGATGCGCGATGAAGTGAAAGCAAATGCACAAAACGCGGCGGAAAGTCGTGTACTTGCCGCGATTGCTGGCGAGGGCGCGCGGGAGCAGACGCGGGAGATGTTTCGCGACAAGCTGAAGCGCGGAGAGCTAGATGACACTGTGATCGAGTTGGAGCTGCGCGATCAAAGCAATCCGTTGCAAGGCCTCGAGTTGCCTGGCATGCCGCCGGGGCAGGGTGGCGGCATGGCGATGGATTTAGGCGCACTTTTTGGCAAGAGCATGGGCCGCACCGTGAAGAAACGGATGACGGTGGCCCAAAGCTATGAGGTGCTGATCGGGGAAGAGGCGGACAAGCTTCTCGACGACGAAACAGTCACTAAAGCAGCACTTGAGGCCGTTCAACAGAACGGAATCGTTTTTCTCGATGAGATCGACAAAGTGACTGCGCGGTCGGAAACGCGCGGAGCCGATGTGTCCCGCGAAGGCGTTCAGCGCGACTTGCTGCCTTTGATCGAAGGGACGACGGTTTCGACCAAGTATGGGCCGGTGAAGACGGACCACATCCTGTTTATTGCCTCAGGCGCGTTTCATATCGCGAAGCCCTCGGACCTGTTGCCGGAACTTCAAGGGCGCTTGCCCATTCGGGTGAACTTGCGGGCGCTTACGGAAGAGGATTTCGTGCGCATCCTGACGGAAACCGACAATGCGCTGACGCGACAATACACGGCCTTGATGCGAACCGAAGAGGTGACCGTATCCTTCACAGAGGACGGGATCGCTGCTTTGGCGCGGATAGCGGCGGATGTGAACCAGTCGGTCGAGAATATCGGCGCGCGACGTCTTTACACGGTGCTGGAACGGGTGTTCGAGGAGCTTTCGTTCACTGCGCCTGATCGGTCGGGTGACGAAGTGACCGTTGACGCAGAATTTGTTGAAGAGAATCTGGGCGAGCTTGCAAAAGGGTCCGACATGAGCCGGTACGTGCTCTGACCGAAAGGTCTTTCCTTTCCTGCGGAACAGACAGAGACAGGCGGTATGACCGCGCTCGCCTTCATCCGGGACAATCTTCGCTTCCTTGGGGCGGGGATGGTCCTGACGCTGAATTCCAGTTTCGGGCAGACGTTCTTCATCTCCATCTTTGCGGCGCAGCTCATGGCGGAGTTTGCGCTAAGCCCGGGCGAGTGGGGGCTGCTTTACTCGTTTGGCACCATGGCTTCGGCTGTAGTGATGTTTTGGGCTGGAGCGTTGACCGACCATTTCCGAGCAAGAACGCTCGCGTGGTTTGTCATGCCCGGATTGGCGCTGACTTGTATCGCGATGGGTGCGAACAGGAGCGTGGTCGGGTTGCTGCTGATCGTGTTCTTCCTGCGGTTTCTGGGACAGGGGATGATCTTCCAGTTGGCAACCGTCTCGATGGCGCGCTGGTTTCAAGGTCGGCGCGGTCTGGCACTTTCGATCTCGGCGATTGGCTTCTGGGTGGGGCAGGCCGCAATTCCGGTTCTGTTTGCGGCACTACTCTTGCGGATCGATTGGCATCTGCTTTGGTATCTTTCCGCCGGGTTCTTGATGCTGTGTTTTCCGATGGTGGTCTGGTTGCTGGCACAGGAGCGGACGCCACAATCCCTTGCCGAAGATGATCAATCCACCGGGATAGGCGGGCGTCACTGGACACGAAGAGAGGTTGTTGGCTCGCGGTTCTTCTGGATGCTGGTGCCCTTGTTGATTGGATCTCCGGCATGGGGCACGGCGCTGTTCTTTCAGCAGGTCCATATCGCAGATGTGAAGGGATGGCCGCTTGTGGAGTATCTCGCGTTGATTCCGGTGATGACCATCGTTTCCGTTGCTGTGACTTTGATCACCGGGGCGCTGATCGACCGGTTCGGATCGGGACGGCTGCTTCAGGCTTTCCCTTTGGCCTGGGTGTTCGGTTTCCTTTTGTTGGCGTCCGCAGACACGCTTGGCGTCGCTGCATTGGCTTTCGGCGTGTTCGGCATGGCCTCGGGCATGCAGGCATCGCTCATAACGGCATTCTGGGCCGAGTATTTCGGAACGAGGCACATTGGATCCATCAAGGCGACGTCAGCCAGCATCATGGTTTTCGGATCGGCAGTCGGTCCGGGCGTGAGTGGCGCATTCATCGATCTTGGTTACGACTTCCCGGATCAGATGTTCGCGATCGTGGTGTATTTCCTGGTGTCGATGGTCTTTGTCTGGCTCGCCGTGGAGCGGGCAAACCGGGAACTACCTACGAAGGTAAACATATAGCGCGCCGGTTCCACCGTGCCGCTGGTGGGCGGGGGCAGTCTGCAACACAACCTGCCGAAGGGGTGGTTGATCCAGCCAATGCGGCACTTGCCTGCGTAAGACGCCAAATTCACGCGACCCACTATCCCCATCACGGCGCATGCCCTTTCCAGTGATCACGAGAACAAGGCGTTTGCCTTCCCCGTGCGACTTGAGCAGGAACGCGCGCAACGCCGAATGGGCGACATCTGCGGTCATGCCGTGCAGATCAATTCGGGCTTCCGGAATAGATTTGCCGCGCTTCATTTTCGCGAAGGTCTTGCGATCCATGCGAAGCGGTTGGTCGGGCGCGGTGATGCGGGTCGCCGCTTTTGCCGGCCCGGCCTTTTCGCCGACCCGAAAATCTGGGTTTGGCTTCGACTTCCGAGGAGTCTGTTTCAACGCGGCCTTCGACGGCTCTTTAAGGAATGTCGGTCGTGTCTCAAGCGGTGTTGTCGTGTCGGTGATCTTTTGCCAAAGCCGTTGTTCTTCTGGGCTGAGCCGCCGTCCATTCTGGGTCATAGGTTCGCATCGACCAGCGCTTTGGCTACTTCGACAGGCAATAGCATGATCATCCGACCGCCATCCCGGATGCGGCCCGCCTCCTGCCCGGCCTCGCGACCTGTACCGTAAAATATGTCGGCGCGCTGCGCGCCATTGATCGCTGCGCCGGTATCCTGCGCCACCATCAGACGGCTGAAAGGTTTGGCGCCAGCCTTCTCCAACCAGACCGGCGCGCCCAACGGCACGAAGTCCCGGTCCACCGCAATGCTGCGACCAGCTGTAATGGATCGGTTCATGGCCCCAAGGGGACCCCTTTCCGGATCGACCTGGCTGACTTCGCGGAAGAAGACATAGGACGGGTTGTGATTAAGAAGGTCCGCGCCATCCTCAGGGTTGTTGCGCACCCAATTCCGAATGACTTGAGCAGACACTTGGTGCTCCTCGAACTCGCCGCGCCGGACAAGTTCGCGGCCGATGGACCGGTAGGGGTGGCCGTTCTTACCGCCGAACCCGACGCGCATCGCACCACCGTCCAGCAAGCGAATGCGTCCCGAGCCCTGAATCTGCAGGAAGAACTTATCGACCTCGCTTTGAAGCCAAACGAGCTCAAGCCCACGGTCCTCGAGAATGCCAGACGACGTCAGTTCTTTGCGGCTGAGCCAGCGACCTTCGGTGGGCGCGTCCTCGGGAAGTCGGTAAAGCGGGACATCGAACCGCGTACTTTGCGTGCGCGATCCCAGGAGTTCTGGTTCGTAGTATCCTGTAAAAAGGGGGTCGTTGTCGTCCGTCACCAAAACCGGACGGAACATGATCTCGAAGAACAGGCGCGGTTCGGAGGCCGTATCGGCGAGTTTGCAGATCGCTGGCCAATCACCGTCTTTCAGATCGCGACAGGTTTCCTTGAAAACATATAGGGCTTCTGCATGATCGTCGCGGTCCCAGCCATTCAGGTCCGCCCAGTCGAGAAGGGTTGCTTCCGCCTGTGCCGATCCTGCAAATATCGACATGATCAATACCGCGAGGCGGGCGCGCAGCATCACTCGCCAGTGGCGACCAATTGCCAGTTTGGGTTGTCGGCACCCATTTTGCGGGCAAACGTCCAGACGTCGCGCTGGCGCTTGATCTCATTCGCGTTGCCTTCGACGACTTCACCCTCGGCATTCTTCACGACTGAGGTCAATTCGCCAACGAAACGCACGGTCACTTCACCTTCGGAGCTGGCGCGATCGAATTCTGCTTCTTTCAGCGAAATTTCACGAACACCGACGAAGTTCGCCTCGACTGTCTGATTCTGTTCGGCGCGAAGATCAATGACGGACTGGAAGCTATCTGCCACGTCAGCGGACAGAAAATCACGCACACTGCTGAGGTCGCCTGATTCGAAAGCGACCAGGATCATTTCATAGGCGCCTCTCGATCCTTCCAGGAATGTTCCAACCTGAAAACCCGGCTCTGCCATCTTCATGGCAGCCAGCGCCTTCGCGCTGTTCGACCCGTCCTCCACATGGTCAGTTATGTCGTGATCCGGTCCACCTTCGATGACGTCGAATTCCGGGCGCCGCGACGACCGGCTTTGGCCGGGGCCTGAAATGGGTGGTTTTTCGAAGCCTTCGCGTGTGCCGAGCACGCTCCGCAAACGAAGGATGAGGAAGACTGCAATGCCTGCCAGAACGAGCAGTTGGATCAGGGAAGAGCTCATTTATTCTCTCGAGCCTTGGGTTTTGGGACGTTCGGGCTCATATGTAGGGTGGCTTGGGCGATGAGTCCACTGGACGCCCTGACGCAAGAGGATCTAATGCGCTTGTTTTTGCTGTTTTTGCTGGTCCCGTTGATCGAGATTGCACTGTTTATTCAGGTTGGCGGGCTGGTCGGGCTGTTTCCGACACTCGCAGTTGTGATCCTGACGGCGGTTGCGGGAACGTTTCTGATCCGATCGCAAGGCTCGGCCGTGATGATGCAGCTTCGCGAAACAATGGGGGGACTGCAGGATCCAACCGAGCCGCTGGCGCACGGGGCAATGGTTCTGTTTGCAGGCGCGCTTTTGTTGACGCCGGGATTCTTCACTGACGCATTGGGTTTGTCGCTGATGGTGCCCAGTGTTCGCGGGCGAATTTTCAACTTCATCCGTCAACGCGTAACCGTTCAGGACTTCCGATATGGAACCGACGATGCATCTCGAGACACCGTGATTGATGCCGAGTACGAAGACCTAGATCAGACGAAAGGGCCCTCCGGCTGGACACGCCATTGAGGCGCAATTCGCCGTCTGTTAGAGAGGCGCGAATTTTGGATTCCGACACGGAGAATGAAATGGCCGAGAACGAAAACGGTGCCGCTACGCCGCAACTGCCGCAGATGAAGGTTCTGGGGCAGTTCATTCGCGACATGTCTTTTGAGAATATTTTAGCGCGCAAACCGATCAGCGGCCAAGTGCAGCCAGACATTCAGGTTCAGGTTGCACTCGATGGTCGCAAGGGTAGCGTAGAGAACCAGTACGAGGTGATCTCCAAGTACAACATCACGTCGAAGAATAAGGACTCCGACGATGTTCTCTTCGTACTTGAACTGGAATACGGCGGGCTGTTCCAAATCGAGAACATTGCCGATGAACAGCTTCACCCGTTCCTGATGATCGAGTGTCCGCGCATGACGTTTCCGTTCGTACGCAGGATTGTCAGCGATGTCACCCGCGATGGTGGGTTCCCGCCGCTGAATCTGGACAATATCGATTTCGTACAGCTTTACCGCCAACAACTTGCGCAGCGTCAGCAGGAACAGGCGGCCGAATCCCCCGCTAACTGAGTTTCGACCATAGCGCGTTGTCGCCCATGTCGCCGACAAAGGCAGCATGGGCAACGCGCTCCTCTTCTGTGAGGCGCGAAGGAAGTGGTGCCGGGCGCGATTTCGGCCCTTCAAATTCTGTGGGTCCGGTGCCGGTCCGTTTTGTGGTCGCGTCGGCAAGTACAAGGTCGGGCTGACGCCCGCCGATCAACTCAAGATACACCTCCGCCAGGATTTCACTGTCAAGCAAGGCGCCATGCAACGTTCGGGCAGAGTTGTCGATCCCGTAGCGGCGACAGAGTGCGTCAAGGGAGGCCGGTGACCCCGGGAACTTATTGCGCGCAATAGCCAAAGTATCGATAGCCCGTTCCCAGGGAATGGTTGGCCTGCCAAGCCATTTGAGCTCGGCGTTCAAGAACTTGATGTCAAATGCCGCGTTGTGGATCACCAGTTTCGCATTACCGATGAACGCAAGAAAATCGTCAGCAACCTTGCTGAAGACTGGTTTGTCACGAAGAAAATCAAGCGTCAGACCGTGCACATCAACCGCATCCTGTGGCACTTCGCGTTCGGGATTGATGTATTGGTGGTAAGTCTTGCCTGTTGGAATATGGCCGTTCAGTTCAACTGCGCCGATTTCAACCAGTCTGTCGCCAGTTTCGGGATCAAATCCCGTCGTCTCTGTGTCGAGTACGATTTCCCTCATTTTCTAGCCTGCTGTTGATCTGCCCAAGTACATCTTGAATCGCTGCGCGCGCGCCATCAAGCGTATATGTCTCGATCACAAAATCAGCGCGTGCTCTTTTTTCGGCATCCGGCATCTGTTTGGACAGGAGGTTCTTGTATTTCTCACGAGTCATGCCTGGTCGATCCAGAACGCGGCGGCGCTGTTCCTCTTTGTCTACTGAAACCACAACGACAAAATCCACCATGCGGTCCGCGCCGGTTTCGAAGAGAAGCGGGATATCCAGCGCTATGATCTCGGCGGTTGTTGAGTCCACGAAGCGCTGCCGTTCCTGTTGAACGAGGGGGTGAACAACATCCTCGATTTGCTTTAGCGCACTAGGATCTTGTCCGATCCATTCTGACAAGCGTTCCCGGCTCACAGCTTCGTCGACAATAGCTGATGGATGGATTTTTCGGACGGGTTCCACCGCTGCGCCCGACGCCTCGTAAAGTTCGCGCACTGCAGCATCCGCGTCCCATACCTCGATTCCCGCCTCGCGAAAGAGGTCGGCAGTTGTCGATTTGCCCATGCCAATGGAGCCAGTCAGACCAATGACAAACGGTCGCATCACAGGAGCACGGCCTGCCTCAGGTCCTCGTCCACCTCTGGCTTCATGCCGAACCAGCGCTCGAACCCGGGTGCCGCCTGAAACAGCAGCATCCCAAGACCATCCACAGTCCGGCAGCCAATTGACCGGGCGTGCGCAAGCAATGGCGTTTCGAGGGGCGTATAAACAAGATCGGTAACAACGGCATCCTTTGTGAGCCCGTCCAGAGGAATCCGCATCTCTGGTTTGCCAACCATGCCCAGTGATGAAGCATTCACGACGGTGTTTGCCCCGTCCAGAATGTTGCCGGCCTGTACCCAGTCTACAACATTGACTTTATTTCCAAATTCACGCAGCAGAGCTTCTGCGCGGTTTTTAGTTCTATTGGTCAGTCGGACCTCGGGTGTCCCGGATTCCAGAAGCGATGCGATGACTGCGCGCGCTGCGCCGCCAGCGCCGATCACTGCCGCGGGCCCAACAGTTGGATCCCAATCGGGTGCTCCTTGCTTCAGGTTTTCGAGAAATCCGTAACCATCGGTGTTGTCGCCATGAATCTTTCCGTCCGCCCTGAAGATCAATGTGTTCACCGAGCCAATCAGAGCCGCCCGATCAGTTACCAGATCGGCGATAGTTATGACGTGTTCCTTATGCGGGATTGTCACGTTGACGCCAACAAAGCCCAATCTTGGCAATAGCTGGATGGCCTCTTCCAGATCGGCTGACGCAATATCCATAGGAACATAGTGACCGGGCATTCCGTAGCGACGCAGCCAGTGTTGATGAAGGCGCGGGGACCGCGAATGTGCGATAGGATTTCCAATAACACCGGCAAGAGGAATGGTCTTGGTCGTCATACCGAGAGGGTGCCCCGCAAAGTTAGATAGGACAAGAGTTCGAGAAGCGGCATTCCCAGAACATTGAAGTGATCCCCGTCAATCCGGGTGAAAAGGCGCGGACCTTCTTCTTCGAGCTTGTAGGCGCCAACTGTGTGTCGGATGCTGTCCCAATTTCGCTCAACATAGTTTTCAAGCCATACATCGCTCGCGCCGCGCATGAATAGCCGGACCTGTCCGACGTGCCGCCAGACAGGCTTTGCTTCTTCATAAACGACTGCGGCGGAAAGAAGATCGTGCCGTTCCCCGCGCATGCGCTTGAGCTGTTCGAGTGCGTCGTTTGGGTCACGCGGTTTGGAGAGGAGAGTGCCCTTGAATTCGAGCACCTGATCGCAACCAAGGACCAAACGGTCGGGAAACCTGGATGATACCTTACGGGCTTTCCCCTCTGCCAGCGCGTCGGCTATATCACGCGGCTTTGCGCGGTCGGCGATTAACGCCGACTTGATCGCATCCTCGTCGATGGCGGCTGAAGCTATATCGAATTGAACACCCGTACGACGCAACAACTCTGCGCGAATGGGTGAGGACGACGCCAGGATCAACGGGGCCATGTGTGCATCTCTGTGCAAAACCAAGTGAGTTATCGCTGTATGTTTCTCCCGCGTTGATGTGTCCAGAAGAAGCAAGCCACATTCCAGGAATTTCACGTAGTTCCGGCGCGATTTATCCCTTGTTGAGAATGCGGTTTGGCGCCTTGTGTATATGAGCGTTCCATGAGGCATGTCCGAGAGTTAGCCACACAAGCATACAAGGCAAAAATTATACTAAGTAGTTGGTTTATATGGTTAATATAGGAGTGCGTCTATTTCGTAAGCTTTTTGTCCCCATGCAGGAACTGTTCTTGGTGAAACCGAGGATAAAGAAAGAATTCGACTTATGCCTCCCCCCAACAAACACATCATCCTTTCTTTCTTTCTTTATTATTTTTATGGGTATTCGGACGGGAGCGCGTGATGTTCGACAGCCTTGCCACTGTTTATCTTTGGGTCAAGTCCCTGCATGTGATTGCTGTCATCGCTTGGATGGCGGGGTTGTTCTATTTACCAAGGTTGTATGTCTATCACGCCGAACAGGTCGGACAGAGTGGACCGTCGCACGAAATGTTCACGACAATGGAACGTCGGCTTTTTAAAGCGATCATGAACCCGGCAATGATTGCGAGCTGGGTGTTCGGCCTTTTACTGGTCGCGACCCCAGGTATCGTCGACTGGTCATTGATCTGGCCGTGGACGAAAGCTGCTTCGGTACTGAGCATGACCTGGTTTCACATGTGGCTCGCGGCACGGCGAAAGGAATTTTTATCCAGTCGGAATATGCACAGTGGGCGCGCCTACCGGATCATGAACGAAGTGCCGACGCTGCTGCTAATAGTGATCGTCTTTTCTGTAATCTTGAAATTCTAAGACCTGTTGACTCAAACCAGCTGGTTGCCTATCTCCACAATCCAAGGTTCCGTCCTGGTGCCCCGTGAATTTCAAATCTGTAAACCGCATCTGCCATCCTTCCTTCTAGGAGAGGTATTCCATGTCTGACCGTTTGAACCTGGCTGAACTGAAGTCCAAGTCGCCGAAAGAACTTTTGGCGATGGCCGAGGATCTGGAGATCGAAAACGCCTCGACTATGCGTAAGGGGGAGATGATGTTCTCCATCCTTAAGGAACGCGCGGATGAGGACTGGACGATTGGCGGCGACGGCGTTCTTGAAGTTCTGCAGGATGGCTTTGGGTTTCTGCGATCGCCCGAAGCGAACTACCTACCGGGTCCTGATGATATCTATTTGTCGCCTGAAATGATCCGACAGTTCTCGCTTCGGACTGGCGATACCGTTGAGGGTGTCATTCGCGAGCCGAATGACAGCGAACGCTATTTCGCAATGACCAAGGTCGAGGAAATAAACTTCGAGGATCCAGAGAAGGCGCGTCACAAAGTGAGCTTTGACAACCTGACGCCGCTTTACCCGGATGAGCGGATGACGATGGAAATCGAGGATCCGACCATCAAGGACAAGTCAGCGCGGGTAATCGATCTTGTCGCTCCGATCGGTAAAGGCCAGCGGTCGTTAATCGTGGCCCCGCCGCGGACTGGCAAGACCGTCATCCTGCAGAATATCGCGCATTCGATCGAGACAAATCATCCGGAGTGCTATCTGATCGTTCTTTTGATCGACGAGCGGCCTGAGGAAGTCACGGACATGCAGCGGTCGGTGAAGGGTGAAGTGGTGTCTTCGACGTTCGACGAGCCGGCAACCCGACACGTCGCGGTTAGCGACATGGTGATCGAGAAGGCGAAGCGTCTCGTTGAACACAAGCGGGACGTTGTAATTCTGCTCGATTCCATCACTCGCCTTGGTCGCGCTTTCAACACGGTCGTTCCGTCATCCGGCAAAGTCCTGACAGGTGGCGTGGACGCAAATGCATTGCAGCGTCCGAAACGGTTCTTCGGTGCAGCGCGGAACATCGAAGAGGGGGGATCGCTGACCATCATTGCAACGGCGCTTATCGAGACCGGCAGCCGGATGGACGAAGTGATCTTTGAGGAATTCAAGGGCACAGGTAACAGCGAAATCGTTCTTGATCGCAAGGTTGCCGACAAGCGCGTTTACCCTGCGATGGACATCCTTAAATCCGGGACTCGGAAAGAGGACCTTCTGGTGGACAAGAACGATCTTCAGAAAACCTTCGTTCTGCGCCGGATCCTGAACCCGATGGGAACTACCGATGCCATAGAATTCCTCTTGTCCAAACTAAAGCAGACAAAGACGAATTCCGAGTTTTTCGACTCCATGAATACGTAATTTTCTGTTTTAATACAGAAGGTTAACTTCGATGGATACGATATTTGCACTTGCCTCGGCGCGAGGGAAATCTGGCGTCTCTGTCGTTCGCGTTTCAGGGCCGAAGGCGTTGGAGGCTGTATCCGAGCTGTCGCGCCCTGTGGAAGCTCGGCGTGCATCTCTTCGGACGCTTCGGTTGAATGGGGAGGAGCTAGATAAGGCGCTCATTGTGACCTTTCCCGGTCCGAATAGCTTTACCGGCGAGGATGTAGCGGAGTTTCACCTTCACGGTTCTGTCGCAACGGTCGCAGCGGTGTCGCGGGCTCTCGGCAGCATGCCGGATATGAGACAGGCTGAACCCGGAGAGTTCACACGTCGTGCGCTTGAAAATGAGCGACTCGATCTAGCACAAATTGAGGGGCTCGCCGATCTTGTAGAAGCCGAAACAGAGGCGCAAAGACGCCAGGCATTGCGCGTGCTGTCTGGCGCCATAGGAGCGCGGGCGAGTGAGTGGCGGAAAAGCCTGGTTAGGGCGGTGGCGTTGATCGAAGCGACAATTGATTTTGTTGAGGAGGATGTTCCGATCGACGTGCATCCAGAAGTTCTGAAGCTGACAGAGTCGGTTCGGAACGAACTGGAGACAGAAGTCGCCGGCGTGGATGCTGCAGAACGGGTGCGGCTGGGTTTCGAGGTCGCGATCGTCGGA
>CAJHYE010000668.1_pt1 | contig 12340 bp, 14 predicted proteins | sample 9198651 | NCBI WGS metagenome assembly CAJHYE01 (sample SAMEA7708366, study PRJEB35096) | sediment metagenome | biome: marine neritic benthic zone biome [ENVO:01000025]; feature: sediment [ENVO:00002007]; material: shallow marine sediment [ENVO:03000034] sea grass bed [ENVO_01000059] ...
ACACCCTGGATCAGGCACCCCCAGGCGTGGCCCAGTTCGTGGAGATAAATCGACCCCAGCAGGATCGCGACGAACATCAGGTCATAAGCGAGATTTTGAACGGAGCCGCCGAAATTGATCAGGATCAACGGCAGAAGAATAATGGAGGCGTGAACCTCCACCGGCACTTTCCAAGGGCCACGCAGATCTAAAGGGGGAAAAGAGCCCGGGAACATCGGATCAACTCACAACTACACTTACGCCAGCCAGAGCCTACGTACAAATTGCGTCGAAACGATGTGATTATTTGTGAAATCTCCGTGGAAACACTGTTTCCCACGCGCCTAGTGCTGGTCAGGCAGCACTTGCTGGCTCCGAGGATTTCGCCTGACGCGCCGCCATCTTGGCCGCAAGTCGCTCGTGCGGCGGGGTTACATAGCCATCCATCTTGTCGCGGATGCGGCGGATTTCTTCTTCCGTTCCGGTGGCGATCCTCAGGGGTTTTTGCCCGTCGATCAGGTAGATCAGGCAATGGCAATCACCTGTTGCCAGCGAACGTGTGATGCCAACGCCAATGATCTGGTCGATATCCACGGTGGCCAGCACCTGCCCGCGTCCCCGCGGATTGCGCGATACGAAGCGGATCTCATGGCGCTGCCGGTCCACCTGCACTTCCGGGCGGAACCCGCGGGCAGAGACCGAAAGCGCGAGGCCACCCAGCATGCCCAAAACACAGGTCAGCACAAATTTCGCCATCAGCGTATCGCCGACATAGAGCGAGGACGGAAGCAACCACTGCGCAAAGGCGCTCACCAAAAGCGCCAGGCCCACCAGTGTCAGACCCCACTCGATCACGAAGTCGCTGGCTTTTTCTTCCATGTCAGCAGGACGCAGCCGAAAACCCCACGGGGTTTCGATCTGTTCCAGCAACGGTTCATCGCTGCCGGTGATACTTCTCGATATTCTGCTGAATGCGTTCATTGCGCTTTCAGTGATTGTTCCACCTAATTGCGGTCATATCGGGCGAAGATGGCAAGAATTAGACGTCAAGATGGGGCTTAACGTCCGGTTAATGTTGCCCTTTGGCCATCACCCAATCGGGGATTGCGGAATCCCTCAGCCCGTGTATACACCGCCCGTTCGCCGCATGATTGCTTGACCGGCGCAGCCTCTCGTGGATGGGCGCGGCGACATCACACCATCCTATGAAATGCGCCCTGAAAAATGGAGATGACATGCCGCTATATGAGCATGTGATGATCGCGCGTCAGGATCTGTCAAACGCGCAAGCCGAAGGGCTTATCGAACATTTCGGCACCGTACTGGCTGACAACGAGGGCAAGGTCCTCGACAGCGAGTATTGGGGCGTCAAAACGATGGCTTACAAGATCAACAAGAACCGCAAAGGGCATTACGCTTTCCTGAAGACCGACGCAGCCGCGCCGGCGGTGCAGGAAATGGAGCGTCTGATGCACCTTCATGAAGACGTCATGCGAGTTCTGACGATCAAAGTCGATGCGCATGAGGAAGGTCCGTCGATCCAGATGCGCAAGTCCGAAGAACGTGAAGGCCGTCGTGATCGTGGTGATCGCGGCGATCGCCGGTAAGGAGGGTTAAACCATGGCAGCAAAACCGTTTTTCCGGCGCCGTAAGGTCTGCCCGTTCTCGGGCGACAATGCACCAAAGATCGACTACAAGGACACGAAGCTTCTGCAGCGCTATATTTCCGAGCGTGGCAAGATCGTGCCGTCTCGCATCACCGCCGTTTCGGCCAAGAAGCAGCGTGAACTGGCCCGCGCGATCAAGCGCGCCCGCTTCCTCGCCCTTCTGCCCTACGCGGTCAAATAAGGAGAGAGACCATGCAAGTGATCCTTCTCGAACGTGTCTCCAAGCTCGGCCAGATGGGCGATGTCGTCACCGTCAAGGACGGGTACGCGCGCAACTTCCTTCTGCCGCAAAAGAAGGCGCTCTGGGCGTCGGATGCCAATGTGAAGGCGTTCGAGGTCGACAAGGCGCAGCTTGAAGCGCAGAACCTTGAGACCAAGAAAGAAGCGCAGGCGATGGCGGACAAGCTGAACGGTCAGCAGTTCGTCGTGATCCGCCAAGCGTCCGACGGTGGCTCGCTTTACGGCTCTGTCACCACCCGCGACGCCGCCGAAGCCGCCACCGAAGCGGGCTTCACAGTCGATCGTCGCCAGGTGCAGATCACCCAGCCGATCAAGGAACTGGGTATGCACACGGTCAGCGTCACTCTCCACCCGGAGGTTGATGCCAACATCGAGCTGAATGTCGCCCGCTCGACAGAAGAAGCCGAACTTCAGGCCCAAGGCATCAACATCGCTGATCAGGCCGCCGAGGAAGAAGCGCAAGCGGAACTCGAAATCGCCGAACTCTTCGATGAGATCGGGGCCGCCGAGCTTGATGAGCTCGAACGTGTCGATGACGCACCCGCTGAGGCGGAAGCCGAGCAGGAGACGTCTGACGAGTCCGAAGAGGCCTCGCCAGACGAGAATGACGGCGACGAAGACCGCTGACGTTCCGTTCCAAGCAAGATTACGAAAACAGGCCGTCCTTCAGGGCGGCCTTTTTTCTTTTCCCGACGGGGTCACACAAAGGAAAGCTCATATTGCAGGTCGACATGACGAATTATCGGATGCGTTGGCTGCGGGAAACGCGCCGGCTGAAACGGCAAGCCGGCGCAACATCTCTTTTCCAATGCCTGCCTGAACCGTTAGGCTCTGCCCATGTGCGGACGTTTCGCTCTAACCCTGCCGGATGACGCGATGGCGAACCTCTTCGAGGCGACGGTTTCGAACGATCTGGCGCCTTTGCCGAACTACAACATCTGCCCCACCAACCAGGTCCACACCGTCACCAGCGAGGACGGACAACGGCGCTTGCGCCCGATGCGGTGGGGGTTTCTGCCCCACTGGTACAAGGCCGAAAATGGCGGCCCGCTGCTGATAAATGCACGGGCTGAGACGATTGCCGAGAAGCCTGCTTTCAAGGCCGCCTGCCGCGAGCGCCGCTGCCTGATCCTGGCAACAGGGTTTTACGAGTGGACCAAGGATACCGAGGGCAATCGCCTGCCGTGGTACATCTATCCGGCCGATAGCGACATGCTGGCCTTTGCGGGCATCTGGCAAAACTGGGAGCGGGACAGTAAGGCGCACACGACCTGCGCCATCGTGACGACCGCGGCGAACAAACCAATGTCGGCCATCCATCACCGAATGCCGCTGATCTTGGCACCCGACGATTGGGCGCTCTGGCTAGGCGAAACTGGCAAGGGAGCGGCGGCGCTTATGACCGCGCCGCCGGAGGACGCCTTGGAGTTCTACAGGGTGGACCCAACAGTTAACTCGAACCGGGCGCATGGAGCGACATTGATTGCTCCGCTGGCGTGATGCATCTACCGATGTCTCGGGGACAAACTCACTAAGCAGGTAGCCCCAAAGTCCTGCCAGATAAGGCAACGAGACGATCAAGGGGTCTGTTGCGCCGTCGAAATGCGCCAGAGCAGCTGCGAACGATCCCAGAACCGCGTCTATCCACAAAAGTTTTTTGATCCATACATTGTCGCGCTGTCTTCGCCGTGCCCGGAGGGCCAGGTGAATGACGAGAACCAGAGGAGCGGATATAGCGAGCAGAAGCGAACCTACGAATACCCATTGCGCCTAGGAAGCATCACCAGGGTTGGTCCGATCGCTAATGCCGGTGATCGCATTCCAGCCCAACACCGCGCCCTGCCCGGACATCAGCACACCACCATTACCGGCGAGCGCGAGCGATACCCAACGAATGGCGCTACGCACTCACTTCCGGCGCAGACGGATCACCACGTCGACCTTGGCAATCTCTGCGCCCTTCGGCGCGCGCGGAAGGCGTGTGATCTCAAGTTCTTCAGCGGGCGCGTCAGTTAGGCGCGCTTCGTCCTCCCAATAAAAATGGGGGTGATCGTCGGTGCGCGTGTCGAAATAGCTTTTCGAACCATCGACAGTAATCTCTTGCACCAGTCCCGCATCGCTGAACGCGCGAAGCGTGTTGTAAACCGTGGCCAGTGAAACCGCGTCGCCCGCCGTCTGGCTTGCCGCGTGCAGACTTTCCGCAGTGACATGCCGAGCCTGACCGTCGCCCACAAGCAACGCCGCCAGTGCCACGCGCTGCCGCGTCGGGCGCACGCCCGCGCCTGCCAGCCAGTCGGCGCCGCGTTTCTGATGGGTGTCAGTTATCGGACTCTCGGGGTTCATGCCTCGAATATAGGGAATAACGGGCCTCCTCTTCAATCGGATAAACGTTTGGTGCGGCGAATTCCCTCGATTGTCGCCTCTTGCACCGCAATCGAGCCGCCTGTTATGGGGCGGCAGCCAAAACGAAACAATGTGCGCGGAGCCTTCCCAAATGAGCCAGTTTCCATCGTCTTTTGACCGTGAAGGGCTTTTGGCCTGCGCTCGCGGCGAGCTGTTCGGCCCCGGGAATGCCCAGCTTCCAGCACCACCGATGCTCATGATGGACCGGATCACCTCGATCTCGGAAGATGGCGGAGAACATGGCAAGGGCCATGTGTTGGCCGAATTCGACATCACGCCCGACCTTTGGTTCTTCGACTGTCACTTCCCCGGCAACCCGATCATGCCGGGGTGCCTTGGCCTTGACGGGCTTTGGCAATTGACCGGCTTCAACCTCGGATGGCGCGGCTGGCAAGGGCGCGGTTACGCGCTTGGCGTGGGCGAAGTGAAGCTGACTGGCATGGTGCGGCCCGACCGGAAGATGCTGACCTATTTCGTCGATTTCACCAAGGCGGTGCAGTCGCGGCGGCTTACGATGGGCGTGGCGGATGGCCGTGTCGAAGCTGACGGCGAGACGATCTACATGGTTAAGGACATGAAGGTCGCTCTCAGCGAGAATTGAGCGCGGCCCAGCCCTGTCGTCAGACACGCGAATCCTTAAGTGACCGGACCCCAATTATGTTGCATGCAATGAGGCTTGTGTCCTCGCGGGGAGTATTCTTCCGGATCAAGCAGAGACGTTCGGTGAGCGGCAGATCAGGCGGCACTCTGTTCTGCAAGAACTAACTTAACCGTGCCACCAACCAAGCATAAGCCTTCGCTGGGAAAGAACCTGGCGGCAATCCGATCACGCCTGTACTGGCGCTGAAAAGATATCGCCGCCTGCATTGTGTTCGCCCGGCTCAAACCAAAATCCGGCTTAGGACTACGTTTCCTTGGGTCGATAATCATACCGTTTACTTTGCCAATCATCGCAACTCTTACTCACACTTGTTCCTTTGCAGGCCTTGCACCACCGCAAACCAGGCAACTCGCAACTACACATCAACCATTTTCATTATAACTACTAATGTGTCATCAGTTTGACTTATGAAAACTTCCGCACGGTGATACTCTAGGGGACAAAAAGGGCTCGAAGCAGACCTTGTTTATTCGTTCCGCCCTTCGCCCTGGTCCCGCCTATCTGCTTGCCCCGTCCCATACCCCTGTCCTAGATAGGCTTGACCAAAGAACAGGGAACCGCTCATGCGTCGTGTCGTCATCACCGGGATCGGGATCGTCTGTCCCATCGGCAACAACGCCGCCGAGGTTGAAGCAAGCCTGCGCGCGGGCAAATCGGGCATCACATTCCAGCAGGCCTACGCAGATCACGGATTTCGGAGCCAGGTCGCGGGCGTGCCTAACATCGTTCTGGAAGACGTGATCGACAAGCGGCAGCTTCGTTTCATGGGACCAACCGCTGCTTATGCCTACCTCGCGATGGAACAGGCGATTGCGGATAGCGGGCTGGAAGAAAGCGATATTTCCAATGAACGCACCGGGCTGGTGGCCGGGTCGGGCGGACCATCGACCTCGAACTTCTTTCTGGCTCATAACACAGTGATCGAGAAAGGCGCGCCCAAGCGGATGGGCCCCTTCATGGTTACGCGCTGCATGTCCTCGACCGTGTCGGCCTGTCTTGCCACACCGTTCAAGATCAAGGGCATCAACTATTCGATCACCAGCGCTTGCTCGACCACGCTCCATTGCATGGGCAACGGGACCGAGCAAATCCAGATGGGCAAGCAGGACATCGTCTTCGCGGGTGGAGGCGAGGAGGTGGACTGGACACTATCCTGCCTGTTCGATGCGATGGGGGCGATGAGTTCCAAGTACAATGACGCCCCCGCCACGGCTGCCCGCGCCTTCGACGAGAGCCGCGACGGCTTCGTCATCGGCGGCGGCGGTGGCATGGTGGTGCTGGAGGAGCTGGAGCACGCCAAGGCGCGTGGTGCGAAAATCTATGCCGAGGTGACGGGCTATGGTGCCACCTCCGACGGGTATGACATGGTGGCCCCGTCTGGCGAGGGCGGCGAGCGGTCGATGCGGCTTGCGGTTTCGACACTGGGCAACCGGACGGTGGATTACATCAATGCGCACGGAACCTCGACCCCGGTCGGCGACGTGACTGAAGTGGAAGCGGTACGCCGAGTTTTCGGCGACGACCATGCGCCGATCAGTTCCACCAAGTCGATGACGGGCCATTCGTTGGGGGCGGCCGGTGTGCACGAGGCGATCTATTCACTTCTCATGATGGAAGGCGGCTTCATGGCCCCCTCGATCAACGTCAATACGCTCGACCCCGCAATCCGGCCGGAGGAGATCGTGACCGAAACGACCGACAAGGCGCTCGATACCGTTCTGTCGAACAGCTTCGGATTCGGCGGCACGAATGCCACTGTCGCGATGTCGAAGTATCAGGGGTGACACCATGAGCCTGATGGACGGCAAGCGCGGGCTGGTCATGGGTGTGGCCAACGACCGCTCGATCGCCTGGGGGATCGCCAAGGCACTTGCGGATGCGGGCGCCGAACTGGCGTTTTCCTATCAAGGCGAGGCGTTCGGCAAGCGGGTCGAACCACTTGCGGAAAGCATCGGGTCAGATGTGCTGGTGGATGTCGATGTAACAGACCCGGCGTCGATGGATGCTTGTTTTGCGACACTTGGCGACCGCTGGGGCAAGCTCGACTTTCTGATCCATGCCATCGCGTTCTCCGACAAGACCGAGCTCACCGGACGGTTCATCAACACCAGCCGGGAAAACTTCCTGAACTCGCTCAACATCTCCTGCTATTCCTTCATCGAGGCCGCGCGGCGTGCGGAGTCCCTGATGACGGATGGCGGAACGCTTCTGACGCTGACCTATATGGGCTCGAACCGGGTGCAACCGAATTACAACGTGATGGGCGTGGCGAAGGCCGCGCTCGAAAGCTCCGTGCGCTATCTCGCCAACGACCTTGGGCCGCAGGGCATCCGGGTCAACGCCATCAGTCCCGGGCCAATGAAGACCCTCGCGGGTGCGGCCATCGGCGGGGCGCGCAAGACATTCAAGACGACCGAGATGAACGCACCGTTGCGCGCCAATGCCACACTGGAGGCGGTGGGCGGTACAGCTGTCTATCTCTGTTCCGACCACGGAGCCTGCACGACGGGAGAGATCATCCGGGTCGATGGCGGCTACCACGTTCTTGGGATGATGCAGTCCGAGAACCTCTGATCGCCCGGCAGCGGCCGTTTTGGCTTGAGGCATCCGTGCCTTGTGCGCCGCAAACCAACACCTTGATCCGTATCAATGTTTCATGCCGGGTTCCCTGCTAGACTTCGCCGGATGCGAAACGGAGAGCTCGACATGCCAAAAGATGCCTCAGGCGCTGCTGCCCCTGCAGCCGAAGCGTTCGACAACGCCGCCTATCCTTATGACGATAAGCTGGATCGCAAGGCCTATGAGGCCGAAAAAGCCGAACTGCAGGCCGAGCTCCTGAAAGCTCAACATTGGGCGCAGGAGACGGGCCAGAAATTTGTGCTGCTCTTCGAAGGTCGCGATGCGGCCGGCAAGGGCGGGACGATCAAACGCTTCAACGAGCATCTGAACCCGCGCACCGCCCGCGTCGTGGCGCTGAACAAGCCCACCGAGGAAGAGCGCGGCCAATGGTATTTCCAACGCTATATCAACCATTTGCCGACGGTCGGTGAAATGGTCTTCTATGATCGATCCTGGTACAATCGCGCCGGGGTCGAACGGGTGATGGGCTTTTGCGAGCCGTACGAGTATCTCGAATTCATGCGCCAGACACCGGAATTGGAACGCATGCTGGCACGAAGTGGTATCCGGCTTTACAAATACTGGTTTTCCGTCACGCGAAAGGAACAAAAACGCCGGTTTGACTCGCGCGAAACTGATCCGCTGAAACGGTGGAAACTCTCGCCCATCGATATGGCCAGCCTTGACAAATGGGACGACTATACAGAGGCGAAAGAGGCGATGTTGTTCTATACCGACACCGCGGATGCGCCTTGGACAATCATTAAGTCCGATGACAAGAAACGCGCACGGCTGAATTGCATGCGGCACTTTCTGGACACACTCGACTATCCCGACAAGGACATGAGCATCGCGGGTCCCCCGGACCCGAAGATCGTGGGACGGGCAGACCACGTGCTGCACCGGACCGATCACATCCTTGCCACAGCGCTTCATCCGAAGACGCGCAAATCGAAGTCCTGAGATGTGCGCACCTTTGGTGCGCAAGCCATGTCTCCTCGTCAGCCTCCGGCCTCCTCCTCGGGCAGGGGCACCAGTTGCCGCCCCCTAACGACGGTTGCGGGGTGACGCGCCGCGCAGCCTCGGCTAAAGAGCGTTCCGACCGCACAGGAACGCACGCATGGCCCGCATCCTCATCACCAGCGCAATCCCGTATATCAACGGGATCAAGCACCTCGGCAATCTCGTCGGCTCGCAACTGCCGGCGGACCTCCACGCGCGCTACATGCGGGCGCGCGGCCATGAGGTTCTTTTCCTGTGCGCGACCGATGAACACGGCACACCGGCCGAGCTTGCCGCCGCCAAGGCCGGCAAGCCAGTGGCAGAGTATTGCGCCGAGATGTGGGCCGTTCAGAAAGACCTGTCGGACGGGTTTCGATTGTCCTTCGACAAGTTCGGACGGTCGTCCAGCCCGCAAAACCATGCGCTGACCCAGCACTTCGCAGTGCGTCTGGCGGATGCCGGGCTGATCGACGAAGTGACCGAGAAACAGGTTTATTCCAACGCCGACGGCCGCTTCCTTCCAGATCGCTATATCGAGGGTACCTGCCCCAATTGCGGCTACGACAAGGCGCGCGGTGACCAGTGCGAAAACTGTACAAAGCAGCTAGATCCGACCGATCTGATCGATCCGCGCTCGGCCGTCTCCGGCTCAACAGATCTGGAAGTGCGGGAGACCAAGCACCTCTATCTGAAGCAGCGATCACTCCGCGGAGAACTTTCGGACTGGATCGACAGCAAGACCGACTGGCCGGTGCTGACAACGTCTATCGCCAAAAAATGGCTGAACGACGGTGACGGCCTGCAGGACCGGGGGATCACCCGCGATCTCGACTGGGGCATCCCGGTGCGGAAAGGCGACGCGCCCTGGCCGGGGATGGAGGACAAGGTGTTCTACGTCTGGTTCGACGCGCCCATCGAATACATCGCCTGCGCGAAGGAATGGTCAGACGAACGCGGCGCGGATGATTGGGAACGCTGGTGGCGCACCGACAAGGGCGCCGACAACGTGCGCTATGTCCAGTTCATGGGCAAGGATAACGTGCCGTTCCACACGCTCTCCTTCCCGGCCACGATCATCGGGTCGGGTGAGCCGTGGAAGCTGGTCGACTACATCAAGTCGTTCAACTACCTGAACTATGACGGCGGGCAATTCAGCACCAGCCAAGGACGCGGCGTGTTCATGGATCAGGCGCTGGAGATCCTGCCCGCCGATTACTGGCGTTGGTGGCTTTTGTCCCATGCGCCCGAGAGTTCGGACAGCGAATTCACGTGGCAGAATTTCCAGGCCTCGGTCAACAAGGACCTCGCCGATGTGCTCGGCAATTTCGTCAGTCGGGTCACGAAGTTCTGCCGCTCGAAATTCGGAGAAATGGTTCCGGCGGGCAGCACTTGGGGGCCCGAGGAAGACGCCCTGATCAACAAACTTCAGGCAGGGCTTGCGGCCTATGAAGCGCAGATGGATGCCATCGAAGTGCGCAAGTCCGCCAATGAGCTGCGCGCGCTTTGGGTCCTTGGCAACGAGTATCTTCAAGCCGCTGCACCCTGGTCAGTGTTCAAGACAGACCCGGATCGCGCCGCCACCCAAATTCGCCTCGCCTTGAACCTAATCCGCGTTTACGCCGTTCTTTCCGCGCCCTTTGTCCCTGATGCGGCGGCACGGATGTTGAGTGCCATGAACACGCTCGACACCGCATGGCCAACCGATATGAAAGCGGCCTTGTCGTCCCTGCCCGAAGGTCACGATTTCAGCGTTCCGGACGTCCTCTTTGCCAAGATCAGCGATGAGGATCGCGAAAACTGGCAGGAGACGTTCTCGGGCACTCGCGTGTGACATCAACTGGGCACCAGTTGCTGTGGGTCTCGGACTTGCTCCCCAACTGACGGTGTTTGCGCTCCATCTTGCCGGCCTCCGCGACATCCCGCCGCAAGGACATTCGGTCAGGTTTGCACGAGCAATTCGGGCAGGTAACCAAGGCTCATCTTGGAAGGCGGCCCATGTCCTTGAGTTCGGATCATTCAGAACCCACAACGCATCACGAGCCGGTGGCACGACCGCTTCGACCGGCACTTCTCCGCGGCTGGCGTCGGCGTTGCCCAAATTGCGGAAGCGGCCCAATGATGCGGTCTTATCTGAAGATCCGCGACGATTGCCCAGTCTGCGGCGAAGCGTTGCATCATCACCGCGCCGATGACGGTCCAGCCTATCTGACCATCCTGATTGTTGGACATCTCATGGCGCCCCTGATCATCTGGGCGTTCACGACATTCCGCCCGGAGCCGATGGTGCTCGCGTCCGTCTTCACGGTTGGTTGCGTGGCCCTTTCGCTTTACCTTCTTCCTAGATTGAAGGGCGCAATCGTGGGGCTGCAATGGGCAAAGCGAATGCACGGGTTCGGGAAAACGTGACGGACGTACCTGTCCGGGACGCCGCGACACTGATCCTTGTCCGCGACGCGGCAACGGCGCCGCGCATTCTGATGGGCCAGCGCGGGAAATCCGCCGCCTTCATGGCAGACAAGTTCGTCTTCCCCGGCGGTGCGGTCGATGCCGAAGATGCGGAACGGCCCACAGTCTTGGGTGAACTTTGTCGCGCGCGTCTTTTGCACGAGACGGCTCTGACACCAGAGACACTGGCAGCAACCGCCCTACGGGAACTCTACGAGGAAACCGGGCAGACGCTCGATCACACGGCGTCCAGCCTGCATTTCTTCTTTCGGGCCATCACGCCGCCCGGTCGCCCGCGCCGGTTCGATGCACGGTTCTTTCTGGGCGACGCATCAGCGCTGACTTCAGACCCGGACCGGTTCGAGCCTGTGGACGCCGAGCTGTCGCATTTGCAGTGGGTGCCCTTGCCGGATGTGCGCTCGCTCAACCTGCCATTCATTACACGGATCGTGCTGGCGGAACTGGAGCAGCACCTGCCGCGATTGGACGCACCGGATCGGGTGGCGTTCGTGCGCAACGACGATGCGAAGCGCGGAGTTGTCTGGTTGTGAGGGAGCCATTGGGAGGGCGCTTTCCCGCGAGGACCGGTTCTCGGAGGAAGCGGTAGGTCTGCCGACCTCTTGAGAACGAGCGAATTAAAAAAGAATTCCGCCCGAATAAGCGGCGGGAGGACCAGCGCGATTGGCCAGTTCGTCGAATGCGTCCCTTCAGACAAGCACGGCCACGGCAATGATCGATGCCGTTAGAACCAGTATGCCCAAGAGCTCGCGTGGAGACAGGCGCTCCCCAAACCAGAGCCAGCCGATCAGAAGCGAGAATATCAACTCCACCTGCCCGACGGCGAACACATAAGCTGCGTTCATCAACGAAAACGCTGCAAACCAGCTCCAGCTGCCGACGAGCGAAAAGAGACTGACAACCAGCGTCGGCTTCCAGGCTCGCAGCGTCGCCCTGATCTGTCCCGGTTCCTTCCATTTGAGCCAGACCGCCAGAACCGCCGTTTGCCAGGCGGCAACCATAGCCAGCGTGACACCGCCGGTCAGAATGGGATCACCTGTGTCGAGCGCGAGCGCCGCACCGCGATATGTCACTGCCGAAAGGGCGAACAGAATACCGGACAAGAGCCCGATCCCGGCGGCCCGGTTGAACAAGCTCCCTCCACTCGGTGGTTCTGACAGAAGAAGGACGCCGACGAAACCCAGCGCGATTGCCGCCGCGCCCCAAGCCGGGATCGCGTCCCCGAGGATCACGAAGCCCAGCAATGCCGTCAGCATGACTTCGGTTTTCTTGAATGTGATGCCAACGGCAAAGGCCCGTTGCCGGA
>CAJHYE010000323.1_pt1 | contig 12289 bp, 16 predicted proteins | sample 9198651 | NCBI WGS metagenome assembly CAJHYE01 (sample SAMEA7708366, study PRJEB35096) | sediment metagenome | biome: marine neritic benthic zone biome [ENVO:01000025]; feature: sediment [ENVO:00002007]; material: shallow marine sediment [ENVO:03000034] sea grass bed [ENVO_01000059] ...
AACATTGAGTTGGACAGGGGCGCTGCATGCGCGTAAGACCCCTCTGACCAACGCTACGGAACCGAGGATTAGGACATGGCTGTCCCTCAGAACAAAATCTCGCCGTCCCGCCGGAACAACCGCCGCGCGCACGATGCGCTGACGGCCGAGAACCCGGGCGAATGCCCGAACTGCGGCGAACTCAAGCGCCCGCACCACGTCTGCGGTGCCTGCGGCCATTACGCTGACCGCGAAGTCGTTGCTCAGGCCGACGAGATCGACCTGGACGAAGACGCGGCCTAAGCGCCCCGTCTGCGCCGGGACGGGCGATGACGGACACGCATCGAACAAAGGCGAAAGATCGCATCACCATTTCGGTTGATGCCATGGGCGGCGATATGGGGCCGGCTGCGATCGTTGCCGGCATTTCCAAATCCGCCGCCAAGAACCCAAAGATCCGATTTCTGATCTTCGGCCCCGAGAACGAGCTTGCCCCCCTGATCACCAAGCGGAAACTCGCGGATCGCTGCGAACTGCGCGACGTCCGCGAATTCGTCAAGATGGACGACAACCTGCACAAGTCATGCGCCACGGCAAGGGCACGACCATGTGGGCCGCCATCAATGCCGTGAAGAATGGCGAGGCGGACGCCGTTGTCTCCTGCGGGAACACCGGTGCGCTGATGGCGGTGTCGATGCTGGCCTTGCGCAAACTGCCCGGCGTGGACCGACCCGCCATCGGCATTCTCTGGCCCTCGCAGAACCCAGGCGGCTTCAACGTCATGCTGGATGTCGGCGCCGACGTGCGCGCGGACGCCAAGGACCTCGTGCAATACGCGCTGATGGGCGGGTCCTACGCGCGAAACGGGCTCGGTCTGAAGCATCCGCGGATCGGTCTTCTGAACGTCGGAACCGAAGAAAACAAAGGCCGTACCGAGATCCGTAAAGCGCATGACCTGATCGCCCGCAGTGCGCCCGAAGCAGAGTTCGAGTTCGTCGGTTTCGTCGAAGGCGGCGATATCCCGTCTGACCGCATCGACGTGATCGTGACGGATGGGTTCACCGGAAACGTGGCGCTGAAAACAGGCGAAGGCACTGCTCACCTGATCCGCGAATTGCTGCGTGAGGCTTTTCGCGCCACCCCCCTGTCCCGCCTCGCCTCGCTGTTGGCACTCACATCGCTCCGCCGCCTGTCGAAACGGATCGATCCACGTCGCGTGAATGGCGGCGTGTTTCTCGGACTGAATGGCACCGTGGTGAAAAGTCACGGATCGGCCGACGCCACCGGCTTCAGTGCCGCCCTCAAGCTCGCCTTCCGCCTCGCCGAGAGCAATTTCAACGAACGGCTTGCCGCGCGGGTTGCATCTTTGGACCTCAGCCCGCAGGATGCGCACGAAGAACAGGCCGAACCGGCCGCCAGCGAGCAGGCAAGATGACAACACGCGCTGTCGTGCGAGGGGTGGGACACTACCTTCCCGAGCGCATCGTCCCGAACGCCTGGTTCGAGGATAAGATCGACACGAGCGATGACTGGATCCAGTCCCGCTCCGGTATTGAGCGGCGCCACTTCGCGGCCGAAGGCGAAACCACTTCCGACCTCGCCGCCGCCGCCGCGAAGGAAGCGCTGGCATCTGCCAAATTTGAGCCCAACGATATCGACGCGCTGATCGTCGCGACATCAACCGCCGACCTCACCTTTCCGTCCGCCGCGACCATGGTGCAGCACCGGATCGGGATGACGCGCGGCTTTGCCTTCGACGTACAAGCCGTTTGCGCTGGGTTCGTCTTCGCGCTCGCCCAGGCCAACGCGCTAATCATCTCGGGTCAGGCCAAGCGCGTCGTCGTAATCGGGGCCGAGACCTTTAGCCGGATCATCGATTTCGAAGACCGGGCGACTTGCGTTCTGTTCGGCGACGGCGCCGGCGCTCTGGTGCTCGAAGCCGCCGATGGCGAGGGCACCACAGCCGACCGGGGCATACTGTCCACCGATCTGAATTCGGACGGCAGCTACCGAGATATCCTTTATGTCGACGGCGGTGTTTCCACCCAATCCACCGGGCGCTTGCGCATGCAAGGCAAGGAGGTCTTCCGCCACGCCGTCGAAAAGCTCGCCCAAACCGCCCATACCGCGCTCGATACGCTTGGTCTCAGCGGCGACGACATCGACTGGATCGTACCGCATCAGGCGAACTTGCGGATCATCAAATCGACCGCTGCCAAGATGGGCGTCGGCATGGACCGCGTCGTGGTCACGGTGCAGGATCATGGCAACACGTCGGCCGCCTCAATCCCGCTGGCACTGACCACTGGCGTCGAACGCGGTCAGATCAAGGAAGGCGATCTGATCGTCACAGAAGCCATCGGAGGCGGGTTGGCCTGGGGGTCGGTAGTGCTCAGGTGGTAGTTTGAAGGCGAATTTGTGCCCGCTCTACGGACAGAGCTGCCGTTTGACTTGCGGGTTTGAACAATCGCTCATTCAGCAGTCTGGGATTAGGACTGTCAACCAGCCTTCACCCTGTCAGCTAACCCCTTCAAGTTTCCATCGATGATTTTTCCCATCATCATCTTCATCAAAATTTGCCCCAGAAACCATCCAAATGGCCCGTATTTGACGCGATAGTCGAACGTCCAAGCGACCTTGGATCGCCCACCAGTCGGTGTAATGCGAATTTCCGAGCTTGCCTCTTGCAGCGGCATTGCGGCCATGTCTGACAACTTGACTGTGTAGCCCTCGCCTGGGGTCCATGCGGTGACTTCTTCCACCAGCGACGTACCGTTTTCAAAGTGGTTCCGGCGCCTTGATCCCAATCCCACATTACCTTGAGTCAATGCGTCGACAGAGATGATCTGCGGTGCAAATTCATCAATTTGCATATAGCGGCTGAGAATGTTCCAAACTGCGTCCGGTGCCGCGTCAATGGTCAGGCTGCGTTCAAAATGGATCATTCTAAGGCTCCGCTATCTTTGCGCTGCTGTCGCGCATGATTCCTGTGTTCTGAGCCAGTCGTAGAATTGTCCTGCTCTCACCGTTATGACAGTAGCGTGAGAGGAGTAGATAAAAATGCGTCGCACCGAACGGCTGTTTCAGATTATCCAGATACTAAGGTCCACCCGGTCACCCATTACAGGACGGGAGTTTGCGGATGAATTGGAAATTTCTCTCAGCACGCTTTACCGCGACATGGCAGAGCTTCATGCACAGCGTATCCCAATCACAGGGGAAGCCGGTGTCGGATACGTGCTCGACGACGGGTATGACATGCCGCCCCTGATGTTGACAGCTGACGAATTGGAAGCCGCCGCCTTGGGGGCAGCATGGGTGGCATCCGAAGCTGATCCTTCACTGTCACGAGCCGCACGTGATTTGGTTGCAAAGCTGTCCACCGCAATCCCAAAGGAGCTTCGGCCCGTTGTATTGGATGCCAGTTCGAAGCCGATCCATACCCGCGTGAAAGTTTCCGAGCCGTTCGACGGTGCCTTGCTGCGACATGCCATTCGTGAACGGTACCGGTTGCAACTCATCTACACGGACCGCGACGGAAGCACGACCGACCGGATCGTCTGGCCCTTGCTCATCGCTTTTCTGGATCGCACGCGGTACTTGGTTGGATGGTGCGAGACGAAAGAGGATTATCGGCACTTCAAAACCGAGCGGGTGAACGAACTTAAGGTTCTCGGTGACAAGTACCCCGGTCGTCGGGCCGCATTGCTAAAGGGTTGGGACGAGGCAACGGCGAGACGCACGCAAAGCTGACATTGGTGCATATCGCAGCATCTGACGTTTTGGGCTCGAACCAGACATCCCGACCTGCAGCCAAACCAACCGCCCTACTCTTTCAACCGCTCGACCAGTTCCACGCGCCGATTGAGCTGCCGTTCCACGTCATTCCGGTTCGACGCCAGAGGCTCGATCGGTCCAACACCGGCGGCCTGCAGGCGCGACATTGCTGAACTCTTGGGGGTAGTGTTAACATGCGCTGGCCGGTCGCGCACAACTCGTTGTCCTGCCCGTACGCCCAACGGCGACACGGCAGATTCCCGCCACTGATGCGAAATAGGCTATGCGTCAGCCCGAATGAACGCCCATTTCCAAGGTCTTGATATTGACTCGGAAATTCAACGCGCCCATGCTGGCCTGCATTATAAGAACGTCAGGGGGACAGGATGACAGCAAAGACTTTGACCCGCATGGATTTGAGCGATGCGGTGTTCCGCGAAGTCGGGCTCAGTCGCAACGAATCCGCGCAACTCGTCGAAGGTGTTCTGCAGCACATGTCGGACGCACTGGTGCGCGGGGAGCAAGTCAAGATCTCGTCATTCGGCACGTTCTCGATCCGCGACAAGGCCGCCCGGGTGGGGCGCAATCCGAAAACCGGGGAAGAGGTGCCGATCCACCCTCGCCGGGTTCTGACCTTTCGTCCCTCCCACCTCATGAAAGATCGCGTGGCGGCCGGAAACAAGGGCTGAGCGCTTGGCCGAGAAATCCCGAGACGCGTTTCGGACGATCTCTGAAGTGGCCGACTGGCTGGATGTGCCGACGCACGTCCTTAGATTCTGGGAGTCCCGGTTCAGCCAGATAAAACCGGTAAAGCGCGCAGGCGGACGGCGGTATTACCGGCCGTCTGACATGCGTGTGATCGGTGGCGTCAAGGTTCTGCTGCACGACCAGGGTATGACGATCCGCGGTGTCCAGAAGCTGTTCCGGGAAGAGGGCATCAAGCATGTGTCGGGCTACGCCCCGCGGCTTTTCGGGGAAGTCCAAGCAGACAATGAAACCCGCGCGCTGAACGAAGAGGCGCTGGAGCGCGCGGCGCGCCCCGCAGCGGCAGCCCGGACCACCCGGGAAGCCGAACCCGATCCCGATGACACTCCGGAGCCCGTCGACGACGACGAAGCGGGCGCGACAGCCGACGCTGTGATGTTCCGTCGGTCTGCGCCCGTCTCGGACGCGACCGACACAACAGACGCGCATGCGTCTTCTGCCCCTGACGCGGAACCCCACGACCCTGTGGGTGGCGCGTCGGACATGCAAGACGCGGCCCCTGAACTACCGATACTGGCCATTCCGGATACGCCGGATGTACCCGCCACCGACCCTGCCGACGACGCCGCAGACCATGCGCGTGACGCCGGACCGGCCGCCCGTCTCCGTCTGATTGATCCCGCCGGACTTGCGGCCAACCGCGAGGTGCTGGCCGCTGCCGCGGAGCGTCTGCGCGCCCTGGCCGACCGCCCTGACTGACCGCGCCTCATGCACGACATCCGCCCTTGCCCTGCCCGGCGTTTTGCGCCAGAACCCGATCCGTCGGGCTATGGCGCAGCCTGGTTAGCGCGTCCGTCTGGGGGACGGAAGGTCGCAGGTTCGAATCCTGCTAGCCCGACCACTTCTTCAAACGATCGCGACCGCGCTCCGGGACGGGGTTCGATGCGCCGCGCGTTTTCGGGAAGAGGCGAAGGACGGTTTTGCTTCGATTTCGGTCTTCATCTGTCTGAAAATACGCATTTTCCCAACCCAACGAGCAAGGTGAACACATGAATGGCGTGCTCCCGGATACCGCCATCATCGGCCTGACGGAAACCGGCGCGCTAACGTCTGAGACCACTTGGGCCGAGGGACAGGTGCAGCCCGCGTCCCTCGATCTCAGACTCGGGAGCCGCGCTTATCGCGTCCGTGCCTCGTTTCTCGCAACAGATGGCGCGACCGTCAGGGACCGGCTCGGCACGTTCACCATGCACGAGATCGACCTCACCCACGGGGCGGTTCTGGAAAAAGGCTGCGTCTATGTCGTGCCGTTGATGGAACGGCTCGCTCTGACAGACGACGTGAGCGCTGTTGCCAATGCGAAAAGCTCGACCGGGCGGCTCGATCTTCTCACGCGCACGATTACCGATGGTGGCACCGAATTCGACCGGATCCCACGCGGATACACGGGGCCGCTTTACGCCGAGATTTGCCCGCTCTCTTTCTCCGTCCTCGTCCGGCCGGGGCTGCGTCTCAACCAGATCAGGTTCCGGCGCGGACAGGCGCGGCTTGACGATACGGCCTTGGGGGCGCTCCATGATGAGGTCGGGCTGGTGTCCGGCGTGCCCGTGATTTCGGAAGGGCTCGGCTTTTCCGTCGACCTCAAGCCAAAGGTCGGCACCCTGGTCGGGTACCGCGCGAAGCCGCATACAGGCGTCATCGAACTTGAAAAGATCGGGCATTACGACCCGGCGGACTACTGGGAGCCGATCCACACATCCGATGGTCGCATCATCCTCGACCCGGGTGCGTTCTATATTCTGGTCAGTCGCGAAGCTGTGACGATCCCCCCTGACCATGCCGCCGAGATGGCCCCCTATGTGGCAATGGTGGGCGAGTTCCGCGTTCATTATGCCGGGTTCTTCGACCCGGGTTTCGGCTGGGCCGAAGCGGGTGGGGCCGGATCGCGCGGCGTGCTTGAAGTGCGCTGTCACGAAGCGCCTTTCGTGCTGGAACATGGGCAGGTCGTGGGACGTCTGGTCTACGAAAATATGGCCGAACGCCCGAAGGTCCTTTACGGGCAGGACATCAAGTCGAACTACCAGGGTCAGGGCCTGAAGCTGTCCAAGCATTTCCGCAGCCCCGAAGACAAGGGGTGAATTCGTGCCCGACTTGTGGTACGGTAAATTCAGGCGTGCTCAGGGCGATCCAATTCATCCCTGAACGCACAGTCGAACAATGTTGGTTGCCCGAGCGCGCCACTCGGCACTCTCTAAAGTCGCTTTTCCATGAAGATCAGATGCGGCCCAAGAACGGGATCGTCATAATGATCGCTTTCGCGATAGGGAGTGCGTTCGGTAAAACCCAAGTGCCGATATAGCGCGATGGCAGCCTCGAGGTTTCGGGTGCTGTCGAGGCGCAGTGCTTCTGCTCCCTCGCCACGCGCCGTTGCGATCGCTTCTTCCACCAAAGCCTTGCCGACGCCCCGTCCGCGACCCTCTGGAGGGACATAAAGGCGTTTGATTTCCATCGCTTCCGGCCCCGAGGGTCGCAGGAACGCCATGCCGATCACGCTTCCATCCGGGTCCTCGGCAACAAAGGTAAAGCCCAGCGGCGGAACAACCTTTTCCAGGCTGCCAAGCGTGTTGGCAAGCAGTTGGTCGGGGTCGAAGGTCACGCCACTTGCGCGATTCAGATCATCTGTGACGAACCGGATGTAGTCACCCAGCAACCCGTCCAGCGTTCGGACCTCTTCCAAACTGTCGAGCGTGCGAAGGCGCATCTACATGCGGCGAATGCGATTGATCGTCTTGAGGGATTTCTGCGCCTTGCGCGCCTGTGGGTCCGGTTTCTCGCCTTTCGCAAGCCGCCGCATCCCGGCGCGCATCAACATGTTGACGGCCATGCGGATCAGTCTGTCTGCATTCATGGATCAGTCCTCCTCGCTTTCCTCGAACAGTTCCGTCTGGTTGTCGTCTTCGTCTTCGTCGTCGCCGAGATCTTCGCCCGGCGGGGGGCGATTCTCCAACAAACCCGCGGCCCGCAATTCCTTCAGTCCCGGCAGATCGCGGGCGTTCTCCAATCCGAAGTGATCCAAGAACTCCTGCGTCACCATATAGGTCACCGGTCGCCCTGGTGTCATCTTTCGCCGGCCGAATTTGATCCACTCCAGCTCAAGTAGTTGATCTACGGTGCCCCGGCTGACACTGACACCGCGGATTTCCTCGATCTCGGCCCGCGTTACCGGCTGGTGATAGGCAATGATGGCAAGGGTCTCGATGGCCGCGCGAGAGAGTTTGCGGGTCTCGACCGTTTCCTTCTGCATAAGAAAGCCAAGGTCGGGCGCTGTGCGCATCGCCCAGGCGTCGCCCACCCTTACCACCGCGACACCGCGCCCTTCATAGCGTTTGGCAAGCTGCTCCAGCACCACTTTGGCGTCGCATCCATGCGGCATACGCGCGTTCAACTCGCCCACGGTGACAGGTTCGGCGGTCGCAAACAGGATCGCCTCCGCCATCCGTTCTTGCTCGGCGAGCGGCGGTGCTTCGAACAGGCTTTCTTCCTCGGGCTCAGCCACTTTCGCTGGCCCGGATCTGGATGGGTGCGAACATCTCCGACTGCCGGATCTGGATGGCACCGTTCTTCACAAGCTCCAGCGAGGCGGCAAAATGGGAGGCCGTAGCCGAGCGGCGGCGTTTGGGGTCCACATCCCAACCCTCTGGAAGATAGGATAAAAGATCGGTCCACTCGCCCGCGTAACCGATCAGCCCGCGCATCCGGTCCAGCGCCTGTTCCAGCGTCATAACGTGGTCGCGGTCCATGGTATAAGGTCGGAAATCGTCACGGGTTCGCAGACGGGCATAGCCTTGCATCAGGTCAAGGAGCGTCGCCGTATAGCGCACATTGCGCACACGCGTTACGTCCTCGGGGATGCCGCGCACGAAGAAATCCCGGCCTTTTTGGTCCCTCGCCATCAGTTTCGCCGCGCAGTCGCGCATCGCGGAAAGCCGTTCAAGCTGGAATGCAAGATGCGCGGCCAGTTCTTCCCCGGACGGGCCGTCATCCGTCGGGTCGGGCGGCAACAGGAGACGCGATTTCAGAAATGCGAGCCACGCCGCCATGACGAGGTAATCTGCGGCCAGTTCGATCCGAAGCGTCTTCGCACGCTCGACGAATGTGAGGTACTGCTCCGCAAGAGCCAGAACGCTGATTTTCCGTAGATCGACTTTTTGGGTGCGCGATAGCATTAGTAACAGGTCGAGCGGGCCTTCGAACCCGTCGACATCCACGATCAATGCTTCCGCCGCGAGACGTTCCTCGACCTCACCGAATTCGGTGTCGCCGTCCATGCTCTGCTCCCTCAGACGCGGTTCTGGGACACTTCAGCCCCGGTTTTCCTGCCGCAAACCGCTTTCGATTAGGCTAAGAAACTCTGCCTCAGCGGCCGAAATGTCAATATCTGTTGGGGTCCGCCGCGCGGCTAACGCTACATCTGCGCGGTTTGCCGCGTCCGGGCGCATTTCCCCCGCCTCGGCCACGATCCGCATTTCGGCAAGATTCCCATTGCAATGAAGAACAAGATCGCATCCCGCCGCGAGTGCCCTCGACACACGCGTTCCGACCTCTCCCGACAGGGCCCCCATGGAGATATCGTCGCTCATCAACAGGTTGGAGAGCCCGAGGTCGCGAAGGTACCCGATGCCCGCCGACGATTGCGTAACCGGTGTTTCGGCGTCAATTTCCGGCAGCACGATATGCGCCGTCATCGCCATCGGCAGAGCGGCCAAGGCGCGGAACGGGGCGAAATCGGTGGGTTCCAGTTCGGCCAGAGGGACGTCGATCCGGGGCAGGTTCTCGTGGCTGTCCTGCGTGGCACGTCCATGCCCCGGCGCGTGTTTCAAAACGGGAAGACATCCGGCATCCATCAACCCCTCGGCGCAGGCCCGGGCCATCCCGATCACCTCGTCCGCGTCGGTGCCGTAGCACCGGTTCCGCAAGAACGGGTGCGTCTCGGGCCAGGCGATATCGGCGGACGGCGCGCAGTTCACATCTATCCCGTGCGCAATCAGTTCCGTCCCAATCAATAAGCCTCGCAGGTACATCGCGCGGGTCGCGGAACCAGACGCGGCTTTTGGCCCCGACAATGTCTCCACCTGATCCAGCGGCGGCATCCATTCTCGCCAATGTGGCGCCCGCATCCGTTGCACCCGCCCGCCTTCCTGATCGATCAGGATCGGTGCCGAACGCCCGACAGAAGTGCGCAGATCGGACGTCAGACGCCGGAGTTGCTCCGGCGTCTCGCAATTCCGCTGAAAGAGGATGAACCCCCAAGGGTCGGCGTCCCGGAAGAAGGCGGCTTCTTCCCGGGACAGCACCGGCCCGGCGGGCGCGAGGATATACGCACCCGCCGTCAAGCTATTGGTGGATCACGGGAATACAGTTTGTCCCGTCAGCCACGATCACCGCGCAGAAGCGCCGCGCATCGGCCAGATCGTCAAACCCCATAACCCGCAGGCGGTAGAATTCGCGCCCGCCGGAAGTCACATCCTGGATCACGCGGGTCTTGCCAACGAAATAATCGCTATAGCGCGCTTCGGTCTCGGCCCATTCGCTGCGCGCCACGTCGCGGCTGCTGAACGCCCCGAGTTGCACGAGACGGGTGCCTGCATTGATGGTTATCGGATCGACCTCGCCATCGACCACTTGTGGTGCAGCGAGAGCCACGGTTTCAAGATTGGCCGGACGACTGACCGGACGCGGCGTGACGATGGGCACATGCGCTGCCGCCTCCACTTTCAGAACCGCCGGTTCCGGCTTCAATCCGGCGTCGGCCAGAGCGGCCGCAACCGCGATATCGGTGGCCGACCGGGCCGGCTCGGGTTCTGGCGCCACTGTCGCTACGCTCGAGCGCTCGGCACTGTTCAGCACCAGCTGGTTTTCGTCTTCCGCAATCACGATCGTTTCCGGCTCGCCAATCTGCGGAACGGGCGGAACCTCAACGAGCACCACCTGCTCTTCTTTAGGCTCCGGGGCAACCGCGGGAAGTTCGGCCATGGACAGGTCCTCGTCCTCGTTCAAGGTGGCCGGTGCCGGAGCCAGAACCACCTGGTCCGAGGGCACGACCTCGGCCCTGTCCTCGGCGATGCGATTGACTGTTAAACCCTGATACTCGCTCGCGAGCCCGCCAGGGTCTTCGGGCGCGACCCGCATTGGCCCTTCAAGGGCCTGCACGACCGGCACGCCTGTCACATCGCGCACCCAGAGTTTCCACCCCCAGGTCGCAAGCCCTGCAATCAGGATAAGAGAAAGGAGCGCGCCGCCCCAATTCAGAAGCGCCGCGAACGTGCCACCGTTATCGGACGCACCATAGTCGTCATAATTGAATGCCGCCATTTTTTATGCCTCATTTGCCCCCGGTTTTTCCGGGTGGTCACCACTGCTCTCGACGGCGGCGGGGCACCTTTTTTCAGCGCATTTCCTCGACCGGCGTCACACCCAGAATACCTAATCCGTTCGAAATAACAACGGCTACGGCGCGAGGCAGGGCGATTTTCGCTGCTGTAGCCTGCGGATCGCCCTCGTGGAGGAAGCGCAATTCCGGCTTCTCATTGCCCCTGTTCCAGAGCGCATGGAACTCGGAGGCCAATTCATAAAGGTAGAACGCAACCCGATGCGGTTCATGGTTCCGCGCTGCGATTTCCACCAACCGGGGCCATTCGGCGAGCTTTCTGGCTACCGTCAGTTCCGCCGGGTCTTCAAGTTTCGCATTGTCGGACCAGTCGAGATGCATATCCTCGGCCTTCCGCATCACCGACCGGATCCGGGCATGGGCGTATTGCACGTAGAAAACCGGGTTGTCCTTCGACTGTTCGGTGACCTTGTCGAAGTCAAAATCCAATGGCGCATCGTTCTTCCGCGTCAGCATCACGAAGCGCGCCACATCCGCACCCACCTGCTCCACCACATCGCGAAGTGTGACGAACGTCCCGGCCCGCTTCGACATTTTGAAAGGCTCGCCGTTCTTGTAGAGCTTCACCAGTTGCGTCAGCTTCACGTCGAGCGGCACCCGACCGTCCGAAAGCGCGCTGACCGCGGCATTCATCCGCTTTACATAGCCACCATGATCGGCCCCGAAGATGTCGATCAGCTCATCGAACCCGCGCTTGATCTTGTCCCAATGATAGGCAATGTCGGGCGCGAAATAGGTCCAGCCGCCATCCGACTTCATGATCGGCCGGTCCACATCGTCGCCATGTTCCGTCGATTTGAACAGCGTTTGCTCGCGCGGTTCCCAGTCTTCCGGAACCTTGCCCTTTGGTGGCGCAAGCGTGCCGCGATAGATCAGGCCTTTCTTATCGAGATCGTCGATTGCCTCCTCGATCAGGCCCGTGCCATAAAGCGACTTCTCCGAGAAGAAATGATCCATCTTCACGCCGAGGAGTGCGAGATCCTCCCGGATCAGGCCCATCATCGCTTCGGTCGCAAAGGCGCGGATTTCTGCGAGCCAGTCCTGTTCACCTTTGCCCAGATACGCATCACCCACCTTGACCTTCAGCGCTTCGCCCACCGCGATGAGGTAATCGCCGGGATAGGTCCCATCTTCGAACGCGACATCCTGACCATGTGCTTCCTGATAACGAAGATAGACCGACCGGGCGAGCACATCGACCTGCGCGCCACCGTCGTTGATGTAATATTCCCGCGTCACCTCGTAGCCTGCGAAGGCCAGCAGCGAGGCCAGCGCATCGCCAAAAACCGCACCCCGCGTATGGCCCACATGCAAGGGGCCGGTCGGGTTGGCGGAGACGTATTCCACATTCACCTTCACACCCGCACCCAGGCCCGAATG
>CAJHYE010000480.1_pt1 | contig 12239 bp, 8 predicted proteins | sample 9198651 | NCBI WGS metagenome assembly CAJHYE01 (sample SAMEA7708366, study PRJEB35096) | sediment metagenome | biome: marine neritic benthic zone biome [ENVO:01000025]; feature: sediment [ENVO:00002007]; material: shallow marine sediment [ENVO:03000034] sea grass bed [ENVO_01000059] ...
CGCCGACGCCGGGGCGCGCCACCAGCATTGCGCCGACGAAGCCCAATGCGACGGCGACAATGCGCGGACGGTTCAGGTCTTCGCCCGCGAAAAGGACGGCGAAAACAACGACCCAGATGGGGGATGTGAACTCGAGTGCGAAGACCTGTGCCAATGTGATCAAAGGCAGGGCGGTGAACCAGAGGTTCTGGCCAGTGAAATGGCAAAGATTTCGCAGGCCGTGCAGTTTCAGGCGGTTGAACCGGATTTCGCCGAATTTGCCGAACAGCGCACCAACAAAAAGGATGATGCCAAGGCCGATGAACGACCGGTACATCATCATCTCGAACGACGACAGGTCATCGGACAGCGCGCGCCCGGCGATCGCCATCGACGAAAAGGAAACGATGGCTCCGACCATCCAGGCGGCGGCCTGAAGCGTCAGGCTCATTCGAGGTATTTCAGATAGTCTTCCCGCGACACGTTGCCCATCATCGCCGCGCTCGCCGCCGCCGCACGGAGTACGTTCCAGGGCCATTTCACGGCTTCCCAGAGCAGGCGCTGATCGATCGAGAAGTCTTGCCCCGCATCAGCGGCGCTGTTGATGACGTTTTCGAACCCCGCCCACCGGAAAGACGCACTTGCGCGTGGAATGTGATAGCGTTGCGTGACGAGGATGATCGGGGCTGACTTGTCGAGCCGTTCAAAATCGGCGGTGAACATCGCGTTCTGCAGGGTCGAGTGCGAAGACGCTTCGACCAGAAGGGCGGTTTCTGGAACACCGGCGGCCAGCGCCTCGGTTGCCATGTCCCTTGCAACCGGTGGCTCGCCGCCTCCCGTCACGACAAAGAGCGGAGCCGCGCCGTCCTCGAACAGGGACAGCCCGTGTGCCAATCGTTCGGCGGTTTCACCGTTCAGCTTTCCGTCAACGCCAGCATTGCCTGCAAGAACCACGATGGCCTGCGCCTCGGGCGTCTCTTCGGAGGGCTCGTGCATCGCGACGAAAAGCCCGGTTCCAATCAGTGCGCACCACATGGCCAAGACCGCCAGTGAAAAGACCCAACGAATTATAGCCATGCCGTCCCTGATGCTGCTCAAAGCGCCGCCCGCCTAGTGTGGCGGGTGAGCGATGGCGCGACCATATCAGTCTCGCCGGGTGCGTCCAGCCCGGTTCGCCATCTCTGTCCGGGGGCCGAAGTCTACTCCGCCGCGCGCAACTCGGGTGCTGGTTTCACCGGGGCGGTCACATCGGTTTCCACATCCCAAACGAAGTCCTGCGCTTTGACCTTCTTCGTGGCGCGCCGGAGCGCCCAATCGCGTGCATCGCGACTGCGCGAGCCGCGCGTGATGGCCGAAAGGGCGTTCATCGCGTTTGCGAAGATCACCCAGGCCCAGACCCGCAGTGCCAGCATCGACGGTGTGAACACCAGTGTCAGCACGGTCGCGATGCCAAGTCCGAAGACCACAGCGGTGGCGAGCTGTTTCCACCAGAGTGCCGTAGGGCTGTCGATGGAATAGCCGCCGCCGAAGAAATCGAGGCTGAGACCGAACATCATCGGTGCCAGGCCAGCCATCGTCGTTATGGTGGTCAGCAGTACCGGGCGAATGCGAGCTTCCGCGGTGCGGATAATCGCCTCGATCCGTGGCATGTATTTTGAGTATTCCTGATAGGTGTCGATCAGGACAATGTTATTGTTCACCACAATTCCGGCGAGTGCCACGATCCCCGTTCCTGTCATGATGATCGAGAAGGGTTGGTTCATCACCAGCATGCCGATCAGCACACCCGTGGTCGACAGGACGACAGCCAGAAGCACCAGAATGGCGTTGTAGAAGCTGTTGAACTGGGCGAGCAGGATGATGAACATCAGCCCGAGGGCCGCTGAAAAGCCGACTTGCAGGAACGCCTGACTTTCGGCCTGATCTTCGGTGTCACCGGTCCACTCCCAATCGACGCCGGCCGGGAAGGGGTTGGCGGTTTCGATCCACTCGGTCAACATCTCGATCCGCTCGTTCGGGTTGATGGGGACCGCGCGAACGCCAAAATCATCCGGCAAATCTGCATAGGCCTCTTCAAGCGCATTTATCGTTTCTTCCCTGGTCGGAAGCTGATCTTCCGCAATCCCCAACTCCTCGGCTGCAGCCCGCAATCTTTCGTAAGCAGCAATCGGATCAGGCCGGGAAGGTTGCGCCAAATCCGAGAGTAGGCGGTAGGTTGCATTGCCCACAGTAAGTCCACCGTTTTCACTAGGTGTCGCGTACGCCAAGTGCCGATCATTGATGTCCACAATCTTCACCAATTCGTTCGCAACCCCTGCCTTCACATCGAAGAACCGCGTCTGATCGATGCGGTTAATCTGAGCCAACTGTGCCACAGGCTTGCGGGTGATGAAGTTCGACAGCGGGATCAGACCCTCGTTGGTGCGGGTCTTCAGCGTGTCCAGCGTCGCCAGCACCCGGTCCTTTTCCGGCAGGCGCACGCGGATATCGATTTCCTCGTCCGAACTCGGGACACGCATGCCATCCAGATAGATGCCGCGTGTGACAAGCTGAACCATGCCTCCGACGGTGGCGACGTCTGCACCGTAGCGGCCCGCTTTTTCGACATCGACATCGATTTGCCAGTCGATGCCGGGAAGCGGCAGGTTGTCTTCGACATCGATCAGGCCTGGGGTCTGTTCGAATTGGGCGCGGGCGATGGACGTGGCCTCGATCAGCGTTTCCCAGTCGTCGGTTTTCAGTCGCAGATGCACTGGCTTGGCGGAGGCGGGGCCTTGGGCGAGGTTCAGGATCTCGGTCTTGATGCCGGGGATTTGGTCAAGCCGTGCCTGTAGTTTCTCCAGCACCACATCGCCGTCGAGATCGGCAAGAGACAGGTCATTGGCGCGGGCGTAATCTGCGCGGTCTTCCCAAGGCACCAGTTCGATCTGGATCTGTCCGATGCTGTCGGACGGGCCGGCGGCGCCGCCAGTATTGGCATTCAGACCACCCGCACCGGCAAAGGCAAAGGCACTGTCGATCCCCGGTGCGCCCAGCGTCAGTTCTTCGACCTGGCGCACCAGTTCATCTTTTCCCACCAGCCCCATGTTGCCACGGGCACGGACATAGATGATCGCCTGCTCCGGCTCGCTTTCGACGAAGAACTCGACGCCGTTGTTGTTCTCACCGAAGTAGCCGAAGACCGAAACCACAAAGAAGATCACGCCCGCAATGGTTACAATCGGCATGATTGGGTTGCCGGCGATGAAAGCGATGAAATGCCCGAAGGGCGACCGGCGGCCTTCCACCTGGACCCGATTGGACGTGCGCTCGAATTTCGCGGCGCCGAGTACGATGGAGGAGAATATGGCCGCGAGGACAAAGCCGACGGGGCCGATTAGCATCGGCAACGCTGTCGTGCCGCCTGTCAGATAGCTTGGGTTCAGCGTCTGCATTGCGAAAACGAACATCGTAAATAGCGCAACCGGCACCAGCGCAACGCGCACATACCACGGTGTCGAGCGTCTCAATGCGGCGGACGCACGCTCGATCTTGCGGGTCATCCGACCTGCAACACCGCCCATGACGGGCAAGTAGATCAGGGCCACAACCAGCGACGCCGAGAGGACGAAGATAAGCGTGACGGGTAGCATCCCCATGAACTCCCCCGGCACACCCGGCCAGAAGAGCATCGGCAGGAAGGCGCAGAGCGTCGTCGCGGTTGAAGACACCACCGGCCAGAACATGCGTTTCGCCGCCTCGACATAGGCGTGCATCGGGCCGGAGCCTTCCTTGATACGCTTGTCGGCGTATTCCACCACGACGATTGCGCCATCGACCAACATGCCGACAGCAAGAATAAGGCCGAACATCACGATGTTGGAGATCGGAACTTCCATCACCGCGAGCATGGCAAAACAGAGGAGGAAGGAGGTCGGGATCGCGAACCCCACAAGCAGTGCGGATCGCGAACCAAGGGCTGCCAGGACAACGATCATGACGAGTGCGACGGCGGTCAGAACCGAGCTTTCAAGCTGGCTGACCATTGAACTCACCTGACGCGATTGGTCGTTGGACGTGCCGACTTCGATGGCTTCCCGCAGTTCCTTGGGCCAGGTGGCTTTCTCGGCCTCGACCTCGGCCTCGATCAGCGCAACCGTGTCCATGATGTTGAAGCCTTTGCGCTTCACCACCTGAAGGGCGACGGTGTTTTCGCCGTTGAAGCGGGCGGTGCCAGCCCGATCTTCGAAGGTCAGGCGGATATCGGCGATGTCGCCCAACGTGATAACGCGGTCGCCATCTGTTTTTACCGGCAGATCGTAGATGTCCTGCTGTTCGTCGAAGGAGGATGGAATTTTGACGGCGAAGGCTCCGGTTTCGGTTTCTACCTCGCCTGCTGCAATCAGCTGATTGTTGTTGACGACGACATTGATCAACTCACCCGCCGTCACGTTGTAGGACTCGAGGCGCAGTGGGTCGATCACGACCTCCACCATCTCGTCCCGATGCCCGGCAAGGGCGGCTTCCAGAACAGCGTCCATCCCTTCGAGCCGGTCTTGCAGGTCTTTGGCGACACGCAGCAATGTGCGCTCGGGAAGCGCGCCGGTGAGATTGACGATGATAATCGGGAACTCGGAGAAGTTGAACTCGTCGATAGTGTACTGTTCGGCACCTGCTGGGAAGTTGGCTTCGGCCTTGTTCATCGCGTCGCGGACATCTGCCAAGGTCTGGGATTTGTCCCAGCCGAAATCGAACTCGAGGACGACAACGGCATAGCCTTCGGCGGCGGTGCCTTGCATGGTGTCGAGGCCGTCGAGATCGGCCAGTTCCGTTTCCATCGGCTTGACCAGCAGTTTTTCGGAATCCTCAGCACTGATGCCGGGGAAGGGAACTGAGACGAAGACTGCCGGAATCTCGATATCCGGCTCACCTTCCTTTGGCAGGCCGACATAGGCGAAAACGCCTGCCGAAATTGACAGGATGATAAAGGCGATAACCATCCGCGCCCGTGACGCGGCCCAATCGACGATCCCGGTCATTGACTAACCTCTTGGTAGCTGACCTCGACGGCAACACCATCGGTTACGAATTCTTGGCCAACGACAATCACTTCCGCTTCAGGCGCCAGCCCTGTGATCCAGATGCCGTCTTGCGTATCGCGAAGGACTGAGATCGGAGCAAACCCGGCGCGGCCTTCCGCGACAACGCGCACGCCCAACTCTCCCGCGTCGTCCAGGGTGAGGGCGGATTGCGGCAAAAGATGTGCGGTTTCGCCTTCGGCCTGAATGCCAATCTCGGCGGTCTGACCGTCGCGGATCGACAAATCTGTGTTGGGCACTTCCACATCGACGCGGAATGTACGGGTTGTGGGATCAGCTGAGCGGCTTATGAAAGTGACCGTCCCCACAACCTCACGACCTGAAGTGAGGCGTGCCCCGGCTTTCGCGCCCACTTCTACCTTATCAACCGAGATTTCCGGAACGAACCCGACAAGCTTGATCGTATCAAGTTGGATAATCGTGCCGCAGAGCGAGCCGGGTTGAAGCAATGCCCCCAATTCTGCGGTGTCGGATTCAAGCAGCCCGGCAAAAGGCGCGCGAATGTCGAGTTTTCCGAGCTCATTCTCGGAGGAAGCGACGGCGGCAGCGGCCGATTGCTCGCCAGCAGACGCGCTGGCCACACCGGATTTCGCGCCCTGCACACCCGCCCTCGCGGCTTCGACGGCGGCAGTGGTGGATGCGACGCGGGTTTCGGAGGCAAAGCCACCCTCGGAAAGCCTTGAGGCGGCGCGATCGTTGATCTCGGCCTCGGCGAGCCGCGCTTCCGCTTCCGCAAGGCGGGCTTCTGCCTCGGGGACGCGGGCTTTGGCTTCCATCAGTCGCGCGCGTGCATCATCAAGGGCGATCTGGCGGGTGCCGGGATCGAGCGAGCACAAAAGCTCATCCTCCTCGATCATTGCACCCCTGCGGAGTGGGGTGCTGATAACGCGGCCTGTCGTTTCCGCACGAACATCGACTTGCCGGATAGCTTCCGTGCGCCCACGCACGATAACCGCCCCATCGACCATACGGGCTTCGCTCTTCAGTGCAACGACCGAAACCTTGGGCTCATCATCTGCCATCGCCTCCGCCGTCGTTTCCGGGGCCTGGGCGGAAACGGGCTCCGCCTGATCTTCGGGAGCGCCCGCAAATTCGAGCAGATTGTCCCGCTGGAATACCAGAAGGAACAACACAACAACCACCACTATGGCCGTGAGGATCGAAAGCAGCCGCATGTCTTTTGTCCTTTTCGCGCCCATCTCTATTTGGGCCGGTCAGCATATGTCGGAAAGTAATACGCTGAACCGTTTAGTTTAGATTATATGTTACAGCGATTAACTGCAATATTCTGGCTGCGGAAATAATACGCGATCTTTGCATTCCTCATATGCAGAGGCTAATAGGTCGCCGGAAAGCTTTTGAGGCCGAAGGAGTGGGGCGTGGCGAACGAAGACAGCTTTATCAGCGAGGTGACCGAAGAAGTCCGACGCGACCGGCTGTTCGCACTGATGCGGCGTTATGGCTGGATCGCCGTTTTGGCTATTGTTCTGATTGTCGGCGGCGCGGCGTGGAATGAGTGGCGCAAAGCAAGCGCGCAAGCCGCCGCCGAAGCGAAGGGCAACGCGCTGATTGCCGCGCTTCAGGCCGAAACGCCTGAGGCTCGCGCCGAAGCGCTGCAGAATGTCGAGGCTTCTGACGATCCGGGCGGACAGGCCATACTCGCATTGCTCACGGCCGCGGCCGAAGGCGAGGCGGACGACCCGGCTGCGTCTGCCGCAGCGCTCGATCGGATCATCGACGATGCCGCCATCCCGCAGGTCTACCGCGATGTCGCCTTGCTGAAGCGCGTTCTGACCGCCGAGGACATCGCGCCGCAGGCCCGTATCGAACGATTGGGACCGTTACTTTCGCCGGGCAATCCCTTCCGCCTTTTGGCGGTTGAACAGCGCGCTTTCGCCGAAGTTGAGTTGGGGGAAACGGAGGCGGCTCTGACCTCGCTTCAGGGCATCCTTGATGACGCCGAGACCACAGAAGACTTGCGCCGCCGGGCTCGGCAGTTGATTGTGGCGCTCGGTGGCTCGCTCGAACAGAGTTGAGCGGAATGGTGAGGGGCGGTTTGGCGTGATACGGCGCGGACTTGTGATAGCGCTTCTGGTGCTTACAGCATGCAGCGATCCGGAATTGCTGCTTGAAGGCGAACGTCTTGATGTGCGGGGCAATCCGGTTCCGGTCGAAAAGGCGAACCGAGCGGCGCCACTGCCGTTGCCGCGCGCCACCGTGAACCGGGACTGGACCCATGCGGGTGGCAACGTCCGCCATCAGATCAGTCATCCGGCCCTCGACAGTTCATTGTCCTTGGTCTGGAGCGTTGCGATAGGCGATGGCAATGACCGCAAACATCGGATCACCGCCGACCCCGTTGTGTCGAACGGGCGCATCTTCGTGATGGACAGCCGCGCACGGGTGAGTGCTGTTTCGACGGCGGGGGCTTTACTTTGGACCACCGATCTGACGCCAGCCTTCGACAGCCCTGACGATGGGTCGGGCGGCGGGCTCGCTGTGTCGGACAACCGTGTTTACGCAACGAACGGTTTCGGCGAACTGACTGTACTGGACGGAACAAGCGGTTCCGTCCTCTGGCGTCACGACTTCGATGTCGGAACTACTGCCGCGCCCACTGTTTCGGACGGTGCGGTTTACGTGACCACAACCAATGCCGCGGGCTGGGCGCTGTCAGCAGAGACCGGCCGCGTGCTGTGGCAGGTCTTCGGGGCCGTTGCGGACCGGTCGAGTACAGGGTCTTCCGCGCCGGTCGTAGCTGGGCCGTTGGTGGTCTTTCCGTTCAGGTCGGGACAGATGGTGTCCGCCGTCACTGGCACGGGCGGTCAGGCCTGGGCCGCCAGCGTCGCCGGGCAACGCCTGGGACGAGCGTCCGCCGTTGTGACTGACCTGACAGGCGGACCGGTCTTTGCCGACAACCGGATCTACGCCGGGACTTACGCGGGACGCGCCGCATCCTTCGACGCCACGACGGGCCAGTCGCAATGGCAGGCGGAAGAGGGCGCCGCAGGTCCCTTGTGGCTGGCAGGCGGATCGCTGTTCTTCGTGTCGGACAAAAGCCAGCTTGTACGTCTCGATGCCGCAACCGGGGAAACCGTTTGGGCGCAGAACCTGCCGCTCTTCACCCGTGAGCGCATTCGACGCCGAAAGGCGGTAACTGTGCATCGCGGCCCGATGCTGGCGGGAGGACGGCTGATCCTCGCATCGGACGATGGACAATTGCGCCAGTTTGATCCGGTGACGGGCGCTCAGACAGGGGCCCTTGTCTTGCCGAGCGGTGCTGCGCGCAACCCGGTCGTCGCCGGAGGGACACTTTACATCGTCACCGAGAACGGACAGCTCGCCGCGCTACGCTAGGGTTGGAGGCTTCCAAATAGTCGCCAAGATGCCATCGGAGTTGATGCCTGGGCGCAGTGTTGTCACAGAAGCGCAGAAGAGCAGTGGCGTTGTCTTTCAGGTGTCGCGTGTCCGGCCAAGATCAGTGTATTTTGTTTGCCGATGAACACCGGTTCGCTCGCGATTGAACTGAGAGCCGTTGCAGCGGTCGCTTGCAGGCGATAAATGAGCGCGATCCGAAGCCGAGTTTGCGCAGACCTCTCATGAGTTTTACTCTTGCCATCGTGGGACGCCCGAATGTGGGCAAGTCCACTCTGTTCAACCGGCTGGTTGGCAAGCGCTTGGCTTTGGTCGACGATCAGCCGGGTGTGACACGCGATCTGCGTGAAGGTCAGGCGCGACTTGCTGACTTGACGTTCACCATCATCGATACCGCGGGACTGGAAGAAGCCACGGATGAAAGCCTTGAAGGCCGAATGCGGCTGCTGACCGAACGGGCGGTCGAGATGGCCGATGCCTGCCTGTTTCTCATCGATGCGCGCGCCGGAGTGTTGCCCACCGACGAGATTTTCGCTGACATTCTCCGCCGGAAATCGGCACATGTGATCCTTGCGGCCAACAAGGCAGAAGGGCGCGCTGGCGAAGCCGGGCTGATCGAAGCGTTCTCGCTGGGTCTGGGTGAGCCGGTGCGGTTGTCGGCCGAGCATGGCGAAGGGATGGCGGAACTCCTCGAGGCGCTCCGCCCAGTCGCCGAAGCGCAAGCAGATAAGACCGCGGCGGTGGAAGCAGCAGCACCGGAAACGGATGTATCCGTCAGCGACGATGATGGGACACCGGCCCGTGTTCCGACACCCGAACGCCCTCTGCAGATCGCGGTGGTAGGCCGACCGAATGCCGGCAAATCGACCTTGATCAACCAGCTACTGGGTGAAGACCGCTTGCTGACAGGTCCCGAGGCCGGGATCACGCGAGACGCGATTTCGCTCCCGCTGGATTGGGGCGGCGTGCCGGTGCGCCTTTTTGACACCGCTGGCATGCGCAAAAAGGCGCGGGTGCAGGAAAAGCTCGAAAAACTGTCGGTTGCAGACGGCCTCCGCGCTGTGAAATTTGCCGAGGTGGTGATTGTCCTGTTGGACGCGGCGATCCCGTTCGAACAACAGGATCTGCGGATCGCGGACTTGGCCGAACGTGAAGGACGCGCGGTCGTGGTCGCCGTGAACAAATGGGACCTCGAAAAAGAGAAGTCCGAAAAACTGGCCGAGTTGAAAGAAGCCTTCAATCGTCTCCTGCCACAGCTTCGCGGTGCGCCGTTGGTGACTGTGTCGGCCAAGACCGGGCGCGGCATGGATCGCCTTCAGGCCGCCGTGATGTCGGCTTACGACGTCTGGAACCGGCGCATATCGACGGCGCAGCTCAATCGTTGGCTGACCGGAATGCTGGAAGCACATCCGCCCCCGGCGCCGGGCGGCCGCCGGATCAAGTTGCGCTATGCGACCCAGACCAAGACGAGACCGCCGGGGTTTGTCGTGATGTGTTCGCATCCCGATAAGCTGACCGAAACCTATAAGCGCTACCTGGTGAACGGTCTTCGCCATGATTTCGATATGCCGGGCACGCCCATTCGATTGACTTTTCGAGGGCAGGGGGATCAGAACCCCTTCAAGAACAGGAAGAAATCGACACCTTCACGGCTTCGAAAACACCTCGGGAAACCCATCCCCGGTAGGAGAAATTGACGAGAGTGCTCTTCGCTCCTCCCCATTCATTTTTGGAGTGAGTCGCACAAGAGGCCGTGAAAAACGCATCGTTAGCTCTTCGGGACCCCGGCGCACCGGCTAAAGCCTGCCAAAACCAGCCTCATTGATGCGCAGCCCTCTGCGCGTGTCCCAGCAGAAATTGGCTGACGGCAAGGCTTGGCCGAATGCCCCCCACGGGGATGCGCAACTCAAAGCCGGTTTATCGCGCCTTGCCAACGCATCGTTGAAGCGGACTGCGCGAAAGCCCTACATCCATCTTCGAAGCTTCGCCTGAGGCTTCGGGCCCGAACCTCCATTAACCGATGGAGAAGAAGATGACGAAACGTATGCAACTGATCCTGGCCGGCCTTTTGGGGCTGGGCCTTGCAGGTGCCGCCACGGCGGCTGATGTGGAAGATGCCGATGGAGACGGCGTCTTTTCGATGGAAGAGCTCATGGTCGCTTATCCGACCCTGACGGAGGATCTCTTCACCACCATCGATGGCAACGGCGACGGTGCCATCGATGAAGCAGAACTGGCCGCGGCGGTTGACGCCGGGGTATTGGTGGCGGGTTAACGCTGCCGAAGCCGTCCTCGGGGTGCCCCTTCCCCCGAGGGCGGCTGTTTTTCCGTTAGTGTACCGGTTTGATGAAAGTGCCATTCTGAAGGTCGGTCATGGCCTGCATCAATTCATCGCGCGTATTCATCACTATGGGGCCGTGCCACGCCACGGGCTCTTCGATGGGTGCGCCTGAAATCAGCAGAAAGCGCACGCCATCCGGTCCTGCCTGCACTGTCACTTCGTCCCCGGACCCGAAACGGATCAAGGTGCGGTCGCCGGACAGGTCTCGGATGTTCACCTCGGCACCGGCAACTTCCTTTTCGAGACGGACGCCTTCAGGCGGTGCGGCATCGACAAACGCTCCGGCCCCATCAAAGACATAGGCGAAGGCACGACGATAGGTGTCGATCTTGAAGGTTTTCTTCACGCCTGCGGGCACGAACACGTCGAGATATTGCGGATCGGCGGCGATACCGTCGACGGGACCCGTTTTGCCCCAAAACTCGCCGGTGATGACCTTTACGAGCGTGCCGTCATCATCGGTCACGACGGGAATATCCTCGCCCTTGATGTCCTGATAGCGCGGGGCGGTCATCTTCTGCGCTGACGGCAAGTTGCCCCATAACTGAAAACCGTGCATCTGGCCTTGCGGGTTTCCGCTGGGCATTTCCTGGTGCAGGATGCCGGAGCCCGCAGTCATCCACTGAACCGCGCCATCGCTGAGCGTGCCTTCGTTGCCAAGGCTGTCGGCATGGGCGACTGTGCCAGACAGCACATAGGTGATCGTCTCGATGCCGCGATGGGGGTGCCAGGGAAAACCAGCCTGATAATCGGCCGGGTGCTCGTTCCGGAAATCATCGAACAAGAGGAACGGGTCCAGTTCGCTTGGATCCTGAAAGCCAAAGGCGCGGTGAAGTTTGACGCCTGCACCTTCCATCGTTGGTTGAGCGAGGCGGGTTTCGAGGGTGGGGCGTAGGGACATATTTCATCTCCTTGTCGTTGCACAGGAGATAGGACGCTGCGAGCGCGGAGACAATCGCACATTCTGGGCACGCTGGCGCATACAGGGTGCGCCAGCGCACAAATCTAAACCAGATCTCCTTCCGGCGTGATCTGCGACTTGCCGCCCAGCCAGGGACCGAGCCCTTGCGGCAGGACGACGCCGCCGTCTTCGGTCTGGCCGTTTTCCAAGACTGCGATCAGGCATCGACCGACAGCCAAGCCCGAACCGTTTAGCGTATGAACGAATTTCGGTTTGCCATCGGCATCACGATAGCGCGCGTTCATTCGGCGGGCCTGAAAGGAGCCGCAGGTCGAGACGGAGGAGATCTCGCGGTAGGTATTCTGACCCGGTAGCCACACTTCGAGGTCATAGGTGCGGCGCGCGCCGAACCCCATATCGCCCATGCAGAGAATGACGGTGCGATAGGGCAGCCCAAGACGTTCGAGGATGCCTTCGGCGCATTTTCGCATGCGGTTATGCTCATCGTCGGAAGTTTCGGCCGAGCAGATCGTCACCATCTCCACCTTCTCGAACTGGTGCTGGC